>OLVR01003006.1_pt1 | contig 11615 bp, 9 predicted proteins | sample 1673261 | NCBI WGS metagenome assembly OLVR01 (sample SAMEA3178938, study PRJEB25190) | human gut metagenome | biome: human gut; feature: human-associated habitat; material: faeces | place: Austria | collected 2013 | reverse complement strand
CATCTGCTCCCTGAGCCGCTGCCTCATGGCCGATGCCATGAACGCCCCTATGACCGCCTCCGCCCAGTGGCTGGAGCGCACGCTGGACGACTCCGCCAACCGCCGCATCGCCCTGCCGGAGGGATTCCTCTGCGCCGACGCCATCCTGCGGCTGTGCCAGAACGTAGCATCGGGCCTTCGGGTCAACGAGACGGTGGTGGATCGCACTCTCCGGGAGTACCTGCCCTTCATGGCCACCGAAAACCTGATGATGGAGGCCGTAAAGCGGGGCGGCGACCGCCAGCAGCTCCATGAGGTCATCCGCCGTCACTCTATGGCCGCCACGGCCCGCATGAAGGAGGGACATCCCTGCGACCTGCTGGACCGGCTGGCCGCCGACCCGGCCTTCGGCCTGACCCGTCCGGAGCTGGAGGCTCTCATGGATCCCCGGCGCTACATCGGCCGCTGTCCCCAGCAGGTGGCCCGGTTCTTAGAGCGCTGCCAGCCCCTTCTGGCGCAGGCCCAAACCGCCGACGGCACCATCACCCTCTGACCAACCCCGCAATACCTCGTCTGCCGCAAAACCTCCTTTCCCGCAAGACTCCAACATCGCAAAGCCGCACCATACCGCACGCCCCATAGCAGCGCCCCCCATTCGGCAAGGCTTTTCCTTCCATACCCCCAATGGCACCCCAGAAAACCAAAAACCAGACCCTCCGGCCCAGCCGGAGGGTCTGGTTTTCACCCCACCACAGCGAGGAAGCCCTCCGGCATCGCCGGAGGGCTTCCTATTATGCTTGCACTCTCTTATTCGCCGGTGGTTCCGTCGGTGCCGGTGGCCGTGTCGCCGGTCCCAGCGTCACCGCCGGTACTGCCGCCTGCGCCCGTATCACTTCCGGTGCCGGAATCACTCCCCTGTTCGCCGGAGCCATTGCCGGTGCTGCCGCCGTTCTCGCTGCCGGGTGTCTCATTGCTGCCGCTCTGGTCGCCGGTATTGGCATCGTCAGCGCCGGGAACCGCAGCATCCGGGGTCTGCTGACTGTCACCGTTCACCGCAGGCTGTTCGTCAGTCGTGTTGGAGGGCTGAGCCGTTCCGATGCTTCCGCCGTTTTCAACCGCCGTTCCCGGCAGGCTGTCCTGCTTCCCCCAACAGAGGGTCAGCGCTGCGCCGCTCTCGTTGACAGTAATCGTATAACCATCCGCGGTAAGATAATCCGTGTGATACTCCGTGTTGCCCACTTTGATCACCACATAGGCATATTGGGCATCCCCCTCCATATGCAGTGTCAGCGTGCCGGTACCGTTCAAGCTGCACGGTTCTCCGACCTTCAGCTCACCCAGAGCCGTATCGTTCAGCGACGCCGTCACCGTGGCGGTGGCGGACTGAATGGGCTGCACACCGCTATTTTGGGTGGCCGTGAACCACGCCCATGTCAGGCTGCACAGGCAGACCAGACAAATTGCCACCCCCAGCAGGGAGGGCATCAGCAGCGCTGTCAGCGACGCAGGCTTCTCCTCCTGCGGATGCTCACGCTTTCCTGTATAGAAAGTTTCCTTCCAATTCATGTCTTGATGCTCCTTTCAATCCGGCAGAGCCATATGGCGGGCGCCGGTCAATAGGCGAGCCAAGGACGCAAGGAGTCTAAGCTTGTGTCCTTGGCTCGCCCCTCCCCGGCGGTCAAATCGGGGAGGATCGAGCTTGTAAAGAGGGGTTTTCGATAGAATGATCATCCATGATGATTCCCGATGTCATGGCCGGAGCGTCCCTCCGACAACGCTCCCTGTGGAGCGGCAGATCACGCCTGAGGGGGCTCCTCCGGAGTCTTTTCCTTCTCCTCCAGCCGGGCCTTCATCTCCATCAGCTCCTGCATCATCCGCTGGTTCTCCTCCCGCTGGCGCTCCAGATTCGCCTGCTGGGCCTGTATTTCCCGCTGCTCCTCGCTCTTATAGCGCTTGAACAGCCGGACGCAGTTGATACCCTCCATGAGGATCAGCAAAAAGAACGGCAGGAAGATGCACAGAATGTAGCCGGGGGTGGTTTTCAGGAACTGGAAGAAATTGCCCACGCCGGACAGGCACTTCTCGTACTTACCCAGCACATAGGGATACGTCACCGGCATCTCGTCGTCGGTATCGGTGGTGGTACCGTAGGTGATAAAAGCCGGCTGACCGTCTGCGTCAGTGGTCAGGGACCGGATCTTATGGGTCACGGTCTCTCCAAAGCTGGCTGTGTCCTGCGAGGTATAGGCGATGATATCCCCCTCCTGCAAAGTAGCGGGATCCACCGACCGCACCAGAATCAGGTCTCCGGCCTTAAAATCCGTGGCGCTCATGGAGTCCGAGCGCACGATATACATCTTGTAACCGAACAGCGCCCGGTCATTGCGGTCAAAGGTGGTGACGGAGACGATGGTGAACACCATCATGCACACCGCCAGCAGCACGATCAGCCACGTCAGCACCGTTTTGATCACTTCAAAGGTTTTTTTCATGGCTTTTCTCTCCTGCAACGGTCTCCCCAACATCAGTCAAACAGCCGCTGCGGGTTGTTCTTGGTCTGGGTGGCGTCGGCACAGAGGGTAAAGGTCAAATCCTTGGCCTGAGCGCTGTTGCCGGTGGCCTCCGGGAAGTGGAAATACATGGTCAGTGTCCGCCGCTGACCCACCGCCAGCAGATCGTCCGCCGCCTGCGTGTTCTCCAACTGAGTGGGGGTCCCGGAGTAGAGGGTCTTGTTGCCGTCCTTCACCGTGACCTCCAGCACATCCGCCAGATCACCGGAGACACCGGCGAAGTACAGCCGGTAGTACACCGTGCCGGTGCTGTCGTTTTCGATGAAGAAATCCTTCTTCACCGTCATGCCCGGCTCGAACAGGAACTCGTCGGGCCGGATCACCGGCTCGCCGTCGTTGAGGTTGATGCGGACGCCGCCGGTGGCAAAGGTGTTGTCCCGGACGGAAATCATGGAATAGGCCAGTGCCACGGTGGTGACCACCAGACACACCGCCAGCACGATCACCGCAACGATGCCGCCGGTTAGACGGGTGCGGGTCTTACGTTCAGTCATGGGGCACCTCCCTGCGGCGACGCAGCAGCACCGTCAGTGCCGCACCGGACACCAGCACCGCCGCTCCCCAGAGCAGGGGCTGCATGGTGTCGCCGGTAGGGGGAGCCAACTCCTCGCTATCCGCCACCCACCAGTAAAAGTCCGCTACCAGCTGCTGATACATATAGGGATTGCCGACGCTGGTATCCAGATACGCCGTCAGCTGATAGTCCAGCGTATCGCTGCCGGCCGGCAGCGGGGTATCCACTGCGGCGGGCATCTCGGCCATCAGGCCGTCATACAGCACGCTGCCGCCCACGGACACCCGCAGCTTCAGCACCTCCGCCAGCTTCTCATAGCCGGGGCGCACCTCCGCCCGGAAATGGACGGTAACGTCGCCCTTGTGATCTACCTGCACGCAGTCGTTCTGGGTCTCGGCGTCGCCGGGGAACATATTGGTCACGGAGAACTCCCGGTTATACTCCGGGCTGCGGTCATACAGCCGGATGGTGACCTTGCCGGTCCGGGCCGCTGTGGGAACGGGTGCGCCGGCGGGCTGCGCCGCCGTCTGGATGCCGTTGCCGGGGGCCTCTGCCGCCCGGCCTGCCTGCCGCCCGTAATACCGCACGGCACACAGCGCCGCAAGGCTCAGCGCCAACAGGATCGCCAGCACAACGATCAGCCGCTTCACCGTGCTGCTTCGAATGGGTTGCCGCACCTGTAACACCTCCTGCTTCCTTCCAAAACTCATATGGCACATATAGACTCTCTGGCTCGCCCTTGCCACAACCAATGGTGGTTTTTCGGCAAATCACAGCGGCCGGAGAGCCTTTGCCCTTCGACATTTCGTCTTGCTAATTGTCAGGTCCATGAGAGATACTACCACGTTTCCCGCCTTTTTGCAACCCGATTTTGTCGATTTGTGCAAAATTCTGGTTAATTAAATATGTTCTTTGCGTTCACGTGACATATATGTCTCTTTCAAAAATTCCCCCATGCTTTTACCCCGCCGTGCGGCATAATTTTCTTGACAACCACCGCCGCAAAATGGTAGCCTATGGGTGACAAGCAAACAGAGTTCGGATGACTGGTCCGGGAGAGACCGCTGCGGCGGCGCCGAAGGGGAATGCAGAAGCTCTCAGGCAAAAGGGTCGGACCACGACGATACTCCGAAGAGTGCGGCCTGTCCGCACGCCGAAGGTGCAACCCGCTCCGGCGGGGAATCTCTCAGGTACAAAAACGGAGGCGCAAAACTGCCGAAAGCGGTTTTGCGCCTTTTTGTGCGTCCAAAACGTTTCCGGAGCGTGTCCAAGGCGCCGTCGAGGCGTGTCCACGATGCGGCCGGAAAGTGTCCAGCGACTGGACAAAGGAAGCAAACGGAGCAAAACAAGCGGAACAAACGACGGAATCAATGTAATAAGGGGGAAGGAACATGAGCGAACTCAAACGCACCCAGCTGTACGAGATCCATGTGGCGGCCGGCGCCTCCATGGTGGATTTCGGCGGATGGGAAATGCCCGTCCAATATCCCACGGGGATCGTGGCGGAGCATCTGTACACCCGGCACTTCTGCAGCCTGTTCGATGTGTCCCACATGGGGCGGCTGCTGATCCAGGGGCCGGAGCGGCTGGCCTTTTTGCAGCACGTCCTATCCAGCAACGTGGCGGGTCTGGATCTGAACATGGCCCAGTACTGCATCCTGCCGGACGAGGACGGCGGAGCCGTGGACGATGCGTATCTCTACCGCTTCGAGGAGGAGCGGCTCCTGCTGGTGGTGAACGCCGCCAACACGGAGAAGGATCTGATGCATCTGCGCTCCGTGGTGAAGGACTATGACTGCACCATCACGGACATCACCTCCCGGTGGGCCTCCATCGCCGTGCAAGGCCCCAAGTCCAAGGATCTGCTGACCACCCTCTCCGGCGGGGTACAGGTGACGGAGCCGATGAAGAACGCCCTGAACACTCTGACCTTCGAGGGTCATGAGGTGAAGGTGGCCAAGACCGGCTACACCGGCGAGCCTCTGGGCTACGAGGTCTACTGCCGCAGCGAGGACGCTGCGTGGCTGTGGAACCGGCTGGTGGAGCTGGGCGCCCGGCCCGCCGGTCTGGGCGCACGGGACACCCTCCGCATGGAGGCGGGCTTCCCCCTGTACGGCCATGAGATGGGCGTGGATCCCGACGGGCAGAGGATGCCCATTTTCGCCGTGCCGCTGGCCAAGTTCGCCGTGAGCTTTGCGCCCCAGAAGGGGGACTTCATCGGCCGCAAGGCACTGGAGCGGCAGTTTGATGCCTTCCGGCGCATCATGAACCGGGATTTCTCCGACTGCACCGCCCTGCCCCGCCGCATTCTGCCCATCGCTCTGCTGGACCGGGGCGTCATGCGGGCCGGAATGGCGGTATACCGGGGAGAGAAGCAGGTGGGCTGGGTCACCAGCGGCACCATGGTCCCCTACTACGTTGCTGAGGGCGAGGGACTGGAGACGGTCATCACCGAGGAGACCGCCAAGCGGGCCATCGGCCTGTGCTATGTAGACAGCGACGTTCTGACGGACGACGTGGTGGAGGTGGACATCCGGGGCCGCCGGCTGAAGGCCGTGATCCCGGCTCGCCACATGAGCGTGGGGGCTCCGCCCTATGCCCGCCCTTTGTTGTACCGGCGGCCGGAGGACGAGGTGTCTCAGCCCGCCGACCGGGCCGCCAAGGCGCTGGAGCTGCTGCATCTGGCGCAGGATAACCACCAGTGGCGCCAGCGCCAGTGCATCAACCTCATCCCCTCGGAGAACACCCCCAGCCGGGCGGTGCAGCTGCTGTCGGCCAGCGATCCCTCCTGCCGGTACGCCGAACACAAGAAGATCATCTCCTTCTATGATAAGGATGTATTCTACTATCAGGGCACCAAGTTCATCGACACCGTGGAGCAGCTGCTGGCGGAGCAGATGCGCCAGTATCTGGGCTGCACCCAGGTGGAGACCCGTGTCATCAGCGGACAGATGAGCAACATGGCCACCTTCTCCGCCCTGATGGACTGGAAAAACCGTCTGGACCGCAAGCATACCCCCCAGCGGCTGGGCTATGTGCTGAACAACCACATCATCCGGGGCGGCCACCTGTCGGCCCAACCCATGGGTGCTCTGAAGGACTACATCGCCGTGGATCCGGTGACCGAGCGCACCGCCGTGGTGAACTTCCCCGTGTGCCGGGACGATCTGTTCCGCATCGACGTGGAGGAGACCAAGAAGATCATCGACCGCTATCGTCCGGAGCTTATCATCTTCGGCAAGAGCATGGTGCTGCGCCGGGAGCCGGTGGCGGAGATCCGCCGCTTCGTCACGGAGCAGAACATCCCCACCACCATCATGTACGACATGGCCCATGTGCTGGGTCTGGTGGGTGACCACTTCCAGAAGCCCTTTGAGGAGGGCGCCGAGATCGTCACCGGCTCCACCCACAAGACCTTCTTCGGCCCCCAGCGGGGCGTCATCGGCGTCAACTATCGCCGGGAGGATCTGAAGTGGGGGCTGTGGGAGACCATCCAGTCCCGTGCCTTCCCCGGCAGCGTCTCCAACCACCATCTGGGGACCCAGCTGGGTCTGCTGATGGCGGCCTATGAGATGAACTACTTCAAGGACAGCTATCAGAAGGCCGTCATTGACAACGCCAAGTACTTCGCCAAGGCCCTCCATGAGGCGGGTCTCCACGTGCTGGGCGATCCCGCCATCGGCTACACCGAAACCCATCAGGTGCTGGTGGACGTAGGCTACGGCACCGGCCCGGAGGTAGCCGAGCGGCTGGAGGAGAACAACATCATCGTCAACTATCAGGCCACCCCCGACGAGGAGGGCTTCACCGCCTCCGGCGCTCTGCGGATGGGCGTCAGCGAAATGACCCGGTTTGGCTTCGGCCAGACGGAGTTCACGGAGCTGGCCGGTCTGATGGCGGACTGCATCCTGCGGGGAAAGGACGTAGGGCAGGAGGTCTCCCGTCTCCGCAGCCGCTACACCACCATGCACTACTGCTTCGACGGCCCGGAGTTCCAGACGGCGCTGGAGCAGTTCATGGGGCAGGTCGGCTTAAGTCCGGCGGAGCATACCAATCTGCATCTGTATCAATAGCTTTGAATATTTGAAACGAAAACGGAGGAACACATCATGAACTATCCCACCAATTTACAGTATTCCAAGTCCCACGAGTGGATCCGCACCGAGGACGGCGTGGCCGTGATCGGCATTTCCGACTTTGCCCAGCACGCTCTGGGCGACGTGGTGTTCGTGAACCTGCCCGGCGAGGGCGATGAGGTCACCGCCGGTGAGGCCTTTGGCGACGTGGAGTCCGTGAAGGCCGTCAGCGATCTGGTGAGCCCCGTGTCCGGCACGGTGTGCGCCGTCAATGAGGAGCTGCTGGACGCTCCGGAGCTGCTGAACAGCCAGTGCTACGACGCATGGATCATCAAGGTGGAGGGCGTTACCGCCACGGAGGAGCTGCTGGACGCCGGCGGCTACGAGGCCTTCTGCCAGCAGGAGGGCTGATATGGGAAGCTATGTTCCCTCCACGCCCGCCCAGCGGCAGGAGATGCTGGAGGCCATCGGCCTTCACGACTTCCGCCAGCTGTACCGGGACGTGCCGGAGGAGATGCTGCTGCGGGACGGGCTGGACCTGCCGGAGGGCATGAGCGAGCTGGAGGTCAGCCGCACCATGACCACCATGGCCGCCCGGAACACCGCCTACTCCGCCGTTCTCCGGGGCGCCGGAGCCTATGACCACTACATTCCCTCGCTGGTGAAGTATGTCCCCGCCAAGGAGGAGTTCCTCACCGCCTACACCCCCTATCAGGCGGAGATGAGCCAGGGCATTTTGCAGTCCATCTTCGAGTATCAGACCATGATCTGCCAGCTGACGGGCATGGACGTGTCCAATGCCTCCGTCTATGACGGCGCCACTGCCGCCGCTGAGGCCGCCGCCATGTGCCGGGACCGCAAGCGCCGGGTAACGCTGATCTCCGCTGCGGCCCACCCGGACACCATCAACACCGTCCGCACCTACTGCTACGGCACCGGCGACGAGCTGCGTGTCGTCCCCGTGAAGGACGGCCGCACGGACCCGGAGGCCCTGCGTCAGATGTTGGCCGGGGGCGACGTCTCCGGCGTGTACATCCAGCAGCCTAACTTCTTCGGTCAGCTGGAGGAGGCTGAGGCGCTGGGCGAGATCATCCATCAGGGGGGCGCTCTGTATATTCTGGGGGTGAACCCCATTGCCGCCGCCATCCTCAAGACCCCCAGAGACTGCGGCGCTGATGTGGCCGTAGGTGAGGGGCAGCCTCTGGGGATGCCCCTTGGCTGGGGCGGCCCGTATCTGGGCTTTATGGCCACGGTGCAAAAGCATATGCGCAAGCTCCCCGGCCGCATCGTGGGCCAGACGGTGGACAGCCGTGGTCAGCGCTGCTTCGTCCTGTCTCTGCAGGCCCGTGAGCAGCACATCCGCCGGGAGAAGGCCAGCAGCAACATCTGCTCCAACGAGGCCCTGTGCGCCCTGACGGCCAGCGTCTATATGGCAGCCATGGGCCCGGAGGGCATGGCGGAGGCCGCACGGCAGTGCCTGTCCAAGGCACACTATCTGGCAAAGGCCCTGTGCGCCATCCCCGGCGTGTCCCTGCGGTATCCGGGGGAATATTTCCATGAGTTCGTCACGGAGCTTCCCCGGGTGCCGGAGGTTCTGGAGGCGCTGGAGCAGCACGGTATTCTGGGCGGCCTGCCGGTAGAGGGCGGTATCCTGTGGTGCGCCACGGAGAAGGTATCCCGTGCCGTGCTGGATGAGACCGCCGCCGTGGTGAAGGAGGTGCTGAGCAAATGAAGCTGATCTTTGAAAAGAGCGTTCCCGGCCGCCGGTGCAGCATCCTGCCCCGGTGCGACGTGGAGGAGGTGCAGCTGCCGCAGGAGCTGCGGCGGCAGGAGGCCCCGGCCCTGCCGGAGCTCAGCGAGGTGGATCTGAGCCGCCACTACACGGAGCTGTGCCAGCACGTCCACGGCGTCAACTGCGGCTTTTATCCGCTGGGCTCCTGCACCATGAAGTATAACCCCCGCATCGACGAGGAGATGGCGGCCCTGCCGGGCTTCGCCGGGGTGCATCCCCTGGCCCCGGAGCACGCCGTGGCCGGATGCCGGGAGGTGCTGGATACCGCCAGCCGCTATCTCTGCCAGATCACCGGCATGGACGGCATGACCTTCCAGCCCGCCGCCGGTGCTCACGGCGAGTTCACCGGCGTGCTGCTGATCAAGCAGTACCACGATGCACGGGGCGATCATCAGCGCACCAAGATCATCGTTCCCGACAGCGCCCACGGCACCAATCCCGCCACCGCCGCCATGTGCGGCTATCAGGTGGTGAACATCCCCTCCGCCGCCGACGGCTGCGTGGATCTGGAGGCCCTGAAGGCGGTGCTGGGAGACGATGTGGCGGGGCTGATGCTGACCAATCCCAACACCGTGGGCATTTTCGACGAGAACATTCTGGAGATCACCCGGCTGGTCCACGAGGCCGGTGGCCTGTGCTATTACGATGGGGCCAACCTCAACGCCGTTATGGGCATTGTGCGCCCCGGCGACATGGGCTTTGACTGCATCCACATGAACCTGCACAAGACCTTCGCCACCCCCCACGGCGGCGGCGGACCCGGCGCAGGCGCCGTGGGCTGCAAGGCGTTTCTGGAGCCGTATCTGCCTCAGTCCGCCATTCTGTCGGAGGGGGAGCACCTGCAGGTGCGGGCCTTCAACGGCAACTTCCTGGTGGTGGTGAAGGCACTGGCCTATCTGCTGACGCTGGGCCGGGAGGGCATCCCGGAGGCGGCGGAGAACGCCGTCCTCAACGCCAACTATCTCATGCGGCGCATTCAGGGCACCTTCCAGCCCGCCTTTGACCGCATCTGTATGCATGAGTTCGTGCTGGGGCTGGAGGAGTTCAAGAAGGAGACCGGCGTCTCGGCGCTGGATGTGGCCAAGAGCCTCATCGACCGGGGCATCCATCCCCCCACCATGTACTTCCCTCTCATCGTCCATGAGGCACTGATGCTGGAGCCCACGGAGACGGAGAGCCGGGAGACGCTGGATCAGGCGGCGGAGGTGTTCCGCCAGCTGTACCAGTTGGCCCACACCGATCCGGAGGCCATGCGTACCGCCCCCCACAACGCCCAGATCGGGCGGCCCGACGAGGTGCAGGCGGCCCGCAATCCCATTCTGCGGTGGCAGGCATGATCCGACAGCTGCTGACCTATCGGGACGGCTGCACCGATCCCCACCGGAATCTGGCCACGGAGGCGTATCTGACGGAGACGGTGCCGGAGGATACCTGCATCCTGTATCTGTGGCAGAACCGCCACACGGTGGTCATCGGCCGGAACCAGAACGCATGGCGGGAGTGCCGCACCACGCTGCTGGAGCAGGAGGGCGGCGTGCTGGCCCGGCGGCTCTCCGGCGGCGGGGCGGTGTACCACGACATGGGCAATCTGAACTTCACCTTCTCCCTGCCTACGGCGGATTACGATCTGCGCCGTCAGCAGGAGGTGCTGGTGGCGGCCTGCCGCCGCCTGGGTATCCCGGCGGAGTGCTCCGGCCGCAACGACATTCTCACCGGCGGCCGGAAGTTCTCCGGCAACTCCTTCTATCACCACGGGGGGCGCTCCTTCCACAACGGGACGCTGCTCATCGACGTGGACATGGAGAAGCTGGGCCGGTATCTGGCCCCCTCTCAGGGGAAGCTGGAGAGCAAGGGAGTGGCGTCGGTGCGCTCCCGTGTGGTGAATCTCTCTCAGGTGCAGCCGGGGCTGACCGTCTCCCGCATGGAGGAGGCGCTGTGGTGGGCCTTTTCTGAGGTATACGGCCTCCCCGCCCGGCGGCTGGAGCCGTCCCGGCTGGATCAGGCCGCTCTGGAGCGGCACTATCAGCGTTTTCACAGCTATGACTGGGTCTATGGGCAGGCGATGCCCTGCACCTTCTCCTGCGGGGAGCGGTTTCCGTGGGGGGAGTTGACGCTGGAGCTGGCGGTGGAGGGCGGCGTGTGCCGCCACGCCGCCGTGTGGACCGACGCCATGGACGAGAGTTTCGCCCAGCCCCTTGCCAGAGGGTTGGAGGGCTGCCCCTTCCGGGTGGAGGACCTCTGCCTCCGGGTGGAGGAGGCCCCCGCCTGCCGGGAGGTGGCGGCGGACCTGTGCGCCCTGCTGCGGCGGCAGGATATCTGAAAGGAGAACGGCTATGTTTGATCTGCTGGTCATCGGGGCGGGCCCCGGTGGCTATACCGCCGCCGCACGGGCGGCCAAGCTGGGACTTTCCACCGCCATCGTGGAGGAGCGCAGCTGGGGCGGCACCTGCCTGAACCGGGGGTGCGTCCCCACCAAGACGCTGCTCCATGCTTCGGAGGTCTACCGCAGCGCCGCAGACGGCGCCGCCATCGGCATCCACGCAGAGGGTCTGCGGGCGGACATCCCGGAGATCTTCGCCTATAAGGAGCGCATCTCCCGACAGCTGTGCGGCGGGGTGGAGAGCCTTCTGAAGGGCGCAGGCGTGACGATGCTGCGGGGCCGGGCCGTCATCACGGCGCCGGGA
>OLVR01002990.1_pt1 | contig 11673 bp, 14 predicted proteins | sample 1673261 | NCBI WGS metagenome assembly OLVR01 (sample SAMEA3178938, study PRJEB25190) | human gut metagenome | biome: human gut; feature: human-associated habitat; material: faeces | place: Austria | collected 2013 | reverse complement strand
TCCGGGGAACTATAGCCCATTTATGTTTGATTGCTCTTCTGGCTTCTTGCATAAACTTTGACCAACAGTTTTGCCACAGACGCAGGCCAGAACTTGCAGAACATCTCGTAGTCCTCTCCGGTCCGGCCGCCGCCATCTCCGATTACCTGGGTGGTGGTGGATCCCTCATGAACCCGGTGACCCATCAATGCCTGAGGCACATAGACAAACATACCCCGCTGTTTCGAAAGCACTTCCCAGGTCTGCCAGTCCACATTGCTCTTAAAATGCGGCTGAAAAACCAAATCCGGCATGCGCTCCATCACATAGGTGACTGAGGGACAGCAGATCGCATTTCCCAGAGAGAGGCTCCGCCGGCGAAGCCAGACGCTTTTCTGTCCCCAGGCCGTCTTCAGCGGCGATAAGAGCCGCTGCTTGGTCTTCAGCAGGCCGCTGTCTCCGGCATACACCCGGGAGTCCCCTCTCATCTCAAAATAATCCGTAAAGGCAATGATCGGATGGTCCGCCTGTTTCAAGGCAGAAAGCACCGATGGTGCATAGTCCGGCTCATATATATCATCCTGGTGCGCCAACGTCACATAGGGCGTATCCGCCTGGCGCAAGGCAAATTCCCAATCTTGGGCAATGCCATGGGCGCCGCGGTTAATCCGCACCTCCAGTCCGTATCGATCCGCCAACGCCTGAATGTGGTCATTTGGTGTCGCAGTGGCAATCAGGACCGCACTGTCTTCCTTCTGCGCCAAAACGGACTGGATGCACTCCTCCAGATAAGGACTCTCCTGATAGGCACAAATGACAAAGGTGTGCTCGCTCTTCAATATATCACCTTCTCACGGAAATGACTAAATGCAAAAGCTCTTAAATATGGGCAAAAATCAGCAGGAAACAATAGGCAAGTACAAATACATTCAATGCTCCGCCCAGGAACACAATATGCCGGTCGATGCCCTCAGTCACCTGAATGGCGTCGCTGCGCAGCAACAAGAAAACAGCCGGTAAAAGCGGAAGGAAATATCTGCCCTGCACGCCGAGGATTGTATCGGAGGTCATCGGCGTCCAGCTCAAAAACATGGACGCCAATACCAGCGCACAGCTTCCCAAAACCAGGAGCAAAACCCAGCATTTGGAGGCAAAACCCAGCCGGTCCGTCTCCTGCCGTTTTTTCAGGCAGGCCAGGACGAACAGCAGGGCGAATAACAGATAAAAATATCCCGGGATATGCAGCTGAAGCCATCCCAGTTGGCCGCCCAGCATGGTATTAAAATAGTAATCCGTCTGTCCGATCAACGTATTGAGGAAAATCAGGACTGTCTTGGCAATGTTGTGCAGCACCCAGTTCAGACTATAGCCTGGCTCGCCTGCCCAGGCGATATAAGAGCCCGCGTCTTCGTCCACATAGCTGGCAAGAGAGCCCAGCTGTCCAATGAGAAGGCCCGCGATACCGGCCGCAATCCAAATCACTTTGAGCAGGGCCGGGCGCCGGAACACGCCTTTCAGCTTTGCCCCGGGAATCAGCAGGACCAAAAACAGCAGCGGGGTATAGACCAGCTTGCTGGGCGCCAGCACAAAGCAGTAGACGGCGCTCAGGATCAGCTGTCCCCGGCGCACCGAGTCGCCGCAGATCATGCGGACAACTTCTGCCACAAAGAGCATGCTCACCCCGATGATCATACAGTCATAGGAGTACGATGCGCACAAGTGCAGCGTCATCGGGAACATGGATATAATAAACAGTGCCGCTTTGCCGAAGGGAATCCGCCGCATCGCAAAGTAGGCCAGGACAATGTACTGGGCCATATTGAACATGCGGCCCAGGTAAAAGACCGGTACACCGCCCAAATGGAACAGGCGTCCCAGCGCAATGCCGAGGGCAGAGGCCAGATATCCCAACGGCACATTGGTCACCGCATCGGCGGAATATATCACTTGCTCCGTACTGTCTGCAAACAGCGAAAAATTATCTGCCAACAAACGGTAGGTCTCTCCGCTGACATAACCATTGGAATCAAACTGATCAAAAAAATTAAAATCCGCTGCGCGCATCAGCACATCCGGGTTGCCCCACTGTCCCCAGTGAAACAGAAAGAAATTGGACATGCGGTATGCAGAGATGTAATGCGCCTGCTCATCCGGCACAGTGACCGGCGGGAACAGGAGCATATACGCCAGAGATAAAACGATCATGGAAATCAGGAACAGGCGTTCCAGGGAAAACCGCCGGAACCAGGAGAGCCAGTGCAGCAAAACAATAAAACCAATTCCCAATACTCCTGCAGTCAGGAAAATCCCAATGATAAGCTGTCCGGTGGGACTGGGATAGCCCACACTGTGCAGTTTTACCGCGCCATACAGAAAAAATAGAATGGCCAGCAGCACAACAACTCCGCTTCGAACGAGTTGTTTATGCCGCTCCAACCGCTGTCCTAGAGCCTCCATACTTCCTCCTTCAGCTGTTTCCGTAAGCATCGCAGCCTGATCACATCGGATTCATACATAACAAAAATAGATTCGGCCACAATATCGCCCCAGACTTTACTCCTTGGTCTGGTCCTGTTTGATCTGATTTTCTGGACAAGGACCGCCCTTCTTCGGGCAATAAGTGGGCACCAACTTGCAGAGCAGTTCCAGATAATCCGAATTGTTGTGCTGACACAGCTCTTTCAGCTCGTCCAGCGCCGGCCAGAAGCGCTCTGTGTCAATTTCAATGGGTTTGCCGATGAGGATCTTCCGGTTGGGGGTGCGGCGCAGCCCCTCCTCCATCATCAGTTTCTCCTCATAGAGTTTTTCTCCCGGGCGCAGGCCGGTGTACTCGATCTTGATGTCCACGTCTGGCACATGTCCCGACAGCTTGATCAGGTTTCGGGCCAGGTCGTCGATCTTGACCGGATCTCCCATGTCCAGCACAAATATCTCGCCGCCCTTGGCATAGGCGCCGGCCTGAAGCACCAGTCCCACCGCCTCCGGGATGGTCATGAAATAGCGGATGATATCCGGGTGGGTGACAGTGACCGGACCGCCGGCCTGGATCTGCTTCTTGAACAGCGGGATCACCGAGCCGTTGCTGCCCAGCACGTTGCCAAACCGCACCGCCACAAAGCTTGTCCGGCTGTTTTGATCCATGGTCTGGATAATCAGCTCACACAGCCGCTTGGTGGCTCCCATGACGTTGGTGGGATTCACCGCTTTATCGGTGCTGATCATGACAAATTTCCGGCAGCCGTGGCGGCTGGCGGCCAGGGCGGTCTGATAGGTGCCGAACACGTTGTTCTTAATGGCCTCGCAGGGGCTGGTCTCCATCAGCGGCACATGCTTATGGGCGGCCGCATGATAGACGATATCCGGGTGATAGGTGGAAAACACCTGCTCCAATTTTCCTTCATCCCGCACGGATCCGATCAGCGTCACCAGATCCAGCTGGGGATTGTTCATGCGCAGCTCCTGCTGGATCTCGTAGGCGTTATTCTCGTAAATATCAAAAATAATCAGCTGCTTTGGATTGTGCCGGGCCACCTGGCGGCACAGCTCCGACCCGATGGAGCCGCCGCCGCCGGTAATCAGCACCACCTGATCCTGAACATAGTCCAAAATCTCGTTGGTGTTGACCTGAATGGGCTCCCGCCCCAGCAGATCCTCCACCGCCACGTCCTTCAGATCGCTGACCGTGACCTCACCGGACACCAGCTGATAGATTCCGGGCAGAATTTTCAGCTCGCAGCAGGTCTCTTTGCAGACATTCAGAATATCCCGCTTCTCCTCCGCTGAGGCGGTGGGGATGGCAAAAATAATCTGTTCAATCTCAAAGCGCTCCACTGCGGACATGATGGCGTCCCGTCCCCCCACGACGGGGACGCCCAGCAGAAAACGCCCCTGCTTTTTCCGGTCATCGTCAATGATACACCGCACCTGGCGGCGGATCTGACGGGAGTGGTTGAGTTCATTGACGATCATCCGTCCCGCATCGCCGCCGCCGATGACCATCACATTGATGGGCTTGGAGTCGTCGGCAATGTCCATGCGGTGAAACAACAGCCGGAACAGCCGGTAAGAAAAGCGAATGCCCACCACAGTAAAGGTCTCAAGCACACCGCCGATGGCAAAGTAAGACACCGGCATCCGCCAGATCAGCGGGGCGGAGATCAGGGCAATCCGGGAGATCACAACATGGGCCGCCGTGGACAGCACACAGGCCAGCACCGCCCTGACCAGCTCATTACTGCCGGCAAACTGCCACAGGCTGCTGTACAGCCGCATCACCGCAAACAGAATGATCGTCACAATGGTAAACGCGGGGGCGCTGCGCAGCCAGCCGTCCAGATAGTGCATCGGGATCATGGAGGCCCGGCAGTCAAAGCGGAACCAGAGGGCAAACAGGTAGGACAGATTGATGGCCAAAACATCAAACACGACCAAAGCCAGTGTGATCATCTGACTGCGGAAAATTTCTTTTTTGGGTCTTTTATATGGTTGCATAGAAGGTGCCATATTCCTGTTCTTCTTTCATCGGTCGTTTTTTGCAACAATTCATTATATGATATCACAAACCGCCCCATGGTGCAATTAATGCAGGACCAAAACTGGTAAAATTAATAAAAATTAACGTATTGTCCTCAAATTTGCAAAAAATGACCACGCCTTTCGGTGTGGTCATTTTTCTGGAGGCACCACCCGGAATCGAACCGGGGATCAAGGTTTTGCAGACCCGCGCCTTACCGCTTGGCTATGGTGCCATATGGAAAACAGGAGCAAGGTGCTTGCTCCTGTTTTCATTTTGGAGCGGAAGACGAGGCTCGAACTCGCTACCTCCACCTTGGCAAGGTGGCGCTCTACCAGATGAGCTACTCCCGCAACAGCAGACATTATTATACCAGAAAAAAGCGGTTTGTCAACTGTTTTTTTGTATTTCCTTCAATTCGCAAAGTAAAAACTCCCATGCCAAAACTATCACTTGGCATGGGAGTCGCTTATTCTTCTGGGGTTACGGGTTCGCCGTTCCAAGTCCCCATTTCAACAAACTCATCTAAAAGTTTCTTTATATCAGGGGAAACTTGTTCCCGTATTGCATTGAAAGCCCTGTATGTGTCAATCGAATTTTTAATATAGGCTATCTGTTTGTCAGATAAACCAGACACGCTCACCACTTGGGATTTTTCATCAATACATCCAAGTAGGTAATCTGTACTGACTTTAAAAAGACGGGAAATCTTTATGAGAATGTCATAGGAAGGTAAACGGCTTCCGTTTTCGTAAGAAGATATAGCTGATTTAGTTACGCCAAGTCTAGTTGCGAATTCGCTTTGAGTCATTTTCTGAGAAATTCGTAAATTTTTGATTCTATTGCCTACGTCAACCATACTTCTCACCTCCGCTCGGCACTAATATACAAAAAATAAGTACTCATTTGGTAAACAAAAGTTGCCCGGATAGTAGACAGATAAGTGTACTTATGTTATACTGTTAGTGAACCAATGGGAGGAAAGGAGGTGTGCGTAGTGATTAGGATTTGTAAAGAAAATCGAATATCTGTTCTAGAGCAAGTGAGAAATGGAAAATTAGACAATGCAATGCTTAGTTCGACTAATTTGATTGATGAAATCATTCTCACTATGCACGACAATCATCTTCTTTCTGAAATTGGTAAGAGCATTCCAGACTTAAGAGCATCTAACTCTGTGATTCCTTACGATGTCATTTGGGCTTCTGCTATAGCCGCTAAGATGAAAGTTCATACCAGTCTAAGTGATATTCCTTTTGCAATAAGTGATCATAGGACTTTAGCAAAGTTAGGATATGCCCTCGTGGATTATGAAGAAGGAGTTTATACCGGACTAATGCGAGAGGGTAGTTTGAGATTCTTGTTGGGAAAATACACGCAACAAATGCTTATTGACGGATACAACCAAGCTGTTCAGAAATATATTCTTCCCAAATTAGATTTAAGTGCTAATATTCATATTCTTGATTGTACAGATATTGAGGTAAATTATTGGAACACTAATTACGAAGGTTCTGGAGTTGCATATAGTAAACGGAAAAAAGATGAAAATGCAGATAAAACAAGAGGATACAAATTATCTACCTTACGCGGTATTATTAAAGATAGCGGCGTCATAGAAGAAATCCAATTTGGGCCTCTTAATGTTCACGATTTGGCATTAAGCGAAGAAATGCTTAGAACTTCTCCCGCATTAAAACCTGAAGATATATTGATAAATGACAGAGGTTTTCTTTCCAGAGACTTAATTAATTACTTAAAAACCCACAGAAAAGTTGACACCTATATTCCTTTGCGGTCGAATATGGTTGCTTATGACATGGCTGTTAAGGCTGCACAAGCACAAAATGATTGGCATAAACATCCCATTACTAGATACCGAACACAAGTAATGACATTGGTTACAGATTTAGGCCCATACTGGGAAAGCCAGAATCCGGAAGATGATGTTGGTTTCAATGGCTGCGTAGTATGGGATAAGGCCACAGATAACTATGCTGTGTTTATTACCACCGATTTGTCGAAAAACGCCTCTGATATTTTGAAAACATATTGTCTCCGGCCAGAAATAGAAGAAGATTATAGACAGATAAAAGACTTCTGGAAGATCGAAGATTTCAAAAGTACAAAGTTAAACGTGATTGTCTTTCATGTTGTATGTGTATTATTTGGATATTTATTCTTCCAACTTTATACCATGTTGCCCAATGGAGAGCAATATTTGGGCCGTTCCTTACCCGTTGTATTAAAAGGGTATAACGCAAAAGTTCAGGGATATATCGTACTTTATGTTGGAATCGAGTTTGGTATTCTCACCTTACTTGAAATGATGAAACTCTACGCAGAGAGTGACGAAGCAATAAGAACAAAGTTAAACCCTATATTTGCTCAACTGTGAGGAGAATTGTATATGGAAAATATTCAAAATAAAAAACATGGGAAGAAAATACTTATTCCGATTATGTTAATAGCTATAGTTATAATTGTTGTAGCGACAGCAATAAATGTTCCAATAACAGACGCGCAAAAAGACGAAAAAATTTTGGCCACATATTATGAAAACGGCTATGATGATGCGGCAGAGCTAGTTGTAAAATATTACGCTAAATCCAATGAGGACAAAGCGATTGCATGGCTTAGTGTTTTATCAGATGATGAAAATGAAAAATTTGCCGATGAAGTTAAAGTTATTGACCAAAACCTTTCTGCAACAAGCAGTGGAAGTTATTATGATTATGAAGCAACTGTGCAAAATAATTCTGATAGATCATTGTCATACATTGAAATTAACATATATTTAATGGATGTGAATGATAATATCATTTACAGTGATTGGACAAATTGGAGCGGTAACTTGCCTCCAGGAGCCACTACAGTTATTGATACGATGATTCCGTATCAAAGCGGAACTGTTTCTTATAAAGTTTCGATCGCAGATGTTAGTTAAAAGAGTATTAAAGAATATAAAGGAGAGAACAGCATGAAAAAGATATGTATAATCGCCATTTCTCTTATTATCCTATTAACGGGATGTCAAAGCCAAAGGCATACACTAAATCCTTCTTCTACTACAACAGAAACGTCCTCTCAACAAATAGACAACGCTGATTTTCGCAATGCAAAGTGGGGAGATGATAAAACAACTGTTATCGAATCTGAAACAGATGTGGATTTGTTTGATTGGGAAGCAAATTTGGCGGGGACGGGTAAAATTTCAAATTATGATACTCTTATAGTATATTTCTTTGACAATGATGCTCTTTATGAAGGAGGGTACATGTTAGATTGTCAATATACAAATCCAGAACAATATATATCCACATATGATGATTTAAAAGATGATTTAAAGCAACAATATGGAGAGCCAATAGAAGATGCCATTATACCAACAGAAACAGCTTCACAATCAATGATTGAATCGACGGGGGATGCTCAGTCCCTTGAAAATGGCTATGTTGGATATAGGACAAGATGGGAAACCGAAACAACTGATATTATGATGGGTATGATCTCTCAAGACCATGAAATCGATCTTTTAATCATTTATACAGACAAAAATCATGAGTCTGATTGATTCCTGGTTATGACTAATAAGTCGAATTTAGGATAATAGCTTTACCAGCCTCCCTAAACATGGTATAATCAGGTATCATGTTTAGGGAGGTTATGTTTAATGAGTAACAAAAATCAGGTAACAGTTGAATTTTCAAGATTTGAGATGAGTCAAAAGCTCGCTTTTCTGTTGCTTCAGCATAAAAATTTGTCAGGGTATACTCCCGAAAAACTAGCTGAAGAATTTGTTGAAATTGTATCAAAAATAGACAAAATTATTTCAGATGCAAATTTCTTGTAAAAAAGAAACATATTTAAGTGCGACAATACATTTATTGAGCAAATTTTCTGCTTGATACATAGAAAATCCTTCTAATTCTTTTATTATTTTTTGTGCAATGATTTCTTCGCTTCCATTAAATAGGGGTTTTAGCCCCCTAACTCCATCTTCTACAGTAATTTCATTGATATTCATAATTTTCTCCTTTCTATCCCCGGCTCTGCCGGGGATTTTATTTATTGTCACTTTGCGAATTGGAGCCACAGGGAAAACGGGGTGGCTGTTGAGCCCCCCCGTCAAACCGCCTGGATACCAGAGGTATCCCAGGATCATAGCTTACTTCTCAAATGCGACGCCGGAGACATGGACATTGACTGAGGCGACCTGAAGGCCAATCACCGACTCCACGCTGGTCCGGACCGCATCCTGGACATTTTTCGCCACTGTCTGAATATTCATCCCGAACTTCACCAGCAGGGATAGATCAATGGACAGCGCGTCCTCCTCGCTGCGCAGCCGGATCGCCCTGGAGAGGTTCTTTTTGCCCGCAATTCCGGCGATATCGCTGCCCAGATTGGACAGTCCTGCCACTCCGTCCACCTCAACGGCGGCCATGGCGGCCACGGTGCAGATGGCCTCCTGGGAGATGTGGACATTGCTCTGCCCCTGGATCTGGGTGACATATTCTTTGTTCTCACTCATAATGGATGCCCTCCTGCAAAACAAAACTCTGTGTTTGCCTTTGCTTTATTTTATCATAAGGCGGCAAAAATACAAGGGGTTTCTCGTTCTGCGCTGGAATTTGCCCCAGGGAGGCCACAGGTTATTGGCCTGTTATCCCCCGCTCCAGCAAGCGGCACTGCAACAGTTTTCTTGCCGGCAGGCAAATGAGGAAAAGCGCAGTGGGCACCCCGGCGGAAAAGCCGGAGTGCCCACACTTGGAACGGACAGCCGTGTTTCAATTTTCCGCCGCATCGATGATCTTGACCTGATCCGCGGAAAACGAGGTCTGACCCAGCACAATATCGGTGATCTTGGCCACATCGGCGGCCTGGAGCCCCTCTTCAGGCGCGGCCACCACCACGCTGACGCTATTGTCTCCGATGTAGGCCACACAGTCCTCATACCCTTTGGCGGCCACCAGATTTTCAATCTCCGACTCTGTGGTTGTCGCCTCCGCCATGGCGGTGATACTCTCGCTGGCCGAGGCAATGGCGGCCTCGTCGGCATTGGGATCGTCCACCGTGGCCTGGAGAATGGCCAGAGCCTCATCCCGCGCCTCCTGCCGGGAGAGTCTGGCGGTATCAAAATAGCTCTCCTCCTGTACTTCGGACACCGCTTCGATCTCCTCCGTACCGTCCGCTGCTGCGGCCGTCTCGGTTTCTGTCCCCACCAGTTCCGCCTCGCCCAACGTTTTGGTGTCCGTGGACTGGTTGGCGGACACCGAGGTATCCCGCTGGCCATAGGACCAGTTCAGATAGACCGCCACGCAGACGAACAGGACGATGGCCGCCACGACCGCGTTTCTTTTCCAGACTTTCATGATGCACACACTCACTTTCTCTGACAGATTGAAATTTGATCCGAGCTAAGCCCGGTGATTGCTGAGACCGCCTGCAGCACCTCCAATTTGACCCCGGCATTCCCCGCCCCGTCGCAGATCACCAGAGCCCCCTGAAACTCAGGGTAGATTGTCTTGACACTGACCGCCTCCTCTGTGCCGCTGCCGGTGGAGATAATCACGGTCTCCCGGTCACTGGTGCTGCCCTCCGAGGTATCCTGGGCCAGGATATCCTCCCCACCGGAGCGCAGGGTGAGCACGACTGTGGCCTCGCCCACTCCGTTGATCTCTGAAAGCGCCGTCTCCATCCGCCGCTCCAGCTCCTCCAGATCAAAATTCTGGAGGTCTGTCTGCCGGGCCGACTGTGTCTCCGCCTGATTTTGGGTGTCCTCCTGGCTGCGGGTGGGCCACAACATCAAAACGACGCCCAGGCACAGGATGATGGCCACATACTTATACTTGCCCAGCTGCTTTTGGAGCTTGGCAAAGTCAATCTTCCCCTTCAAGATGCCGCCTCCTCATAGGAGATTTGTTCCGCCGGTATGCCCAGATCCGCCCGGATGAGCTCTGACAGGGCCTGCCGCGCCTGTTCGGGCACATCGCCCTGAAGCACAGCTCCGGCCGGCACCGGAAGACCCTCCTCAGTCCAATCACAGGTGACACTGGCGGTCAGCGACACCCCCATCTCCTCCGCCTGTGTCACAATATATTCCGCCGCCCGCTGAGACATGATTGTCTCCAGATAACTTTCATTGGTCTGCTCCAAGTCGTCTGAAAAAGCGGCTGCCGCCTCCCATTCACTGCCCAGGGCGCCGCTGATCCAGCCGGGAAGCGCGCCCACCAGCGGGGAGAACGCCACAATCGCCAGCACCAGTCCGGCCGCCAGCCGGACTACGCCCCGAACCGGTCCTTTGGGGACCGCTGCCTCCAGCACCCCCAGCAGCAGCGCCGCGGAGAGAATGGATAGCATCCAGTTTTTAACTGCCTCTGTCATGGCATCACCGCCGATATCGTCGAGATCAGGCAGAGCAGCGTGACCAGGGCGCAGGTCCCTGTCATACCCATCACCAGGGCAAACACGTTTCCCAAATCCTGAATCAGATGCGATGCGGGATGATCCGAGATCGTGGCGCTCAGGGCCGCCGCCAGTTTGTAGACCAGGAACTGAACGCCCAGCCGCACAAAGGGCACTGCGCAGAACCCCAACACCCCCACCACGCCGAACAGCCCGATCGAGTTGCGCAGAATGGCCGCGCCGGAAAAGACCGCCTCTGTGGCGTCGGAGAGAATACCGCCCACCACCGGAATCATGCCGGAGATGGCCAGATTTGCGGCCTTCATGGCTGTGGCATCCGCCGTGGCGGACACCCCGCCCGCCACGGCCAGATAGCCAGTATAGCCCAGCAGAATGATGGTCAGCGCCGAGATGACACACCAGCGCAGCAGCTTACACAGCGGCTGGAGCCGCGCCCCTTCCAGCGCCGCCGAGGCCACACAGCCCGCGGCATAGGCATAGGTCATTGGAAGCAGCACGCTGCTGATGATCCGGGTGAGGAAATTGGAGAAGAGCAGCGTGACCGCCTGGCGCACCGGTGCCGCAGCCACACTGCCGCTGGCCACCGAGGCCATTGTCATGGTGGGAATCAATACAGTGGTAAAGGTGGACAGGCTTTGAATGGTCTCCCGGCCCAGTCCGATCAGGGAATTCATATCCGACAGGGCCACCAGGGCCACCCCTCCCGCCCCGGCCAGCCGCACCGCCAACCTGATCAGCGAAAAATATCAGCT
>OLVR01002972.1_pt1 | contig 11725 bp, 9 predicted proteins | sample 1673261 | NCBI WGS metagenome assembly OLVR01 (sample SAMEA3178938, study PRJEB25190) | human gut metagenome | biome: human gut; feature: human-associated habitat; material: faeces | place: Austria | collected 2013 | reverse complement strand
ACCCTTATGCTCATAAAAACGGCTGTCTACCGCTGCAACAAATGCATATTGCACGCAAGCCGGTATTTTATCAAGTTTTACATACTCTTTCTGCTCACTAGACGTGCTTAACGTCTGCAGCTCATTGCCACCCTCATCATAGATCACCGCTCCCGTTCCTTTTGCCAACAGATCGAGTTTACTCAGACTCGGTGCACTGTCCGATACGCCCTTAACCACACCCGCCACACAAAAAAACTGTAGTAAAAGAAATGCGATCAACAATACAATTACCGCTATACGTAAACTAACCCGGAGCCGATTTTTCCATTTGATCCGGGTATCTAACAGCATATTCTGTTTTTTCGTCAACTCCTGCTCACTATAATTCATGAATCCTGTTTCCTCTTCACCTGCTTATAGTCGGAAGGGCAAAACATTCGTTTTGCCCCTCCCTATGCCCTTTACGGTAAATATTTTACTTGTTGCGGTAAATAATATCGGTACGCTTTGGTCCGTTAGATACCATTGTGATCGGTACACCAAGTTCTTTTTCAATAAACTCAATATATTTTCTGCAATTTTCCGGAAGCTTATCATACTCTTTGATGCCGGAGATATCACATGCCCATCCCGGAAGCACTTCATACACTGGTTTTGCTTTCGCAAGCTTAGCCGTAACAGGGAACTCTTTGACTACTTCCCCATCGATCTCATAGCCAACACATACCGGAATCTCTTTGAGATATCCTAAGCAGTCTAACACCGTTAATACTACATCGGTAGCACCCTGAATCTGGCAGCCATAACGGCTTGCTACTGCATCAAACCAGCCCATACGGCGTGGTCTTCCTGTCGTAGCACCATATTCTCCGCCATCACCACCGTGATTACGAAGCTTTGAAGCTTCCTCTTCGTCTAAAATCTCGCTGACAAACTCGCCGGCACCTACTGCGCTGGAGTATGCTTTTACAACCGTGACAATGCGCTTGATCTCATATGGCGGAATACCTGCGCCGATCGCACCATAAGCTGCCAATGTAGAAGAAGAAGTAACCATTGGATAAATACCGTGATCCGGATCTTTCAAAGAACCAAGCTGCCCCTCTAACAGGATATTCTTGCCCTCTTTGATCGCTTCCCTTAAATATGCTGATACATTGCATACATACGGAGCTATCATATCACGATACTCATGCAGTGTAGCTATAAGCTCGTCCGGCTTGAGTTCCGGCTTATTATACAAATACTTCAAAATGACGTTCTTCTGCTCGCAGATTCGATTTACTTTATCTCTCAAAACCTCATCATCGGCAAACAACTCAGATACCTGAATGCCGATCTTTGCATATTTATCAGAATAGAACGGAGCAATGCCTGATTTGGTAGAGCCAAAGGAAGCCTTTCCAAGACGTTCCTCTTCATACTGATCAAAGGCAATGTGATATGGCATTAAGATCTGTGCACGATCTGATACTAAAATCTTTGGCTTTGGTACACCACGCTTCACAATCTCATTGATCTCATTGAAAAGATAGGGAATATTAAGTGCAACACCATTACCAATAATACTTGTCGTGTGATCATAAAAAACACCCGATGGTAATAAGTGCAATGCAAATTTACCATAATCATTGATAATCGTATGGCCTGCATTACTACCGCCTTGGAAGCGCACGATAATATCGGACTCCTCTCCCAACATATCGGTAATCTTTCCTTTTCCTTCGTCACCCCAGTTTGCACCTACAATCGCTGTTACCATTTGTTTTCCTCCTTGCCTTTGCTGCTTTATACATTAATTTCTGCCTTCATGCCAAGAATGTCCTTATTGGCATCAAGAACAGGCTGTACAACCTCTTCGATAAACTCCTTCACCTGGGAAACCGAACGACCTACATATTTCTCCGGTTTCATAGCCTCTTTGAGCTCATCGATACCCATTGGGAACTCTTCATCTGCTGCGATCAGCTCTAACAGATTATTCTCCTTACCAAGTTCCTTCACATTACGCCCTGCTTCCATGGAAAGCGTACGGATCTTCTCATGAAGCTCCTGGCGATTGCCACCCGCCTTCACTGCATCCATCATAATATTCTCGGTAGCCATAAATGGAAGTTCTGACATCAGTCTTCTCTCAATAACCTTATCGTATACGACCAATCCATCTACGACATTCAAAAGCAGATCCAAAATACCATCTGTTGCCAAAAATCCCTCCGGAATACTAATTCTCTTATTTGCAGAATCATCCAAAGTACGCTCAAACCACTGGCAAGCTGATGTAAACATGGTATTCGTAACATCTGCCATCACATAACGTGACAAAGAAGCAATGCGCTCACTTCTCATTGGATTTCTCTTGTAGGCCATAGCAGAAGATCCGATCTGATTCTTCTCAAACGGCTCCTCGATCTCCTTTAAATGCTGTAACAAACGAATGTCATTGGAGAACTTGTGTGCACTTGCAGCGATTCCCGCCAAAACATTTGCCACACGTGTATCTAACTTACGGGAATATGTTTGGCCGGATACCGGGAAGCAGGACTTGAATCCCATCTTCTCTGCGATCAAATGATCCAATTTCTTTACTTTCTCCTCATCGCCGTCAAACAACTCCATAAAACTTGCCTGTGTACCTGTCGTTCCCTTGGAACCGAGCAATTTCATCGTAGACAGTACATAATCCACATCTTCCAGATCCATCATAAATTCCTGAAGCCACAAGGTTGCACGTTTACCAACTGTTGTCGGCTGTGCCGGCTGAAAATGGGTAAAAGCAAGCGTCGGAAGATCCTTATACTTCATAGCGAACTTTGCCAGCTCATCAATAACATTGACTAATTTATTTTTCACAAGCTGTAACGCCTCTGTCATAATAATAACGTCCGTATTGTCTCCTACATAGCAGGAAGTTGCTCCCAAATGAATAATTCCTGCTGCTTTCGGACACTGCTGTCCATAGGCATAGACATGACTCATAACATCATGACGAACCAGCTTTTCTCTTTCTTTGGCAACATCATAGTTAATATCCTCTGCATGTGCCTTTAACTCCTCGATCTGTTCCGTCGTCACCGCCGGACCGCCCTGCTCGTTTTTGAGTCCAAGCTCGTTTTCTGCTTCTGCTAATGCAATCCATAATTTTCTCCAAGTTTTAAACTTTTTGTCCGGAGAAAAGATATACTGCATCTCCTTACTTGCATAACGCTCTGACAATGGGCTTGTGTACTTATCTGTGCTCATAATTCTCCTCTTTTCGTTGATAATTTATTTTAGTGGTCATATTCACCACGAATATCCTCTTTTGGTGGTTCCATTGGATACTGACCGGTAAAACATGCATGGCAGTATCCCTCATCGCCATCGATCAATTCTGCCAAACGTTCTTTGTCCAAATACCCCAAAGAATCTGCACCGATCATCTCGCAGATTTCCTCTACAGAATGATTATAAGCGATCAGCTGGTCACTGGATGGAACATCCGTACCAAAATAGCATGGATACATAAATGGCGGTGAACTGATGCGGACATGCACTTCTTTCGCACCTGCATCGCGGATCATCTTTACAATACGTGCGCTCGTTGTACCTCGCACGATCGAATCATCGATCATAATCACGCGTTTGCCATTTACTACCTCGCGCAGTGCATTTAGCTTCACCATAACACTGCTCTCTCTAGCTGACTGTTTCGGCTTAATAAAGGTTCGTCCCACATAACTGTTCTTAACAAATGCGGTTCCATATGGGATCCCCGACTCCATGGAATATCCCATCGCTGCTGCATTACCGGACTCCGGAACACCTACGACAATATCCGCATCCACCGGATGCTCCTGCGCCAGGATCTTTCCTGCTGTCAATCGAGAGGAATGCACACATATCCCATCGATATAACTATCCGGTCTGGCAAAATAAATATATTCAAAAATACATCTTGCGCATTTGTCAGAAGCCATACTGCGATCTGACTGTATTCCCTGCGGCGTGATCGTAACGATCTCTCCCGGTGCAACATCTCGTACAAATTCTGCACCAACTGTGTCCAAAGCACAGCTTTCAGATGAGAAAAAGTATGCATTATCCCGCTTACCAATGCAAAGCGGGTGGAATCCAAACGGATCTCTCGCACCGATCATTTTGCGCGGACTGGCAACCACCAGCGAGTACGCACCCCGGATCTTCTGCATCGCTAACTTCACCGCATCTTCCACAGTTCCAACATGCAATCTCTCACGAGCGATCAAATAGGCGATCACCTCAGAATCAATACTGGTATGAAAAATCGCTCCCATCAATTCCAACTCTCTGCGCAAATCAACTGCATTAACGAGATTACCATTGTGTGCAACCATCAGAGTGCCTTTAATATAATTCAATACCAACGGCTGCGTATTCTCCGGAATACTGGCTCCAGCCGTTGAATAACGCACATGCCCTACGCCAATATCACCATGAAGCTGTTCTAACTTCTCTGCATCAAATACTTCGTTGACAAGTCCCATTCCCTTGATCATCTGAGAATTCCGTTTCTCACCGTCTGTACGGCTCACTGCGATACCACAGCTTTCCTGTCCTCGGTGCTGCAGCGAAAACAGTCCATAATAAATGGACGAAGCAACATCGCCGCCATCCATGTCATACATTCCAAATACGCCACATTCTTCTCCTAATTTCGGATCTTCAATGCCAGCCATCATACACGATCTGTTGGTGCATGCGAGGCATTCTTTCTGTCTGTCACACATCATTTTGTTCTCCTTCATGCTGTCTATCCTCTTTTGGATGGAATACTTTCACCAATAACATTATAACTGTTTCTGAAAATCTAGCAAGGGGACAACTACTTTTTCGACTTATTTTTTGTCGATTTTTTTATTGTTTTTGCGGATTCCCTATTCTTTTTCCCTTTTTTTGCCTTTGGCGATGCAGTAACTGCCGGTGTAACACTCGGTGTTGCGGTCGGCTGTTCCCAAACCGTCAGATCCTCTTGCGTCAAAATACCGTGCTTAAATTTTGTTGTCAAAATACGGATCACCGACTCATCTAAGCGGCTCTGCGTAATTTTTTTGCTGTTTACCGCATTCAATATTGCCTGATAGGCCTGTGTCAGATCGTTCGGCATCAAAATAATATCTGCTCCAGCCATAAAAGATTGGAGTGCAGCTTCACCCGGTGTATAATTATCCGTGATCGAAGCCATATCAAAAGCATCTGTGATCACGATCCCCGAAAAGCCAAGTTCTTCTCGTAAGATCGTCTTCATGATCAATTCCGACATACTAGCCGGCTCTTTCGTCTCTGTAACACGACTGACCGATATATGGGACACCATAACAAACTCTGCCCCTGCATCAATTCCCGCCTTAAACGGCACGAAGTCCAGATCACGCAGTTTGGAAATGCTACTGTCTATGTCAACACTTCCCTGATGCGTATCTCCATTGGAAGATCCCTGTCCCGGAAAATGTTTTAACGTCGCACATACCCCGCGCTCCTGACTGCCTTGTACGAAAGCGGCTACCATATCAGATACTTTACCGGGATCAGATCCAAAGGAACGTTCTCCGATTTCCGTATTCAGATCACTCGTTTTAACATCTGCAACCGGCGCAAAATTCACATTGAATCCAAGTGCCCGTATCTCTCTGGCAATCGTCCTTCCCATATTATAAACGTATTCCCCGTCTTTCGTCTTGCCAATGCTTTCTGCCGTCGGGAATGTTGTCGTTTTCATTTTCTTGTTAGAAGCAATACGCGCAACACTGCCTCCTTCCTCATCTACAGTGACAAACAACGGTGTCTGGCTGTTGACCTGTAATCTCTGGATGAGTTTTGATGTCTTCTTCCGAGTGGAAATATTTCTCGAAAATAACACAACACCACCTACCGGGATCTGACTTAAAGTTGTCTTCATCCCTTTCGTGCATTTACGAAATTCATAGTATCCTCCCTGTGAGCCATCCAGTTCCTCTAACTTAACTACGAAAAGCTGTGCCACCTTTTGTTCGGTCGTCATCTTCGCAAGATAGCGTCTGGCAAACTCTCCCGCTTGTTCTTCCGATAAATTAACAACGGGCTGTTCGGATGCCACCGGCGTTTCTGACACCGACGGCTTATAGGTTTTGTACGGCTTTTGCTTTGGTCCAAACACACTACATCCTGTCGTTGTGAACAATAATCCTGTCACAATACACAGTGCAAGAAACCGCTTGCAATATTTTGTTACGTTTCGATCTGACATCATAAACACCCATGCCTTTCTATGTATCTGCACGTCTCACGCACAGCTACAAAATCTTTTTTATATTTTTGGAAACTGTCCAAGCACCTCCGCATAGGATAACACTGTAAATATATTTTACTGTCGGAACACTTCCGACAGATTGGAGGACTTATGAGTGATTTAGCAGCTACAAACTGTGGATGCGCTTCAAATGACAACGGATGCAGTTGGATCATTATCCTTTTGCTCCTGTGCTGCTGCTGTGGTAACGGCAACGGATTTGGTGGTTTCGGCGGCGGTTGTGGAGACAGCGGCTGCAGCTCCATCATCTGGATCATACTTATTCTTTGCTGCTGCGGATGCGGTTTCTAAAGCACTGCATCACAAAACCCTTCCACTCTCCGATAACCATTACAAAGTCTATGCTTTGTACTGCAGGTGAGGGCTGAACAGTTAAGTCTGACAATTGCAGCTTAGGGCTGTCTCTCAGACTTTACCAACCAGCTTGAAAGAAGGCTGACATTCATCCAATGTCAGCCTTTTTTGCGGTGACGTACAAAGTGCGCAAAGCACACTCTGTTCCCATTATAGAAAACTGTCCTTTTTCATTATATAACTCAGACCCGTTTACCTGCTCTGACCCTTTCCTGACGACAACCAAGACATTCTCTGTCAATCTCATAAATTGTATCGTCTTCAATGATCAGATCCCGGTCGCCTCTGCAAAAAGCATCTGCCTGTTGCGACAGCGGCATTCCGCTTCCTTTCAGTAGGTTCTCATGCCGCTTAGTTCCGTAATGATAGTATCGCATAAATATCCTCCAAAGTACGTCTGCAGCTTCATCGCACATACAAACATACAAAATATCGTATTTTTTAGGATTGTTAAGGTATCCCTAACATATTCTATGCAAATTACGGAACAAAGACACTATCTGCCACGATCTTGTCGTATCCTATTCCGGGTCAATCCCAAAATAGTGCTGCATCCGGTCAAGACGAGAAGTCATCGACATCATCAGCAAGTCTAACAAGGTGATCGCCGTCATAGATTCTACCACTACTACGGCACGAGGTACAATGATCGGATCATGCCGGCCTTTGATATGAATCTCCCTCTCTGCGCCGTCACGACCGATCGTCTCCTGCGCAGACGCAATGGATGGTGTCGGCTTTACTGCCGCACGGAGAATAATGTCACAGCCATCACTAATACCACCTAAAATTCCGCCGGCATGATTTGTCTTAGTACAAACAGCGCCGTTGTGCACAACAAAACTGTCGTTAAACTGTGAGCCGCGGCTTTGTGCTGCCAAAAATCCATCACCGATCTCTACTCCTTTGACAGCCCCGATCGACATAACTGCCTGCGCAAGTTTTGCATCCAGCTTGTCAAATACCGGTTCACCAACGCCAACCGGCATTCCATGAACCACACACTCGATCACACCGCCTGCAGAATCCTGCTCCTGCATGCATGCCATAAGAGCATCTTCTGCCTGTGCAGACGCTTCCAGATCCGGCATATACAATGGACTCTTGCTGATATTTCCGCGGTCTGCACGCTTTGGATCGATCACAATACCGGCAATCTCCTTACTGTACGCATAAACCTCAACTCCCAGTGCCCGAAGCACTTCCAATGCCACAGCACCTCCGGCAACACGTCCGATCGTCTCCCGACCGGAGGAACGGCCACCACCGCGATAATCTCGAAATCCATATTTTTGATCAAACGTATAGTCTGCGTGCCCAGGGCGATAGTAGGATGCAATCTCCGAATAATCAGAAGACCGCTGTGTTTTATTGTATACCACCATGGATATCGGCGTTCCCGTTGTTTTCCCCTCAAAGACACCTGACTGAATCTCTACCAGATCATCTTCTTTACGAGGTGTAGAATACTTTGTCTGTCCCGGCTTGCGTCGGTTCAGGTACTGCTGCACTGTCTGCTCATCCAATGGAAGCCCTGCAGGGCAGCCATCTACAACCACACCAATACCGCGTCCATGTGATTCTCCCCAAGTCGTCACGCGAAATAAATTTCCAAATGTTGATCCTGCCATATTTCTTTCCATTTCGATGCGTACAACCGCATTCGACCTTTCTTACGAACTCGCATTAATGATGGAACAGACGGATACCTGTAAAGCTCATTGCGATGCCATGCTTATTACATGCTTCGATCACATCATTGTCACGAATGGAGCCACCCGGCTGTGCAATATATTTTACACCACTGCGGAATGCTCTCTCTACATTGTCACTAAATGGGAAAAACGCATCTGAACCACAAACAACATCTGTTGCCTGAGAGATCCATGCCTTTTTCTCCTCTTTGGTAAATACCGGCGGTTTCTCCGTAAATACGCGTTCCCACTCGCCATCTGCCAATACATCCATATACTCATCCGAAATATAGACATCGATGGTATTGTCGCGGTCAGGACGCCGGATTCCTTCTTTAAATTTCAATCCGAGCACCTTCGGATGCTGGCGCAGGAACCAGATGTCCGCCTTGTTGCCAGCTAAGCGCGTACAATGGATACGGGACTGCTGACCGGCACCCACACCGATCACTTGACCTCCCTTTGCATAGCAAACCGAGTTGGACTGTGTATATTTTAGCGCAATCAGGGAAATCAACAGGTCCCGCTTTGCATCCTCTGGGATTTCTTTGTTATCCGTCACCACATTGGCGAGCATCGATTCGTCGATCTTCACTTCATTTCGTCCCTGCTCAAAAGTTACGCCATATACATCCTTGCACTCCACTGGGGCAGGCTTGTAGTCCGGATCGATTTTGACGACATTATAGCTGCCTTTACGCTTTGCCTTGAGGATTTCCAGCGCTTCTTCGGTGTAACCGGGCGCAATAATGCCGTCGGACACTTCACGGGCCAACAATGTTGCCGTCTCTTTGTCACAAACATCGGAAAGTGCCGCCCAATCGCCATAAGAGGACATGCGGTCCGCTCCTCGGGCGCGTGCATAAGCGCTAGCGACCGGAGAGAGCTCCAAATCGTCCACAAAATAGATCTTTTTTTCCACATCGCTCAGCGGCAGCCCCACCGCCGCACCAGCAGGACTGACATGCTTAAAAGAAGCTGCGGCGGGAAGCCCCGTCGCCTCTTTTAACTCCTTGACCAACTGCCAGCTGTTAAACGCATCCAAAAAGTTGATATAACCGGGCTTCCCGTTCAGAACTTCAATCGGCAGCACGCCGCCATCCTTCATAAAAATGCGGGAAGGCTTTTGATTTGGATTACATCCATATTTCAACAAGAGTTCGCTTGCCATTTTATACTCCTCCTATTCCTGATTTTTGTTTACGATTCGGGTTTCTGTCTCCCCTGACTCTAAGTCAATATACCGGGTAAACAGGGATACCTTATTGTCCTCATTGAGTGCGTTCCACACCAACGCCGTAAAGGCGTCGATGTCCCCATCCAACTTCACCTGAGTCGGTTCTCCTTCAAACGACGGAAGCGGATTGCCATCTCCCTCATAAGTATGGATGAAATGGCCCTCGCCAGCACGCGGGGCATCGTAATCAAAGAAATAACGCCGGGTCGAGGATTCATCTCCATCCGCGCTCTTTAATATGGAGAGCTTGTAGCAGTTGTTTTCCAACTCCACCACACCGGAAATACGCGGGGTAAAATTGGGGCCGTCCGGTTCAAATGTGCGCGTGCGAAGCGCGTCCTCGAAACTCTTGCCCTTCTGCAAAAAATCATAAATCGTATCCGTCTGGTCGCCGTTGGTCACAACGGTCGTTTTGTCCAAAACGCGAACGGGGGAATAAATGATGAGGGATGGGTCCACCATCTTACTCTCGTCAAAAGCCTTGGTTTTGATCCCTGCGCCATCTGTGACGAATACACGGTTTCGGCTGTTCTCGCTACGACCCATGATGAAATAAGCAATCACCGCGTTCTTCCCATCTGCACTGCGGCCCAGAACAATGCCGCGCCCCGGATAAGAATTGGAGGACAATTCCTCCGCCAGATTCTTCGTTACCATATCGATTCCGCCCTTTCCCTTACTCCATAATGCTGGCCTTACCATTCTCTACTGCAATCTTTCCTGCACAGAACAGTTCCACCGCTCGCGGCAAAAGTTTCCACTCCGCCTGTTCCATAATCCGGCGCTGCAAGGTTTCCGGTGTGTCATCCGGAAATACATCCACTGCTTTCTGTAGAATAATCGGCCCTCCATCACAAACTTCATTTACAAAGTGGACCGTCGCGCCGCTTACTTTGACCCCCTTTTCCAAGGCCGCCTCATGGACATGCAATCCATAATAACCCGGCCCACAAAAAGACGGGATCAAAGCTGGATGTACATTGATGATCTTATTCTCATATTGCCGGATGACTTCTTCGCTGATAATGGTCATAAAGCCAGCCAGCACCACCAGCTCAATCTGGAATTCTTTCAACAATGCAAGCAAAGCCGCATCGTAATCCGCCTGCTGTGCAAACTCCTTGCGCAGCAAAACACGTGTCGGGATTCCAGCCTTCTGGGCGCGCTCCAAAGCAAAAGCATCCGCCCTGCTGGAAATCACCAATGAAATGGTACCGTTTTGAATTTGCCCCGCGGTCTGTGCATCGATTAACGCCTGTAGATTGGTGCCGCCTCCAGAAACCAGAACGGCAATATTTAACATAGGATGACGCCCTCCTCGCCAGGAACGACTTCACCCATGACGAACGCATTGGTATCCGCCTCTTTAAGGGCTGACAGCGCTATATCCACCTGCTCCTTTGCCACAGCTATACACATTCCCACACCCATATTAAAGGTATTGTACATTTCGCGGGTGGGGATGTCGCCCTTCTTCTGCATCAGGTCGAAGATCGGAAGCTTCGGAATGGAAGCAATTTCCACCTTGGCAGTCAATCCGCTCTTCAACATGCGTGGAATATTTTCAAAGAATCCACCGCCTGTGATATGAGAAATCGCCTTTACTTCACAGCGGTCCAACAGGGCAAGCACAGGCTTTACATAAAGCTTTGTCGGAGTCAGCAGCGTCTCCCCAAGGGTCGCGCCCAATTCTGGAACATAGAGTTTTATATTTTCCTCGTCAATCGCAAAGAGCTTACGAACCAATGAAAATCCATTGGAATGGACACCGGACGAAGGAAGGCCAATTAAAACGTCGCCCGCCTTCAAATTTGAGCCATCAATGATCTTTTCACGGTCTACCATTCCCACGCAGAAACCTGCCAGATCGTACTCGTCCACTGGATAAAAGCCCGGCATCTCCGCTGTCTCGCCGCCAATCAGCGCGCAGCCGGATTGGACACAGCCTTCTGCTACGCCAGCGACAATCTCAGCCACTTTTTCTGGCACGTTTTTTCCCACGGCTACATAATCCAAGAAAAACAACGGTTTCGCGCCGCAGCAAACAACGTCATTGGCGCACATGGCAACACAGTCAATTCCTACGGTGTCGTGTTTGTCCATCAGGAAAGCGATTTTCAGCTTTGTGCCTACACCGTCCGTACCGGATAC
>OLVR01002942.1_pt1 | contig 11877 bp, 8 predicted proteins | sample 1673261 | NCBI WGS metagenome assembly OLVR01 (sample SAMEA3178938, study PRJEB25190) | human gut metagenome | biome: human gut; feature: human-associated habitat; material: faeces | place: Austria | collected 2013 | reverse complement strand
TAGAGCACTTGACTTTTAATCAAGTTGTCCGGGGTTCGAATCCCCGATGCTTCATGATTTAGAAGATGTAAATCCTGTATAAATTGGGTTTACATCTTTTTTCGTTTTATAGAAAATTTAATATGTACCAAGTAAATTTTTGCTAGTAAAATAGAATGATACCAGGGTCAAAAGGTCAGAAAGCCGATGCAAGCTTGCCTGCAAGAGGATTTTTGACCTCTTGACCCCAACATCATAGAATTTGATAAGAGGGAGCAGGATATGAAATCAGCAGCAGAATTAGAAAAAAATTTGATGAGTATCAATCGAAGAAGCTATCCAGCTTACAAAGATTTGAGAGGAAGCTATCAGTTTCAGGGATACCAGCTCAATATTGATCATGTACAAGGAGATCCATTTGCTTCTCCGTCAAAGCTGAGTATTCAGGTGAAGAAAATCCAGGCGAGATTTCCAGAAGAATATTATAAAGAAGAACACAGAAGAATTGCGCTTCAGGATTATCTGACAAGACAATTCGGAAAAGCTGTTTCCAAATTTATTTTCCAGGCAAAGGGTTCCGGGAAAAGTGGATTGATTGGGATAAGCCGCTGTGGACAGGAGGTTCTGGACAGGACTGCATTTGAAATTAAGGATGGAGATCTTCTGGTACGGTTTGAAGTTGGATTTCCGGCAAATGGACGGACGATCAATGCATTTGAACTGAGGAAGATTTTGTTTGAGTATCTTCCGGAAATAGCTGACAGATCTTTATATTATAAGAACCTGAATCAGCAGGAAGTGAAAAAGTGTATAGAACTTGCGGAAGATCAACATTATATAAGAAGAGAACTGACAAAGCGGAGACTTATTGCATTTGTGGCAAATGGTTCTATACTGCCAAGAGAAAGCGGTGTATCACAGAAGCCTATGAAAGGTGCAATTGCTTTTGAAGCACCGGAAAGTATGGAAGTAGAGATGGAACTTCCACACCGGGGTAAAATAAAAGGAATGGGAATCCCGGAAGGAATTACTTTGATCGTGGGTGGAGGATATCATGGAAAATCAACACTTCTGAAGGCACTCGAGCAGGGAATTTACAATCACGTCGCCGGAGATGGAAGAGAATACGTGATTACTTCTGATACTGCGATGAAGATCCGGGCCGAGGATGGAAGATGTGTATCCCATATCAATATTTCACCGTTTATCAATGATCTGCCGAATAAGAAAGATACAGTAAATTTTTCCACAGAGGATGCCAGTGGTTCGACTTCGCAGGCTGCAAATGTGGTAGAAGCGGTACAGTCAGGTGCAAAATGTCTTTTGATCGATGAAGACACCTGTGCGACGAACTTTATGGTCAGGGATGAGCTGATGCAGGCTGTCGTATCCGGCGAACAGGAACCGATTACACCATTTACTCTTCAGGCAGGTAACCTGTATCAAAAGCAGGGAATTTCTATTATTCTGGTGGCCGGAAGTTCTGGATCTTATTTTTACATTGCTGATCATGTGCTGCAGATGGATAATTACCGAACGTACGATATCACAGAAAAAGTGAAAACGGTGATTGGTGAAAAAAGTGAGACCGGAGAGAAAAAGGTTCCGGTTGATGTAGCTGTCTTATTTGATAAAGATCATCACAGAAGCTTAAAGGCCGGAAAAATGGAAAAGAAGAGAGATCAGGTGAAGATAAAACAGTTTGGTAAAGATTCATTTTCTATTGGAAGAGAAAATGTGGATCTGAAATATGTAGAACAAATCCTGGATGCAGAACAGACAACGGCATTAGCGTACTGCCTGAAGAATCTGCTGGAAGAAATGGAACGGAAGGAACAGGATGTTGATCTTTGCGTGGAAAAGCTCTGGAGTCAGATTAAGAAGCAGGGTCTGGCATCCCTTTGCAAAGGAAGTTATGTTTCTGTAGCGATGGCACAGATCCGTAAACAGGATATTTACGCATGCCTGAACAGATATCGGGGATTTATTGGATAAGATTAAAGAATTTGGAGGAGAAGATCCGTGAGGAGATGGAAGAAAATTTTAAGTGCGTCGCTGGTGGCAGTGATGGTTGGAAGTCTTGGAATGACCGCATTTGCAGAAGATACGTCAGCAAATGAACCAATTGATACAACGGTCAGCAATTATAATCTGACAGAGGAAGAAACTTCCGGAAAAAATCAAGAAGAAATTAAAGCCCTGCAGCAGCAGAAAATCGATGAAGTAACACAGCAGGCATATGATATGAAGATTGCCAGCAATGAGCTGGAGAACTGGCCGGAAGGACCGGCTACTTACGGAGAGGCTGGGATTGTCATGGAGGCAAAAAGCGGTGCGATCCTTTATGCGAAAAACATTGACGGAAAGGCTTATCCTGCCAGTATTACAAAGATTTTAACGGCACTTGTCGCATTGGAAAACGGCAATCTCGATTACACAGAATAGTGTGGATTGTGTAGCAGAGGGGGATGCTTATATCGGAATGATCGCGGGGGAGGAAATTTCTTTAAATGATGCGCTTCACGCACTTCTGATGGCATCTGCAAATGAAGTTGCTTATGCGATTGCTGAAAATGTGGGTGGTTTAGGATATGATGGCTTTATTGCAAAGATGAATGAACGCGCAAAAGAGCTGGGAGCAGTAAATTCTGATTTTGAAAATCCGAATGGGCTGAATGCGCAGAACCATTATACGACGGCACGTGATATGGCACTTATTACACAGGAACTGCTTGAAAATCATGAAGAATTCAAGACGATTGCCCAGACACAGCAGTATACGATCGGTGCAACTAATCTGGTAAATCAGGCGAGAACCTTTCAGCAGAGTGATCTGATGTTTTACGAGGGAAACGATTATTATTATCCAAAGACAATAGCCGGAAAAACCGGTTATACAGATGAAGCACTCAACACGTTGGTATCCTGTGCAGCGGATGATAATCTGGAGCTGATCAGTGTTGTCTTGAAGACACATGGGAAAAATGTATACCCAGACTCCATCAATTTACTGGAGTATGGATTTAATAATTTCGCAAAATATACGATTGCGGATTATGAAGACTCCGCAGATTTTAAAGAAATTGATCCGAATGCATATGTTGTACTTCCGGAAAATGTAAATTTCCAAAGCCTGGATTACGAAATTACGCAGGATGACACGAACAGCAGCACCGGAACAGTAACTTATACTTATCAGGGCAACCCGGTCGGAAAAGCAGCTGTGACATTAAGTGATGAATATCTGCAGAAGGATAACACAGAAAATGAAGCACAGGTGTCCGGCGATAAGTCAGACAGTGAAACACAAAAGCAGGCTCAGAGTACAATACCACGAGAGGTAATCCTTGTAATCTGTGTGATTGCAGCAGTACTCATTCTTATTATTGTATGGAGGGCTGTTCTGAAACACTTGAGAAAGAAGAAAGTGGAAACAAACAGAAAGCGCAGAAGAGAAGTTGACAAAGATTAACGTCTGGTCAGTCAAATATAAGGAAAGAATCACGAAATCCCGCAGAACCCCTTGACGAAGCAAGGGGTTCTTTATTATAATAACCTAGAAATGGTGAAAAAAGATCAAAAGACATTGACGAAGACAGTAAGGTTTATTTGAAAGGTAAAGCGAACCGGAGATGGTGGAAGACCGGTGCAAGTAGGGTAGATCTGAACATCACTTCCGAGTTGCAGTAACTGAAAGCAATCTGGCGAGTAAGTTCTGACGGTTATTTCCCCCGTTACAGGAAACTCATATGCTGGTATGCAGTAACAGGTGGTTAACGATGTACAGACTTTCGTCCTTTTACGGGTGAAAGTCTTTTTTAATTTTGCAGGAAATTCCAAATACTTCCTGCAAAATTAAGGGCACTACGTGCCGGGGCACATTTTTCTATATACCAAAAAATGCATACAAAGTCATTGATTCAGAAAGGAGCTTATCATGGCTAAGTACAAAAAAGTGGATACAGACCTGAAGTTTGTAGACAGAGAAAAAGAAGTTGAAAAATTCTGGAATGAAGAAGATATTTTCAAGAAAAGTATGGAGAACCGTAAAGAAGGAGAAACTTATACTTTCTACGATGGACCTCCGACAGCAAATGGAAAACCGCATATCGGACACGTTCTTACCCGTGTAATCAAAGATATGATCCCGAGATACCGTACAATGAAGGGCTACATGGTTCCGCGTAAGGCAGGATGGGATACTCACGGACTGCCGGTAGAGCTGGAAGTAGAAAAGCTGCTCGGCCTTGACGGAAAAGATCAGATTGAAAAATATGGTGTAGAACCATTTATCAATAAATGTAAAGAAAGTGTCTGGAAATACAAAGGAATGTGGGAAGATTTCTCTTCTACAGTAGGTTTCTGGGCAGATATGGAAAATCCATATGTTACTTATGATAATAACTTTATCGAGTCTGAATGGTGGGCTCTGAAGAAAATCTGGGATAAGGGACTCCTTTACAAAGGATTTAAGATCGTTCCGTATTGCCCACGTTGTGGAACACCACTTTCAGCACAGGAAGTTGCACAGGGATATAAGGACGTCAAAGAACGTTCTGCTATCGTTCGTTTCAAAGTGAAAGACGAAGATGCATACATCCTTGCATGGACAACCACACCTTGGACTCTTCCGTCTAATATCGCACTCTGCGTAAACCCGGAAGAAGATTACGCAAAAGTAAAATGTGCAGACGGATATACTTATTATATGGCATGCGCTCTGCTTGACACCATTCTTGGGAAATTTGCAGAAGAAGACAAACCGGCATACGAAGTTCTGGAAACTTACAAAGGAAAAGATCTGGAATACAAAGAATATGAACCGCTTTACCAGTGTGCATATGACTGTGCAGCAAAACAGAAAAAGAAAGCATTCTTTGTTACCTGTGATGATTATGTAACTCTGACAGATGGTACTGGTGTTGTTCATCTGGCACCAGCATTTGGTGAAGACGATGCAAAAGTAGGACGCAAATATGACCTTCCATTCGTGCAGCTTGTTGACGAAAAAGGTGATATGGGTGAGACAACTCCATTTGCAGGACTCTTTGTAAAGAAGGCTGATCCGGAAGTACTTAAAGATCTGGATGCTCGTGGACTTCTCTTCGATGCTCCGAAGTTTGAACACAGTTATCCGCACTGCTGGAGATGTGATACTCCACTGATCTACTATGCAAGAGAATCATGGTTCATCAAGATGACAGAAGTTAAAGATGACCTGATCGCAAATAACAATACTATCAACTGGATTCCGGAAAGCATTGGTAAAGGACGTTTTGGTGACTGGCTTGAAAATGTCCAGGACTGGGGTATCAGCCGTAACCGTTACTGGGGAACTCCACTGAATATCTGGGAATGCGAATGCGGATGCCAGCACTCGATCGGAAGCATTGAAGAACTGAAATCCATGTCAGACAACTGCCCGGATGATATCGAGCTTCACCGTCCATATATTGACGATGTAACAATCAAGTGTCCGAAGTGTGGAAAACAGATGCACCGTGTACCGGAAGTTATCGACTGCTGGTTCGACAGCGGATCCATGCCGTTTGCACAGCATCACTATCCATTTGAAAATAAAGAAGTATTTGAACAGCAGTTCCCGGCTCAGTTCATTTCTGAAGCCGTTGACCAGACAAGAGGATGGTTCTATTCTCTGTTGGCAATTTCAACCCTGATTTTCAACAAAGCACCATACCAGAACGTAATCGTTCTCGGACATGTACAGGATGAAAATGGTCAGAAGATGAGTAAATCCAAAGGAAATGCGGTTGATCCGTTTGATGCTCTGGAGACATACGGTGCAGATGCGATCCGCTGGTATTTCTATGTAAACAGTGCACCGTGGCTGCCGAACCGTTTCCATGGAAAAGCGGTTATGGAAGGACAGAGAAAGTTCATGGGAACACTCTGGAACACCTATGCATTCTTCGTATTGTATGCTAATATTGATGATTTTGATGCAACAAAATATGCACTTGAATATGACAAATTATCTGTAATGGATAAATGGCTCTTATCAAAACTGAATACACTGATCAAGACAGTAGATAATCATCTTGCAAATTACCAGATTCCGGAAGCTGCAAGAGCACTTCAGGACTTCGTAGATGATATGAGTAACTGGTATGTAAGACGAAGCCGCGAACGTTTCTGGGCAAAAGGAATGGAACAGGATAAGATCAATGCTTACATGACTCTTTATACAGCACTCGTTACTGTATCAAAGGTTGCAGCACCGATGATCCCGTTCATGACCGAAGAAATTTATCAGAACCTGGTAAGAAGCGTAGATGAAAGCGCTCCGGAAAGTATCCACCTTTGTGATTATCCGGTTGCAAATGAAGCTTATATCGATAAGACTCTGGAAGAGAACATGGATGAAGTTCTGAAGATTGTTGTAATGGGACGTGCATGCCGTAATACAGCCAACATCAAGAACCGTCAGCCAATCGGAAAGATGTTCGTAAAAGGTGCTTCCGATCTGCCGGAGTTCTATCAGGATATCGTGACAGATGAGCTGAATGTAAAAGAAATCGAACTTACAGATGATGTTCGTGCATTTACTTCTTATACATTTAAACCACAATTAAAGACAGTTGGACCAAAATATGGTAAACTGTTAGGTGGAATCAAAAATGAACTCAGCAATCTGGACGGAAATGCTGCTATGGACGAACTGAATGCGACAGGTGTTCTGAAGCTTCAGGTAAATGGACAGGAAATTGAACTTACAAAAGAAGACCTTCTGATCGACATGGCACAGATGGAAGGATATGTATCTGAGAGTGACTATGGTATCACCGTTGTACTGGATACAAACCTGACAGAAGAACTTCTGACAGAAGGATTTGTACGTGAGATCATCAGTAAGATCCAGACTATGCGTAAGGAAGCCGGATTTGAAGTTATGGACAAGATCAAGGTAACTTACGACGGAAGCGAAAAAGCAGAAAAAGTATTTGCAGAGTATGCAGAGCAGATCGGACAGGAGACACTTGCGGTAGCAGTTGAAAAGGCTGAACCTGCAGGCTATGTGAAAGACTGGAAGATCAACGGTGAAGCTGTAAATATGGGTGTAGAAAAGCAGGGAGAATAATCCCTGCCGCTGCGCAAAATGAGAAGGGAATATAAGCATGTACAGTAAAAGATTTGAAAAAGAAACTTTTAAAAATGATGTGAAAGAAAATGTGCGGACACTGTATCGTAAAGAGATTGAAGAAGCAAATCCGCAACAGATTTTCCAGGCAGTATCTTATGCAGTAAAAGAAGCAATCGTAGATGACTGGCTTGCGACACAGAAAACATATGAAAAAGAAGATCCAAAGACCGTATATTATATGTCAATGGAATTTCTTATGGGACGTGCACTTGGCAACAACCTGATCAACATGACTGCATATAAAGAAGTAAAAGAAGCCCTTGATGAGATGGGCATTGATCTGAATGTGGTAGAAGATCAGGAACCGGATGCAGCACTTGGTAATGGTGGTCTTGGACGTCTTGCAGCTTGCTTCCTGGATTCACTTGCATCTCTTGGATACGCAGCTTACGGCTGTGGAATCCGTTACCGCTACGGTATGTTCAAACAGAAGATCAAAGATGGCTATCAGGTAGAAGTACCGGATAACTGGCTCAAAGATGGCAATCCGTTTGAAATCCGTCGTGACGAGTATGCAAAGGAAGTCCGTTTTGGTGGTACCATTCGTGTACAGTATAATGAACAGACCAAGAAAGAAGATTTCATCCAGGAAAATTATGAATCCGTACTTGCTATTCCATATGATATGCCGATCGTAGGATATGGCAACCACGTAGTCAATACACTGCGTATCTGGGATGCACAGGCAATCACAGACTTTAAATTGGATGCATTTGACAGAGGAGAATACCATAAAGCGATCGAGCAGGAAAACCTTGCAAAAACGATCGTAGAGGTTCTTTATCCAAATGACAACCACTATGCAGGAAAAGAGCTTCGTCTGAAACAGCAGTATTTCTTTGTATCTGCCAGTCTTCAGGTTATGCTTGATAAATATAAAAAGAAACACAAAGATGTGCGCAAACTGTATGAAAAAGTTACGATTCAGATGAACGATACTCACCCGACTGTAGCAGTTGCAGAGTTGATGCGTCTGCTCATTGACCAGGAAGGTCTTGGATGGGATGAAGCATGGGAAGTAACAACAAAGACGGTTGCTTATACCAACCATACTATCATGTCAGAAGCACTTGAAAAATGGCCGATCGACCTGTTCTCAAGACTGCTTCCGCGTGTATACCAGATTGTACAGGAAATTAACCGCCGTTTTGTAGAACAGGTTCGCCGTATGTATCCGGGCAATGAAGATAAAGTCCGTAAGATGGCTATCCTGATGGACGGTCAGGTAAGAATGGCACATATGGCTATTATTGCAGGCTACTCCGTAAATGGTGTTGCAAGACTTCATACAGAGATTCTGAAACATCAGGAATTAAAAGATTTCTACGAAATGATGCCAGAGAAATTCAACAACAAGACCAATGGTATCACACAGAGAAGATTCCTTCTTCATGGAAACCCGCTGCTTGCAGACTGGGTAACAGACCACATCGGAGACGGCTGGATTACAGATCTGTCCCAGATGTCAAAATTAAAACCGCTTGCAGATGATCCGAAGGCAAGAGCAGAATTTATGGATATCAAATACAAGAACAAAGAACGTCTTGCAAAATATATTCTGGAACACAATGGAGTAGAGATCGATCCGAGATCTATTTATGATGTACAGGTTAAGCGTCTTCATGAATATAAGAGACAGCTTCTTAATATTCTGCATGTAATGTATCTGTACAACCAGATCAAAGAACATCCGGAGATGTCCTTCTATCCGAGAACATTTATCTTTGGTGCAAAAGCTTCCGCAGGATATGTCCGTGCAAAAGAGATCATCAAACTGATCAACTCTGTAGCAGATGTGGTAAATAATGACCTGAGCATCAATGGAAAGCTGAAAGTCGTATTTATCGAAGATTACCGCGTATCCAACGCAGAATGGATCTTCGCGGCAGCAGATGTCAGCGAACAGATTTCTACCGCTTCCAAAGAAGCTTCCGGAACAGGTAACATGAAGTTCATGCTGAACGGTGCACCGACACTTGGAACTATGGATGGAGCCAATGTAGAGATCGTAGAAGAAGTTGGAATTGAAAATGCATTTATTTTCGGCCTTAGTTCTGACGAAGTTATCAACTATGAGAATAATGGCGGATATAACCCGCAGGAGATCTACTTCAATGACTGGGATATTAAGAGAGTCGTTGACCAGTTGATGGATGGAACTTATTCACATGGTGACCATGAGATGTTCCGCGACCTGTATAATTCACTTTTGAATACACAGGGTGGAGACAGACCGGACAGATACTTTATCCTGAAAGACTTCCGCTCTTATGCAGAAGCACAGAAGAAAGTGGAAGAAGCTTACAAAGATCCGGATCGTTGGGCTAAGATGGCACTTCTGAATACAGCAAGCTGTGGTAAATTTACTTCAGACAGAACCATTCAGGAATATGTTGATAATATCTGGAAACTGGATTATGTTACAGTTAAACCAGAAGCATAATCAGTCAAAACCTCTCATACAGTGGTATGGGAGGTTTTATTTATGCGAAAATACTTCAGACAGGCAGGCTATTTTGCTGCCATTCTTATATTACTTCCGTATGTGGTTACGATTCTGCTGAATGGCAGAAGCAGTTTGGCACAGGACAATGGGACGAGCCCGTATGTGACCGTAAAAAGTGACGAAAAGAACAGAAAAATTTCGCTGGATGAATATGGGATCGGGATTCTGGCTAAAGAAATTGAGGGAGATGCGGAGGAGGAAGCGTTAAAGGCACAGGCAGTGTTGATCCGGACCAGCATTTACAAAAGCATCCAGGATGAGGGCACCAGCACTGTCCTGACGAAGGAATATTGGACCAGGCAGCAGATGGAGAGCAACTGGGGAGCAGATCATTATGGGGAATATTATGAGAAGATGAAAGCTGCGTGGGATGAGACAAGGGGACAGGTTCTGATGTATGACGGAAGGCTGATTCTGACCCCGTATCACCGGTTAAGCAACGGAAAAACAAGGTCTGGAAATGAAGTGTTTGGTTCGGAAGAGTATCCGTATCTTCAGAGCAGGGAATGTCCCGAAGATGTGGAGGCAAAAGAGGAGATGACAGTGTCCATGATCCAGGGAAGCGACATGGAAGTGACAGGAACAGACAATGCCGGGTATGTGACAGAGGTCCGTTGTGGCAGTGAAACAGTAAATGGTGAAGAATTCCGGAGAACCTATCATCTTGCCTCGTCATGCTTTACGCTTCAGGATTATGACGGGAAGACAAGGGTTACGGCAAAGGGAATCGGGCACGGTCTTGGGATGAGCCAGTACACGGCAAAGAAGATGGCAGAGGAAGGAAAATCCTGTGAAGAAATTCTGCAATATTTTTTCACTGATGTCAGTCTGGAAGAAGTCACGGATATTGTGATCGAAAAAAACGAAAAGGGAGAATAAGTTGGTCATTTTCTGGCAAAAATATTGTCAGAGGTGATAAAATATGAATAAAAAGCAGCAGTCCTCTAATAAGAGGAGAAAAAGAGCGTCGATCGGTCTTGCGGTCTGCTTTGCCGCTGCTATTGTGCTTACAGGAGCCTATACATGGAGAAATTACCGGGCAAATGTGAAGGATGAGCAGGCAAAGATCGAGGAAGAACAGCAGGCGAAAGAGGAAGAAATCAAAAGAAATACGGAAGAGACAAGCAGTATTGCAAAGAAAGCGCTGGAAGATGAAGAACCTGTGACAAAAGAGGACAGCCAGGCTGCAAATACGGCAGCAGATGGAAGTACAGCAAGCCGGATGGATACATGGGAGACGGACAGCACGCAGACCGCAGGAACGGCAATGAACCTGAATTTCGGGGAGGACAGCCAGCTTCTGTGGCCGGTGGACGGCAATGTGCTGATGAGCTACAGTATGGATAAAACCGTATATTTTTCTACATTGGATCAGTACAGATATAATCCGGCGATGATCATATCCGGTGCGGTGAACGATAACGTGATCGCAGCAGCACCGGGTCTTGTAAAATCCATTGATAACTTTGCGCAGACGGGAATCACGGTGACACTGGATATGGGGAATGGCTACGAGTGCATGTATGGACAGCTCAAGGAAGTGCAGGTGAAAGTCGGTGATTATCTGGAAGCGGGAAATGTGATCGGATATCTGGAGATTCCGACCAAGTATTACAGTCTGGAAGGCTGCAATCTGTATTTCGAGATGTTAAAAGATGGTCAGCCGGTCAATCCGATGGACTATCTGGCTGAAGAATAAGAGCAGAAGAAAGGAAGAGGGGCTTTTTGGCCCCTCTTTGAAGCGATGAATTATACATATATTTTAAAATGCAAGGATGAAACATTATATACCGGGTGGACGAATGATATTGAGAAGCGTCTGGAAGCGCATAATGCCGGGAAAGGCGCAAAATACACCAGATCCAGGAGACCGGTGGAGCTGGTGTATCTGGAGCAGTTTGAGACAAAGGAAGAGGCGATGCGGCGGGAGTATGCGATCAAGCATATGACGCGGAGGGCGAAGCTTGGGCTGGTGATGAGCTATAAAGAGACGGGGCAGTAGGGCATGAAACAGGAGAAGCAGATTTGCTTCTCCTGTCGGCATTTTGTGCAGAATAAAAAATTACTTCCACAGATTTAGTGGGGCGAGATTTCTGGATTTTTCGAGGATGCAAGGTTTACAATAAAGAATACATTACAACAAAGTGGCAGGCACTTCCGCCCATCACGAAGAGGTGGAAGATTTCGTGGCTGCCGAAATTCTTATGCTTAGTGTTGAAAATCGGAAGCT
>OLVR01002933.1_pt1 | contig 11918 bp, 9 predicted proteins | sample 1673261 | NCBI WGS metagenome assembly OLVR01 (sample SAMEA3178938, study PRJEB25190) | human gut metagenome | biome: human gut; feature: human-associated habitat; material: faeces | place: Austria | collected 2013 | reverse complement strand
ATCGGCACTTAGAATTGTGCGGTATTGCCTTAAAAAACACGCAAGGACGCGCCCGTAAAAAGGCGCGTCCTTTTTTTATATGCTTTTGTTCAGCCTTACTTTTTTGTGCCATAACTACCACATCTAGTGGGTGATATGCCCATAAAAAACAAAAAACAGCGAAAACTGTGCTAAATGTGTTCTCTCAACAACAGAAGGGACATAAAACGCGCAGGTTCGCTGTTTTTGAATTTTGTTATAGCTTTATTTGTTATACAGTAACAGGAAAATGCGATTTAAATTTCAAAATGTGCTGAATTGTGTTCTGCGCAGGTGCGGTGAACCACAATTTTGACCTCGCAAATTCGGCGCCAATTTGCCCTGTTTTTACCGCCAGGTAAAGGTGAACATCCCTTACAGATAGATGAACAGGATCGCCGCAGGTACAAAATAGCGGAAGATGGGCTTCATCCAGGGGCGCACTTTCAGGCCCTTGCCGGTGTTGGCTTCGGCAACAAAATTGTCCCATCCCCAACCAAAACGGTTGCAGCAGAACAATGCCAGTACCAGGCTGCCCAGCGGCAGCACATTGTTGGATACAACAAAATCCCAAAAGTCCAGCCAGGCGGTGCCGGGGGCGAAAGGCTGGAAGTGCAGCACGCTGTAGCCCAGGGCCGTCGTCAGCGCCAGGGCAAAAATACCCACGCCGCAGACAGCGCAGCCCTTGGGGCGGGACCAGCCGGTCAGCTCCCGGATCATGGCTAAAATATTCTCGCAGACGCCCAGCACGGTAGAAAGCGCCGCAAATACCATAAACAGAAAGAACAGTGCGCCCCACCAACGCCCGCCCGGTATGTGGGTAAAAACACTGGCCATCGTGTCAAACAGCAGGCTTGGCCCGGCAGTGACTTCCAGATCGTAGGTGAAGCAGGCCGGGAAGATGATGATGCCTGCCAGCACTGCTACGAAGGTGTCCAGGAAGATGACATGCAGCGATTCGCCCATCAGGCTGTGGTCTTTGCCAATGTAACTGCCGAAGATGGCCATGCCGCCCATGCCGACGGACAGCGAGAAAAACGCCTGGTTCATGGCGGCTACCACCACTGAGCCGTCGATAGCAGAAAAGTCCGGCACCAGGTAAAAGCGCAGCCCCTCGGCCGCACCGGAAAAGGTCAGGCTGTGGACCGCCAGCACCAGCATCAGCACCAGCAGGGCGATCATCATGCCCTTGGTCACCCGCTCCAGCCCGCCCTGCAGGTTGCAGCTTAAAATCAAAAATGCCACCAGCACTGTGATAAAAAGATAGGTTACGTTGACCTTTGGGTCGGCGATCATCTGGGCAAAGCCGAAATCGGCGTTGCTGCCGGTGAGGAATTTTACAAAATAGTAGAAGATCCACCCTGTGACCACCGTGTAAAAGGCCATCAGCGCAATGTTGCCGATGAGGCTGAACACGCCGAACACGCCCCACTTGTGGCCGGGCTTTTCCAGGCGCTGGTACATATAGATGGGGCTGGCCTGGGCGGCGCGGCCCACGGCGAACTCCAACACCATAACGGGCAGGCCCAGCACCAGCAGGCAGAGGATGTACAGCAGCATAAAGCTGCCGCCGCCGTTGCTCCCGCACATCCAGGGGAACTTCCACACATTGCCGCAGCCGATGGCACACCCGGCCGACAGCATGATAAAGCCTAAACGGCTGCCAAGACGTTCACGATTTTCCATAGTCTCACACAAATACGTAGGCGCTCAGGCGGTTGAAAGCTTCCTCCACCAGGGCGCGGGGTAGGGCCAGATTCATGCGGATGGCGCAAGGATGGTGGAACATCCGGCCGTCCTGCCAGGCCACGCCCACATCCCAGCCGGCGTGCAGCACGTCCTCCAGCTTTTTTTCATGGGCAGCGCACCAGTCAGTGCAGTCCAAAAACAGCATGTAGGTGCCCTCAGGTTTGGCAACCTGCACACCCGGGAAATGCCGGGTGATGAAGTCGCAGGCAAAGTTCATGTCCGCGACCCACATGGGGATGACGGAAAAGCCGTCCTTAGGCTTGCCCGGCGCAAAGCCGCCCGGCTGGCCCAGGGCATCCACCGCCAGCGCATCCATCCCGCGGCGGTCGTACACAGTGGTAAAATCGTATTTCATAGTGATACCTCAAGAATCGGTTAGATTGTTGAAAATATACTTGTAGAGGTGTTCTATACCGAAAGGCTCCCCTCAAGGGTAGCCATTAAGGGCAGGATATATAAATGCTTTTTCCAAAATCACACGTATGTGTGATTTTATTTAAAGTTCTTTGCGTCGCTTTCTTTCAAGAAAGCGACATTACTTCTCGCAGGCCCCGTCATTTCCCTCACCGCAGCCGTCGCAGTCGCTCTCAAATTTTACGGCGTTTTTGGCAAGTTCGGGGTCCAGGCGCTGGGCGACCTGCATCATCAGGGCGCACTCCATGCGCTTGCGGAACACCTTGCATCCGTACTCATAGGTGCCGTGGATGTCGCCGGTGGCGTGCAGGGCGTTGGCCGCGCAGCCGCCTGCGCAGTACAGGCGGGCCCAGCAATCCTTGCAATCCGGGCGGGCATACACGTTGCACAGCTTGAACTCATCCCGCAGTGCGGTGTTGGTCACGCCGTCCCACACGTTGCCCAGTTTGTAGTTGGGGTCGCCCACGAACTGGTGGCAGGGGTACAGGTCGCCCCAGGGGGTCACGGCCATGTACTCGGTGCCGGAACCGCAGCCCGAAATGCGCTTGTAAATGCAGGGCCCATGCTTCAGGTCCAGAATATAATGGTAGAACGTGATGGGCTTGCCCGCTTTCTGGCGGCGCAGCATATCGTTGGCCAGCAGCTCGTACTGGTCAAACAGCTTGGGCAGATCCTCTTCGGTCAGGGCCTCGGGGGAATCCGGCGGGGCCACGACCGGCTCCATGGACAGCTCCGTAAAGCCGAGATCGTCAGCCATGTGGAACAGGTCTTTCGTGAAATCCACGTTGTGATGCGTAAAGGTGCCGCGCATATAGTAGCCCTGGCCGCCGCGTGCCTTGACCAGCTTCTGGAACTTGGGCACGATGCGGTCATAGCTGCCGTTGCCCGCCAGGTCCACGCGGAAACGGTCGTTGACTTCCTTGCGGCCGTCCAGTGACAAAACAACGTTGTGACATTCTTTATTGCACCAGTCGATGACTTCATCGGTGATACCGATGCCGTTGGTGGTCATCGTGAAGCGGAAGTTCTTGTTGTGCTCCTTTTCGATGCTGCGGGCGTAGGCGACCAGCTGTTTGCAGACCTCGAAGTTCATCAGCGGCTCACCGCCGAAGAAGTCAACCTCCAGGTTGCGGCGGGTGCCGGAATGCTCGATGAGGAAATCCAGTGCGCGCTTGCCGGTCTCAAAGCTCATCAGGCCGGCCTCGCCGTGGAACTTGCCCTGCGCGGCAAAGCAGTAGCTGCAATTCAGGTTGCAGGTGTGCGCAACGTGCAGGCAGAGCGCCTTGACGACGTTGGAGCGGTTTTTGAAGTCAAAGGCGTGGTCGGCGTAGGCGTCGGGCGCAAACAGCTGGCCCGCGGCGGTCAGCTCGTCGATGTCGTCGAGCACGTCGCTGATGTCGGCGGCGGTCACATCGGCGCGGTCCGCGTACTTTTTGGCGAGGGCTGCAGCAGCCTGCTCCCGGCTGCTGCCTTGGTCGATCAGGGCGATGGCGTCATAGGCGACGTCATCCACCGCATGCACGCTGCCGCTGTAGACATCCAGCACAATGTTGTAACCGCTTAATTTGTATTGATGGATCATGGTTTTCTCCGTTTTGTTATGTCTTGGAAAGGGAGTGGCAATGGCGGGGTTCTCTCCCTCAGTCGCCTGCGGGCGACAGCTCCCTCGCAGAGGGAGCCAAGGCCCCTTGGCCCCCTCTGCGAGGGGGCTCCCGCCGCAGCGGGTGGGGGAGAGAACCTTGCCTTTACCGCCCTTTTCCCTTTTTGTATCATAGAAAATGCCGGGCTGCCACACGGCATCCCGGCATCAAAGCCAGCAAAAATTACTTGTCGGTCTTCTCGCAAGGCTGGTTGGCAATGCCGCAGCTGGTCTTGCAGGCGCTCTGGCAGGAAGTCTGGCACTCGCCGCAGCCGCCGTTCAGCAGGCTCTTAGCCATGTCGCGGGTCTCGAGAGTCTGGATGTGCTTCATAAAACAGTCACCCCTTTATACATTTTAGAATTATTATTATTGTACACGGAAATCCGGGGTTTGTCAATAGGGGCGGAAGGAAAACAACAGACAGCGGGAGGCTGCCAAAGCCCCTCAGGCCTTGCTGCGCTCGGCCAGCTCCCCGCACAGCGGGGCGCCTTTTGCGCGGGCAAAGCCCGCGAGAGAAGCCTCCCCTTACAGGGGAGGTGGCCGCGCATTAGCAAGGCCGGTGGGGCTTTGACGGGCTTTGCCGCTGCCTCCCTTTACAAATTACAAAACCGCAATCTCCCCCGCCCCGCTGCCGCCCGTATGCTTCAGCGCGGTTCCGGCCTGCTCCAATGCGCGGCAGGCCGTCACCAGCTCTGCCGTCACTTCCTCGCCCGGTGCCACCAGCGGCACGCCGGGGGGATAGGCCCAGAGATACTCCGCAGCGGTCTCCCCCACCGCGTCCCGCATCCTTACGGCCCGCGCGGGGCGCAGCAGCGCCTCGGCAATCGTGCAGCGGGCCGCGCCGGGGGCGGGCAGAATATGCCGCGGGGCCGCGGGCGGGGCCGTCGTTTTGTCCCAGGCGTGCAGTACATCGGCCAGGCGTTCCAGCGCGTCGGCGTCGTCGCAGGGGCTGGTCATGGCCAGCACGTTCGGGCCGCAGACCATCTCGGGCTCAAAGCCGCCGGCCCGCAGGTACGCCGCCCCCGCCGCGCCGATTTGCAGCAAAATTTTGCCGCTGTCATGCGCAAAAAAGTCAGGATGTGCCGTCAGTGCGTCCGCGCCGCAGCACAGTATTTTTGTATTTTTCAGATCCCGCACCGCCGCGTCAAAGGCATCCAGACGGGTGCGCCACGCGGCAAAGGCGGCCTCTCCCTCGTCGGCCAGCCAGCGGGTGCAGCCGTCCAGACTGACCATGAGCGGGTAGCTCGGCGAGCTCGTCTCGAACACGTCCAGCTGGCGCTCGACCTCGGCAGGGTCGGCCAGATCGCCGTTCAGCTGCAAAAACGCGGTCTGGGTCAGGCTGGGCAGCGTCTTGTGGGCGCTCTGCACAACCAGATCGGCCCCTGCGGCTACGGCCCCGCCGCGCCAGCCGTACCGGGCGGCAAAGGGCAGGTAGTGCGCACCGTGGGCCTCGTCCACCAGCAGCGGCACGCCGCGGGCGTGGCAGATTTCCGCGATAGTACGTATATCGCTCAAAACGCCCTCATAAGTCGGGCTGGTCAGGATCACGCAGCGGGCGTCGGGCGCAGCGTCCAGCGCGGCGGCCACATCGGCGGGGCGCACACTGCCGTAGATGCCAAACTGCGGGTCCACGGGCGGCGTGAGCCAGCGGGCCGTCAGCTGCCCCAGCTCAATCGCGTGGTAGACGGCCTTGTGGCAATTGCGCGCCGCAATGACCGTGCTGCCGAACGGTGCCAGTGCGCGGATGCCCGCCAGCAGGCCGACGGTGGACCCGCCGACGAGGTACCAGCACCGCCGCGCGCCGTACAGCGCCGCCGTGCGGGCCATGGCGTCGGCCAGAATGCCGTCCGCGTCGTGCAGGTCGTCCGCGCCGTCGATCTCGGTCAGGTCCCAGGCATAGCAGCCCAGCCCCGGTGCGGGCGGCACCCGCCGCTTATGCCCGGGCATGTGCAGCGGGTAACGCGCCGCGGAGAGGGTTTCCAATTGTTGTTGCAGCGTTGATTTTGTCATATTTTTATACTTTTTATAAATAAGTGCAAGCTAAAAAGCCTCCCCTTTGAGGGGAGGTGCCCGCGGGGCGGAGGGGTGGGCGGGAGACACACACTTTACAGGTCTACACCCGGCCACCCCTCACCGCCTGCGGGCGGAGCTCCCCTCAAAGGGGAGCCTTTAAGAAATCTCAATTTCCGCCTTACTGCCCGCCCGCGTTTTGGTCACGTGGATCTGTCTCGTCAGGCGGTCCTGCAGCGCCTCGACGTGGGAGATGACGCCGATGAGCTTATCGCCCCCGGCCAGCCCGGCCAGCGTGTCCACGGCCTTTTCCAGGCTGTCGGAGTCCAGCGAGCCGAAGCCCTCGTCGATGAACAGCGTCTCGATGACGACGCCGCCCGCGTTTTGCTGGATCGTGTCGCTGATGCCCAGTGCCAGGCTCAGCGCGGCCATGAAGCTCTCGCCGCCGGACAGGCTGCCCACGGGGCGGGTCTTGCCGGTGTAGGCGTCGAACACGTCGAGGTCCAGCGCGGTCTTGCCGCCGACGGCCTCGCTCTTGCGGCGCAGCAATCGGTACTGGCCGTCGGTCATGCGGGTGAAGCGCAGGTTCGCGGCCTCGACCACGCCATCAAAATAGAACGCCTGTACGTACTGTTCAAACGGAAGTTTGATTTTTCCGGTCAAATTGCCGTTGATTGTTTTGGACAGATTGTCCCACATGGCGCGCTTCTCGCGGGCGGCGGCGCTCTCCCGCATCGTCTTTTGCAGCGCGTCGATGGCGGCGCGGTTCGTGTGCAGACGGTGCACGGCAGCGTCCCGGGCGGCCATGGCGGCAGCGCGGTCCCGGCGCAGGCGGGCCAGCGCGTCCTGCAGCTGGGTCAGTGCGTCGGGGTTGTCGCGCTTGGGCATCGTCTCGCGCATCTGCTGCACGCGGGCGCTGGCGGCAGCGTGCCCGGCCTTGGCGTTGGCGGCGCGGCGGGTGGCCGCAAAGCGCTGCTTTTCCAGGTCTGCCAGCTGGCCGTTCAAAAGATCGGCCTGCTTGGCCAGGCTGCGGGCGCGGTCCGTCTTTTGCTTCAGCTTCAGGTGGTCGGCCTGCAGGCCGCGCAGACCCTCGGTCAGGCTGGTCTGCTGGGCGGTCAACGCAATTTTCAGCTCGTCGGGCGTCAGCTCGTCGGCGGGCTTGCCGGTGTAGCGGTCCCCGCGGCGCGCGAAAAATCCATCCGCGTCCCGCTGCAAAGCCGCCCGCAGCTCATGCGCGTGGGCGGCGGCGTCACCGGCGGTGCGGCTGGCCGCGGCAGTGCTGCGGCGCTGGGCCGTCAGCGCCTTCTCCCGCTCCTCCAGCTGCTTTTCGGTGATGTGGTCCTTGGGCAGCGCGGCGATCTTCGGGTGCTTGGTGGAGCCGCAGACCGGGCACGGCTTGCCCTTTTGCAGGTCCTTGGCCAGCAGGCCCGCGCGGTTGGCGTTTAATTGGCGCTGCATCGTGCTGTATTCTTCCTCGGCGCTGTCCAGTGCAGCCTGTGCGGCCACATACTCTGCCTGACGCGCGGCGGCGTCCTCGTCGGCCTTGTCGGCGTCCGCCAGATTTTGCAAGAGCTGCCTGCAGTCGGCGGAAAGCCCCTCGGCCAGCTCAATGCGGTGGTCGGTCTTGAGCAGGTCGGCCTCGGCCTGGCTCAGCGCGGCGCGGTCCGCCTCGTTTTTGGCAATATTTTCCTTCACGCTCGCCGTGCGCTTTTCCAGATCGGTCATAATGAGGTCAGTCTGGTGCTCCACATCGGCGGCGCGCTGCTCCTCGGCCACCAGCCCGGCCAGCTGGCGGCGGCGGGCGGCGCGTTCCTCGGCAATTTTCAGGCCGGCGTCACCGCGGGCGATCTTCTCGTCCAGCTCGTTCATAACGCTGGTCTGTCGTTTTTCGTTGGCGTCGTCGGCCTCCAGCAGCAGCCTGCCCAGCTCGGCGGCAGCCCCTGCGGCAAACGGGTCGCGCTCGGCCTGCATTTCGGCCAGGTCGGCGGCGGTCTCCTCGTCGGCGCCGTCACCGATCAGCGTGCCGACGTGCATCAAAAGTACATCGTCCAGACGCTTGCATTCCTCGTCGGCCTTACGGGCGTGCTCGACGGCGGCCTGACCCAGGCGCTGGTGGTCGGCGGTGTCAAAAATGCGGCGCAGGATGGCCGCGCGGTCCGCGGACGGCGCGTTGAGCAGCCGGGTAAAGTCGTTCTGCGCCAGCATCGACACCTGGGCAAACTGTTTGGCGTCGATGCCCAGCAGCTTGACCACGGCATCGGTCACGGCTGACGCACCGCTGACCGGCTCGTCCGGCTCACGGATCAGCTCGGCCTTGGCGGGCACCTTGACCATGCCGGTGCCGCGCTTGGCGGCGCGCTGCTGGTCGGGCCAGCGGCGCACGGTGTAGCTGCGTCCGCGGTGGGTAAAGGCCAGCTCGACGCTCGTCTCGGCGTCGGGGGCGGCAAAATCACTGCGCAGCATCGTTGTTTTTCGGTTCTCACCAGAGGTCTCGCCGTAGAGCGCAAACGTGATGGCGTCAAACAGGGCGGTCTTGCCCGCGCCGGTGTCGCCGCCGATCAGAAACAGTCCGCTGCCGCCGAACGCCGAGAAGTCCAGCTCGGTGCGGCCCGCGTAGGGGCCGAAGGCGGTCAGGATCAGCTTTTGGGGTTTCATTCGCTTTTTGACGCCTCCTCGCGCAATCTTTTCACAGCCACGGTCTCCTCCACGGTCAGGGGGCGTCCGTTCATCTTGGTGAAAAAGTCCTGGAACAGCTCGACAAAGGGTTTGCCGCGCACAGCCTGGGTCATGTCCAGCGGGTGCGCGACCTCACCTTGGGGCAGGTAGTCGAGCCGCATGGCGTTGGGATAGGCGGCGCGCAGCTGCGCCATGGCGTCGGGCAGCGGCGTCGGGTCGGTCAGGGTCGCCCAGATGTAGTCCTCGGTGTCGGTGGGCCGGGCGGTCAGCCGGGCCAGCGGGCCGGTCAGGTGGCGCATGGCGCGGCGGGGCGTCAGCGGCAGCTGCTCGATTTTTTCCACGCCGCGCTTGCCGACCCGCACGAGGGTGACGGATTTCTGCATCCCGCACTCGTCCAGATGGTAGCAGAGCGGCGCACCCGCGTAGCGCACGGCGTCGATGCCGACGCGCTGGGCGCGGTGGATATGGCCGAGCGCCGCATAGCAGAAGCCCGCAAACCGCGCTGCATCGATGGAATCCACCGTGCCGACGGTCAGGGGCGCGGTCTCGCTGCCGGAGAGCTGCGGCGGGCAGACGCCGGAGACCACCATCTGGTGGGCGACGAGCACCCGGCGCGGGGCGGCGGGCTCGCAGACGGCCAGCGCCGCGCCGACGGCGGAGTCGTAGTCGGTGATGTCGGCGTCGGGCAGGTAGTGGCGCACCGTGGCCGCCCGCACAAAGGGCAGCAGCGTGAACTCGATGGGGCCGTGGCGGTCATTGAGTACGACCTGCTTGGGGCAGCCGGTGAAACGCCCGGCAATGTGTACATTTTGTTCGGCCAGCAGGCTGCTGGCAAAGTCGAGCCGCTCGGCGCTGTCGTGGTTGCCGGAGACGGCCAGCACCGGGATGCGGCGGGCGGCCAGCTGGGTCAGGAACCAGTCCAGCAGCGTGCAGGCCGCGGCGGGCGGCACCGGCGTGTCGTAGATGTCGCCCGCGATGACGACGGCCTCGACGCCGTGTTTTTCACAGAGGGTCAGAATTTGTTCAAGGATGAACCGCTGATCCTCCAGCATATCAAACCCGTTGACCCGTTTGCCCAGGTGCAGGTCTGCAAGGTGCAGAAATTTCATGGTGTATCTCCAGATTTTGCTTTTACCGCGCTGTAGGGGGCGGCGTCCTCGACGCCCCGCAGGCCGATGCAAGCATCGGTCCCTACAGCTTTACCGCCACAGCTTCTCCCAGGTCGTGATGTCCAGCGTGGTGCCGGGCAGGACCTCCACGGGGGCTGTCTCGGCCTTGCGGAAGCGGCACTTTTTGGCAAAGCCCTCGGCCTTCAGGTCGCGTGCCCACACCCGCATATACAGGCGGCTGCGGCCATCGCCCTCGGCCAGCTTCTGCGCATAAGCCACGATGCTGCGGCCAATGCCCTGCCCGCGGGCCTTTTCCTTTAAGAAAAGGCGGCTCAGGCACATGGCACCCGCGGGGCCGAGGTCGAGCGCGAAATAGCCCACCGGCTCGGTGCCGAGGTAGATCAAAAAGTAGTTGATGACGCCGCTGTGGATCTCGTCGTCGGTCAGGATGTCGCTCTGGTACTTATCGGCCAGTGCAGCGGCGACCTTGGGCGTCAGCTTGGTGTAATGCTGGACGAAAATCTCCTGCGCCAGCTCGGAAACCAGCTGGACGTAGCGGGTCTTGGTTACTTGCTTGAAGGTTGGATTCATGGCTGCTCCTTTTTTCAGAGAATAGATAATAAAATTGGTGGTTCGCGTCGCTGCGCTCCGCTCAAAATTTTCTGCCGCCGTAGGGGCGCATTCTATATGCGCCCGCCGGTCGTCTGCCTGTTGACGGGCGGATATGGAATCCGCCCCTACGGATTTTGTTTTTATCTTTTATCTATTATCTTTTATTTTTTCTTATTCTATCGTCAAACTTGCCTTCGCCGGCATGCACGCGGCCCAGTCGCCCTCGTTTTTCAGGGTGCCGAAGCCCTCGCACAGGTGGTCGGGGCAGGGGCTGTTTACAAAGGCGATGCCGCCGTTTTCCACCCGCAGGTGGATCGTGTACAGGCCGGTGTCAATGTCATATTCGGCGTTTTTACGCAGATCAATGCGCTGCTCGACCTGCGGGTCGCCGTAGCGCAGCACCGCCGTGCGGCCCGTGCCGCCGTGGTGGGCGGCCAGCCACAGCACCGCGGCCAGCGCCAGAATTATAGCGATAAACAGCAGATTTTTTCGTTTCTCGGTCATGGCTCTCTGTCAAATTCCAGTTCTTCGGTCAGGCCGTCATACCCGGCCACGGCGGCGGGGTACGCGGTGCGCGCGGCGGCCAGGCCCGGCGCGGGGTCGGTCACGGCGGCGCTGTAGTGGGTCAGCCAGAGGCGGCGCACGTTGGCCGCGGCGGCCAGTGCGCCGGTCTCCCGGCAGGTGGCGTGGCCGTACAGCTTCGCCTTGGGCAGGTCGGCGTCGTCGGCGTAGGTCGCGTCCATGCAGAGCAGGTCGGCGTCCCGGGCGGCAGCCTCCAGCGCGGCGCAGGGGCGGGTGTCGGTGGCGTAGACCACCTTCAGCCCGCGGCGCGGCGCACCCAGCACCTGCTCCGGCGTGCAGCCGCCGACGGGCTCGCCCCTTTGCAGCGTTTTCCAGTAGGGCATCGGGATGCCCGCAGCTCGCGCCCTTGCGGGGTCGAACCGCCCGGCGCGGGGCAGCGCAAGCAGATAGCCGCAGCAGGGTACGCGGTGGGCCAGCGGGAACGGGGTGATTTTCAGCGTGTCTATGTTGAATGGTTCGTCTGCGACCTGCCAGCGCACCGGGTACGCCTGCGGCCCGGCCAGCGCCGTGACGGCCTGCGCCACAGGCTCGATGCCCTTGGGGCCGTAGATCGTCAGCGGCTCGGTGCGGTTCAGGCTGCCCAAGGTCTGCAAAAGACCGGGCAGGCCCAGAATGTGGTCGCCGTGGTAGTGGGTCAGCAGCACCGCCGAAAGCCGATACGCGCTGACGCCGTACCGCCGCAGGCCGACCTGCGTGCCCTCGCCGCAGTCCAGCAGCACGCTGCGCCCGCCCACCGTGACCGCGGCGGCGGCCAGTGCGCGGTCCGGCAGCGGCTGCGTGCCGCCCGTGCCCAGCAGGGTTACTTTCAGCATGTATGCACCTCTTTTCCAATACTTCCCCATTATCAAGCGTATTATAGCACAAATCGGGCGGGCGGTAAAGGGGCGGTGCGGAAGCCTTCCCCCTCGGGGGAAGCCAAAAAAAATTGAAACACTCTCCCCAATTTTGTCGTATAATCTTTATGAAAGGGGGCGACGCCCATGACAGAGCACGAGTTGGACACCCTGCTGCGGGACTACGGCGGCGCGGTGCGGTCCGTCTGCCGGGCCATTCTGCCCGGCCACCCGCAGGACGCCGAGGAGGCCGAGGCCGACACATTTTACAAGCT
>OLVR01002931.1_pt1 | contig 11929 bp, 9 predicted proteins | sample 1673261 | NCBI WGS metagenome assembly OLVR01 (sample SAMEA3178938, study PRJEB25190) | human gut metagenome | biome: human gut; feature: human-associated habitat; material: faeces | place: Austria | collected 2013 | reverse complement strand
TGGCGGCAAGGGGCATGACGGGACTCTCGAGTTTCCCCGCCTGAATGAGCTGCGTCGCATGCTGGATTTCGCCGTAGAAATCATCGATCTCAAACGGGGCATTTATTTCTAGCGTTCGACCGTCGGAATACTTCACATGAGCGCGCTCGGGGCGATGGAGACGCTCGATTTCCAACGAGCCCCGCTCACAGGCAATCGTTAAGCGGCTTTCATATGTTGCTTTGCCGTCGCACGCCATATGAATGGGTATACCGCCGACGCTCATATGGATCTCGTCGGCCCAATCGACGCGGCCGCCCGATACGTCACGCCAGCGAACTTCACGGGACGAAACCTCGCACGCGCCCGCGAGCAAATCCTCAAACCAACCAACCGCATAGCAGCCCATGTCATATAGACAGCCGCCCTGCAACGGATCAAGCAGATAGCCCGAAGGAGACTCGCCGTAATCGAGCTTTTGTACGCTTTCAATCGAAACAATACGGCCAAGCTCACCCGACGCAAGCAAGTCTTTCACGCGAGCGTGCATCGGGCAAAACCGATTCTTCATCGCCTCCATAAACAGCACGCCGCGCTCGCGAGAGGTGGAGGCAATCGAGAGAGCCTCTTCCTCACTCAAAACGGCCGGCTTTTCGCACAGCACGGCCTTTCCGGCGCGCAGCGCGCGACAGGCCCAACGCGTATGCATGCCATGCGGAAGAGCCAAGTAGATTGCGTCGACATCGGGGTCGGCAATCAGCGCATCATAAGCCACATCGCCGCTATCGTCAGCCGTGGCATAACTGTGCGCGGCATCAATCGAAAACGCCCTGCAAAACTCCTCAACATGCGAAGGAGTGCGGCCGGCAGCAGCCACAAGCCGTGCCCCATCCACCTCCTTGAGCGACGATGCAAATCGATGCGAAATGTGTCCAGCGCCCAAAACGCCCCAACAAACCTCACGCAAATCATCACATGAATCCCGATGACCCACGACAGCCCCCTTCAGTTGCGGTGAAATAGTTCCTGTTTGGCCCCTATTCTGCCGCAAACAGGAACTATTCCACCGCAAGTTATAAAAGGGTCATGAGGAGCGTGTTTTGCCGAAGACTTTAAGCATGGCCGTTACGGGGCCCGGCTGGAAGCGCCGGCGCACGTCATCGAGACGCTCGGGGATATCGATATGCTGCGGGCAGTGGCGCGCGCATTTGCCGCACTTGACGCAATTGCTCGCCAGCTTGGCCTCGCTTGTGCGCACCGCACTCGCCGTAAAGTATTGCGACAGCCCCGTAAACCAGCTGTGCGCATAGCTCGCGTTGTAGGCGGCAAAGCAGCCGGGAATGTTGATACCCTTGGGACATGGCATGCAGTAGCCGCATCCCGTGCAGGGCACGCGGTTCGATTTTTCAAACTCATCCAGCACGTGCGCGATCGTGTCGAGCTGGTTGGCGGTCATCGAATTCGGCAACGCGAGGTCTGCCAGTGACGAGTTCTCATCCACCTGCGCGGTATCGGTCATACCAGAAAGCAACATGGTCACCTGGGGATGATTCCACACCCACGAAAGACCCCAGGCGGCAGGAGTGCGCAAATGCGGGTCACGGGCACTATCGAGCACAGCGCGGGCCCGTGGCGGCAGCTTGCCCGCTAAACGCCCGCCCAGCAGCGGCTCCATCACAAACACCGCGAGGCCTCGCTCGGCGGCGGCCATGAGCCCCGCTGTTCCCGCCTGATATCGCTCTCCAGCGTAATTGTACTGGATCTGGCAAAAGTCCCACTCATATGCATCGAGCATCGTCAGGAAGTCCGCTGCGCTGCCGTGGTACGAAAAACCAATCTGGCGAATACGCCCCGCCGCCTTTTGACGCGCGATCCAGTCCTCGATGCCCAACGCCACCACACGTTCCCACTGGGCGGGCGAGGTAATGTTGTGCATGAGGTAATAGTCGATATGGTCGGTCTGCAGGCGGCGCAGCTGCTCGTCGAAAAACCGATCGAAATCCTCCGCGCATTTGCACGAAGCATGCGGCAGCTTGGTTGCGAGCAAAACCTGGTCGCGCAAGCCCAGGCGTTCAAGCGAAGCGCCCACGCAAGCCTCGTTGCCGGGATAGAGATAGGCCGTGTCCAGATAATTAATCCCCTGCTCCACCGCACGGGAGATGATGGCATCGGCCGTCTTCGCATCGGGGTGTCCCGGCGCACCGGGAAACCTCATGCAGCCCAGACCCAGAGCGGATATTCGGTTACCACTTTTGGGGTCAACACGGTATTGCACGGCCCCTCCCTTCGCCATCAGCGCCCCGGCAAGGCGAAACACAATGGTCACGCAGCCGAAACATCGTGGAATCGCAATCGAGAACGTATCGTAACGCAGCAGAAATCGAGCCGTCACGGCACCGCTTTAACATCAGCAAAAAGCCCGATGAAAGGAGTCGCCCATGCCCACGCGCATGTCTTTGCGGTCTGCCCTGTGGCATAAGCGCACAGCGCAATAGTTTCTTTTTTATAACAGCCGCCCCGCGCACCCACCAATCCCCCTGGCAGCATACAATCCATCAGGCGCCCCTTACGCGGGCGCCTTTTACATGGGGAGATGATTCACATGCAGATCAACAAGGTCGCCTTTATCGGCAAGGGCGGCGTCGGCCTGCTCTACGGCAGCATGATCGCCCGGGCGCTCGGCAACGACGCCGTCGAATACGTCATGGATGATGCCCGTTTTGAGCGTCATGCGAACGACGCGCTCACCGTCAACGGCAAGCCCTGCGATCTCACGTCCGTCCGTGCCAGCGAGGCGACGCCCGCCGATCTGGTCATCCTGACAGTCAAGACCACCGGTCTCGACCAAGCACTCAAGACTATGGAGCGCGTCGTGGGACCCAACACGCTCATCGCCTCGCTGTGCAACGGCATTACGAGCGAGCAAAAGATTGCCGAACGCTTTGGCTGGGAGCATACCGTTCTTGGTATCTGCCAGGGCATGGACGCCGTGTTTCTCAACGGCGCGCTCACCTTTACCAATGCGGGCGAAATCCGCTTTGGCGCGGCGGCCGGCACGAACCCCGCAACCATCACCGCGATCGACGAGCTCTATACGCGCTGCGGCATCGCCCATACCGTCGAGGACGACATCGCCCACCGCATGTGGGCCAAACTCATGCTCAACGACGGCATCAACCAGACCTGCATGGCCTACGGCGGGACCTACGGAAGCGCCACGGAGCCGGGCTCCGAGCAGCGTCACTGCTTTGTTTCCGCCATGCGCGAAACGCTTGCGGTCGCCAACGCCGAGGGCGTTGAACTGACCGAGGCAGACCTGACGCAAATGGTGCACCTCATCGAGGGAATCGACCCCGCCGGTATGCCCTCGATGGCTCAAGACCGCATCGCAAGGCGCAAAACCGAGGTTGATGAGTTCGCGGGCACCATCTGCCGCCTCGCAACCAAACACGATATCCAGGCACCGCAAAACGAGTGGCTCTATCGGCGCATCCGCGATATCGAGAAAAGCTGGTAGCGCCGACGCGCCGCATTCAACAGCCTTAACAGCAAAACCGCCGCAAGGGAACCTTTCCCCTGCGGCGGCCTTCATCTTCGTCTATGACCGGCGGCCGATCTCACAACAGTTAGCGTTGCGACCCCGGCACCTCGTCCTCATCGTCGCGGCAAAGAACCACGCCTGCGCTTCCCAGCAGCGTGGCCGCGATCAGCGCGCCGACCACGATAGGAGCAGCCCCGCATGTCCCCTGCATGCCCGCGACGAGCGCGGCCGTGGGACCAAGGCAGCCAAGCATCAACGCGACGGCGGCAACGGCAATATCTCGAGCATTCACAAGACCACTTCCTCCAAGAGAAAGACCTTATTTCTCAAGAACCAGTGTGCCCCGCATCCATACGCCCAGCGTACCGCCACGGTAAGGGCTCTGTTAACTCAAACGCATACATAGAACGGACGTCCTTACGTTGCCCTAAAGCTCGGTAAAGACGCCCGTCCGCCAAATATCCGTGATGCAGAAAAATTACCAACCGGTGTAGTAATCGGTGGTTCCGGCAGCGCAGCCGGAGTCATAGACCTTGCAATCACCCTTGGAGCCCGTAAAGGTCGAGCCCTGGGCCATATCGCCCGCGGCAACAACGTAATAGCCGTCGGAATCGCGCCAGAAGCCCTCAGAATCCTGAGTCCATTCGCCCGTGCGATAGTGATAAAGCACATTGCTGCTGTAATAGGTCTCGCGGCGACCGTTGTAGTTATTGACACCCGCAGAGCGCGTCAGGCCCGATCCGTTCGCGTAGGACGCGGCAGACGCGTAGGACGGAGTGTAACCGGCGTTGTAGTACGAAGCCTGGGCGGCCTCGGCAGCCTCCGCCTCGGCGGCAGCAACCTCGAGCGCTTCGCGCTCGGCATCCTCAAGTGCAGTGCGCAGCTCATCGAGCTCGGTCGACTTCGCGTCGACCTCCTCCATCGTCAAAAGACTGCCCGCACCGTCGATACAACCCTGCAGTACAGCGCGCTCGTCATCGGTGGCATAGTCACCGTACATGTTCATGATGATCTGAGCACGCATCTCAAGGGAATCGCGCTTGGCCTCCATCGAGGCGTTCCACTCCTGCATGGAGCCAAAGCCGTCGCTGCGATAGTCGACGGGCTGCACCAGCGTCGTCTCGGACGGCGTGGATCCGACCGTGTCGGATAGTGTTGCCGCGTGGGCATCAGTTGCACCGGCGCCCGCCAAAAGTGCCACGGTCAGGGCGGCGGAAAGGGCGGCGGCTTTCGGTTTTCGTGAATCGATCCTCATGTAGCTGGAAACCTCCGTAGTGCGTTTTTGCTGCGTTTGAGCTGCGTGTGATTCGATCGCGCTGCATAGTACCCCGAGCAAATCGCGACCTGCGGTTTTACTCAAAAGGCGCACGTCAATTGCGTAAAACTCACATCCTCTCAACAGGGGTTTTCCACAACTCGAATGCATAAAGCGTGTCAAAAACCCTGTTTTTGCGCCCTCTCTATGCAAAAAGACGCCTGTGCAACCATTGTTCGCACAGGCGCCTTGAGCAGGCATTTTATGCAGTTATACCTATCGAGTCGCAAGGGGTCCTTGCACAAGTCGCCTTACTCGTCCAGCGCGGCGAAGGCCTGCTTCAGATCCCAAATGATATCCTCGGCGTTCTCGGTACCGATGGAAAGACGGATCGTGGAGGGCGTGATGTTCTGCTCGGCGAGCTCCTCGGCAGAGAGCTGGGAGTGCGTGGTGGTAGCCGGGTGCACGACGAGCGACTTGACGTCGGCCACGTTGGCGAGCAGCGAGAACACCTGCAGATGATCGATGAACTTCCAGGCGGCCTCCTGGCCACCCTTGATCTCAAAGGTAAAGATCGAGGCGCCGCCACGGGGGAAGTACTTCTGATAGAGCTCGTGATCGGGGTGCTCAGACAGGCTCGGGTGGTTCACCTTGGCGACATGGCTGTCACCAGCCAGGAACTCAACGACCTTCTTGGTGTTCTCGACATGACGGTCAACGCGCAGCGACAGAGTCTCGGTGCCCTGGAGCAGGATCCAAGCGTTGAACGGGCTGATGCAGGCGCCCTCGTCACGCAGCAGGATGGCGCGGACATAGGTTGCGAAGGCGGCGGGACCGGCAGCCTCGGCAAACGAGACGCCATGGTAGGAGGGGTTGGGCTCGGCGATCTGCGCATACTTGCCGCTCGCCTTCCAATCGAAGTTACCGCCGTCGACGATCACGCCGCCCAGGTAGGCAGCATGTCCATCCATGTACTTGGTGGTGGAGTGCGTAACGATGTCGGCGCCCCACTCAAAGGGACGGCACATCACGGGCGTCGGGAAGGTGTTGTCGACCATCAGCGGCACGCCGTGGTCATGTGCGGCCTTGGCAAAGCGCTCAATATCGAGCACGGCAAGGGCGGGGTTTGCGATCGTCTCGCCAAAGACGAGCTTTGTGTTGGGCTGGAAGGCTGCCTCGAGCTCCTCATCGGTGCAGTCGGGGGCGACGAACGTGCAGGTCACGCCCATGCGGCCCATGGTGTGGGCGAGCAGGTTATACGTACCGCCGTAAATGGCAGAGCTTGCGACCACGTGATCGCCGGCACCGGCAACGTTAAAGATCGCGAGGAAGTTCGCAGCCATGCCCGAACTCGTGAGCATCGCTGCGGTGCCGCCCTCCATCTCGCAGATCTTGGCGGCAACCAAATCGCACGTGGGGTTCTGCAGACGGCTGTAGAAGTAGCCAGACTCCTCCAGGTCAAACAGCTTGCCCATGTGCTCCGACGTGTCGTACTTCCACGTGGTGGACTGGTAGATGGGCACCTGGCGCGGCTCCGCATCTCCCGGGTGATAGCCGCCCTGAACACATGTAGTACCGATGGTCTGCTCGCTCATATCTAGCTCCCTTGCCTGGGTTACGTTTCATTCGGTTCACGATACCGCTACCCTGCACCCCTCTCAACCCATCCCCAAGGTAGGTTATGGGACAAATTGATTAGGGGTATTTATCTCAAGCCTTGGGCATTTGCTCGATAGATAAAAATGAGGCATACATGAAGCTCTCGATGATTACATGCCCCGTCACGGGTACCATAGGCGGGTACACCGTGACCAAGGAGACAACGATGAAGCAGATCGATACCACCCAGCTCGACACCGCCGCCTGTCAGGCTCAAGCTGCCGAATACCACGCCCGTGGCTTTAACTGCGCCCAGGCCGTTGCCTGCACGCTCGCACCTGCCGTCGGGCTCGACCCCCAGACCGCCTTTACCCTCACCGAGGGCTTTGGCGCCGGCATGGGTGGCATGACCGAGACCTGCGGCGCCATCTCGGGCGCTGTTGCCATCATGGGCTTTGTAATGAGCAACGGCATGGAGAACCCCAAGACCAAAGGCCAGACCTACAAGCTGTCGCGCGAGATTGCCAAGCGATTTGGCGAGAAGAACACGACGACCGTCTGCGGCACGCTCAAGGGCATCGGATCGGATAAAGGTCCGCTCCGCAGCTGCCCCGGCTGCATCGACGATGCCGTCGAGATCGCCTGCGATGTGCTAAAGCAGCTCGCCGAGTAAACGGCAGCAACATAAAACGACGGCCGGCGCGTTTGGGATCCATCCAAAAGAACGCCGGCCGTCGCCGTTAGAACTCGGCAAATTTGGGAGTGCCGACCTCGATCTCTTCGCGCCCCGCCATAAGCTCGCGCATCTTGGCGCAAAATTGCCCCTGCTCCCCCGCTTTGAATACCAGGTGAAGTGTCACGGCATCCGCGTAATCGGTATCCGAAACCTTGGCACCCGAATCCTGCGCCAAACGAAGCACCTGCTCATACTGCGGATAGGCCACATGCACGTCAACAGGCACGACACTCGTCATCTCGACAATCTGCCCGGCCTCCCGAGCAGCTGCCACCGCCGCCTGCGTCGCCGCAGTATAGGCGCGCACCAAGCCACCAGGTCCCAACAGCGTGCCACCAAAATAGCGCGTCACCACGCAGCAAACATTTTTGAGCTCTGCGCCGCGCAACACCTCGAGCGTCGGCATACCGCTCGTGCGGCTCGGCTCACCATCATCGCTCTGGCGCTCGCGTCCATCGACTAAAATCCACGCGGGAACATTGTGTCGAGCGTCGTAATGACGCTTGCGAACCATCTCGATAAAGGCATTCGCCTCATCCTCGGACTCAATATGGACCAGCTGGGCAATAAACCGGCTCTTGCGGTCCAAAAACTCGCCCGAAACCTCAATATTCGATTGCAGAGTAAAATAGCTGTCCAACAAAGCCCCTCAACAACAAGCAAAGCAACAAACAGCCTCAATAATAAGGCAAAGCCCGTACCGTTAGCCCCAGTAAATAGAACGGCAACGTCAATGACCAGGCAGCGAGACGGCGTCAGCTGAGTCGATTTGGCCCGAAAGAGGAGGGAGCACGCCTTATGGCGGCGACCGACGAATGAGCGCCAAATCGGCCAGCTGACGCCGTCGAAGGCGAGAACCCGTCAGCGCGAGCAAGGTGCCTTGAAAGACGAGGGCATTGACCTTATGGTCATGCCCGAAGGCTTGAAAGGCAGATTGCCGCGCTGACGGGTTCGCAGCGTCAACAAAGTGCCGAGTGGGCTTGTAAGCCGGGTTCTGTCGTGAACGGTCATTTATCTTGTCTGCACGTTACCGTGCAGCTCCACGCACGCTACCCGAACGCGGACCGGGCCGGCCCATAGCGTTCCTATTCGCGCTTGCTCCGGATGGGGCTTGCCAAGCCGCCGTGTCGCCACGACGCTGGTGGTCTCTTACACCACCGTTTCAGCTTTTCCCTTTACGCCTTGCGGCGCAGGTGGGAGTCTTCTTTTCTGCGGCGCTTTCCGTCGGATCACTCCGCCCGGCCGTTAGCCGGCATCCCGCCCTCTGGAGCCCGGACTTTCCTCACGCGTGCTGCAAGCAGCACATCGCGCGACCGTCTGGCCCACTCAGCAGTGCAAGAGTGTAGCACACCGCCAGCACACGTAATGGCACAACGCAAGCGCTCGCACGATAAACCAAGAACCACCCATGCGCTACAATAGTTCAGTCGATGGGCAACGTCGTCAGTCGAGACACGACCGCGCTCCGCACCCCTCCGTCTACTCGGTGCGTTCCCGCCTCTTCCCCGAGGCGGGATGTCGGCATTTTTCATGCAGCGACAACCGAATAGCCTGTGGACAGCATGGGCAGCATCGTGCATCTCGGCACCAAATGCAAAAAGGGACCCGTCCATTGCGGACGGATCCCTTAAAACAAGTGATCGTCAAACCGATTTACTCGGCGTCGGCCTCCTCGTCCTTCTTCTCGGAAGGAAGCGGGGTAACCTCGATCTCGACGCCCAGAGTCTCAGCAGCGGACTTCATGGACAGGGAGATACGACGACGGTCGAGGTCGATCTCCATGACCTTGACCTGAACCTTGTCGCCCACGTGGGTGACCTGAGAAGGCTGGTCGACGTGCTTGTTGGCCATCTCGGAGATGTGCACCAGGCCCTCGATGCCCTCGCCCAGGTCGACAAAAGCGCCGAACGGGACAAGCTTGGTCACAGTGCCCTCGACGATAGCGCCGACGGGGTACTTCTTGACCAGTGCACGCCACGGATCCTCGGTGGTCTGCTTGAGACCCAGGGAGATGCGCTCGCGGTTGAGATCGACGTCGAGAACCTCGACCTCGACCTCCTGGCCCACCTTGACAACCTCGGAAGGATGGTTGACGTGGTTCCAGGAGAGCTCGGAGATGTGGATGAGGCCGTCGATACCGCCGAGGTCGACGAAGGCGCCGAAGTCGACGATGGAGGAAACGGTGCCCTGGAGACGCATGCCAGACTTGAGCTTGGACAGAATCTCGGAGCGCTCGGCCTTACGGGACTCCTCGAGCACGGCGCGACGGGAGAGGACAACGTTGTTGCGGTTGCGGTCCATCTCGATGACGCGGGCCTCGATCTCGGTGCCCAGGTAGGCGTCCAGATCCTTCACGCGGCGCAGGTCCACGAGAGAGGCCGGAAGGAAGCCACGCAGGCCGATGTCGAGGATCAGGCCGCCCTTGACAACCTCGATAACCTCGCCCTCGACGTTCTCGCCGGAGTTGAACTTCTCCTCGATGCGGTTCCAAGCACGCTCGTACTCGGCACGCTTCTTGGACAGGACCAGACGACCGTCCTTGTCCTCCTTCTGGAGAACCAGAGCCTCGATGGGATCACCGAGTGCAACGATGTCTGCAGGGTTAGCGTCCTTGCGGATGGACAGCTCGCGGACCGGGATAACGCCCTCGGACTTGAATCCGATGTCAACGAGCACCTCGTCATGCTCGATCTTAACGACAGTGCCGTTAACGAGATCGCCCTCATCAAAGTCGGTAATCGTACCGTCGATGAGGTTGTTCATCTCCTCCTCGTTGACATCGTCAAGAGAGAAAATGGACGAGTTCTGAATCTCACTCAAAGGTGGACCCCTTTCGAACTACGGGGCCCCGATTGCTAGGACCTACAGAAGGGTGCGACAAGCACACAACGTTTAGGAACACTCGGGAGCCGACAGATACTAATGTGACGCTTATGCAATCACGTTCGTATAGGTTACGGGGAAATGGGTTCGATTTCAAGCGTGAACTGCGATTTTTTCTCGTGTGGAGACTTTTTCGTAATCTTATGAACACACGTCTCCGCAACTTGACGATAACCAGCCAGGCATTTGGCTTTGGGGTAAAGTATCCGGAGCCAACGATTCTGGAACGATTTATCGAGAAAGGTGCCCGCGTGCTCAAAGCAGTCGTTTTCGATATGGACGAAACGCTTCTCAGCATCAACCTCAACGCGTTCATCCTTCGCTATTTTAAGGATGTCTCGTCGATGCTCGCGGATATCGGTCGCCGCAGCCACGGTGGCACGATGGCACGCCTCGGCACCATCCTGGTCGACCTCAACGCCAATCGCCGAAGCGGCACGGATAATCGCACCAATCTTGAGTTCTACCAAGAAGAGGTTGAACGCCGGTGCGGCATTTGCCTCTCGGACCCACTCACCTACGAGGCGTTTACCTACTACGACCGCGAAGTCCTGCCGTACAAGAACGACGATGTCATCAACGCCCACGCCATGCCCGGCGCACATGCCGCGCTTCAGGCCGTACAGAATGCAGGGCTACGTTGCGCGCTCTTTACCAACCCCAGCTTTCCGCAGGGGGCCATCGAGTGCCGCATGGGTTGGGGCGACCTGGCCGACGCCCCCTTTGAGCTCGTCACGCACATGGGTAACACCACCCGCTGCAAGCCCGATGCCACCTACTATCTAGAGCAACTTCAGGTGATGGGGCTCGAGCCGCACGAGGTCCTTATGGTGGGCAACGACCCCAAACGCGACTTCCCGTCCCCCGATTGCGGCATCCAAACCGCCTTTGTGGGCCAGGGCAAGCCCAGCCGAGCCACCTGGCGCGGAACCATGGAAGGCTTCGCCCGCGACTTTAACGCCGTAGTAGAAGCCTTCTACGAGCACCAAGTAGCCGACGAACTATCGTAGGCGCCAGAACATCTAGCGCAGTTGCGGTGAGATAGTTCCTGTTTGCCCCTCACCCGGGTAATTTTAGGAACTATCTCACCGCAACTTAATATCTAGCAGACCTGGGTTTTACCGATCATGATGTTGAGGATCTCGATGTCGGTGTCCTTCATGCCCACGCGGCCCACGTAGCCCATGCTGGCAATCGTCTGCTCGACGGTATCCTGGATCAAGCCCTCGCCGGCGCGGAAGCCGCGACCCTGCATGGCCATATCATGGCCCAGAATCGCCGCATCGACGGCAGCCGAGATCTTGGCGGCACAGCTCGCCTTGGCGCCGTCGCACACGATGCCGCCAACGTTGCCGAGCGTATTCGAGACCGTCGCGCCAATCTGCTCGCGCGTGCCACCGCACAGCCAGGTAATCGCGGCGCCGGCGCCGCACGCGGCGCAAATAGCACCGCAAAACGCCGAGAGCGCACCAATATAGCTCTTGATATGCACGGCGATAAGATCGGACAGCATCACGGCGCGCACCAGGCGCTCGTGGTCGCAACGCAGGTACTCGGCATACTCCATGACGGGCAATGCGCAGGTAATGCCCTGATTGCCCGAGCCGCACACAATGGCGACCGGCAGCGCGCAGCCGTTCATGCGGGCGTCGGACCCGGCGGCCGCACGGGCACGGGCACGGCAGGCGACGTCATCGGCACGAGCACCCAGCAGCGTACGACCAACCTCGGCGCCCCAAGCGTGCGCAAGGCCCTCGGCACTGATTGCGCCATTCAGCTCAATCTGACGCTCAACGGCAGCGCGGGCGTCCTCAATGTCACCGTCCTCGATAAAGTCGATGATGGACTCAATGCTCATAGGGGTATCGGCCTTATCCGCCGCACGCTCGGCCACCACGCGCTCGGCGCAGGCGGCACACTCCCCCGCCGACTTGCC
>OLVR01002916.1_pt1 | contig 11994 bp, 9 predicted proteins | sample 1673261 | NCBI WGS metagenome assembly OLVR01 (sample SAMEA3178938, study PRJEB25190) | human gut metagenome | biome: human gut; feature: human-associated habitat; material: faeces | place: Austria | collected 2013 | reverse complement strand
CAGACCGAAAGACAGATTTCCAGTAGATTGTTAAAAAAATGCTCAATAGTTTCGCTGAAAAGTTGCCAAACTTTTTTGGTTCAGGTATTGCAATTTGCACAAAAATCGTGTATTTTATAATGGGTGGAAAGTTCGAAATATTTTTCGAGCTGTCACTTTTTTCTTTTTGAGTGCCGCGGTAAATTTTTACGGCGAACGGCGTTTTTCGGCTTGCTAAAATGCGCCGCATGTTATACAATATATAGGTATAAGGTCCGTCGGCAACCCCCGTGCGCCGCGGGCACGAAATGAGTGTATAAAGGAAGAACCGCTATATGTCTACCGCAAGAGAGAATTTCGAGCTGGCACAGCAGCGCTATGCCGCCACGTTTGAGCGCCATCTGGATAACGGCGTGAATTTTATCAGTGATAACGTCTGCATTGAGCCGGAGGTCATCATTGCCCCCGGTGCGACCATCCTGCCGGGCTGCATCCTACGCGGCCAGACGGTCATCGGCCCGGACTGCGTCATCGGCCCCAACACCCTGCTGGAGGATACCGTCGTTGACGCCGGGTCCACGATCAATGCCAGCCAGTGCTATGGGAGCCACATCGGCCCCAACAACAAGATCGGTCCCTTCACCCATGTGCGCGTCGGCACCAAAACCGCCGAGGGCTGCCATCTGGGCGCTTATGTCGAAACGAAGAACGCCGACTTTGCCGAGGGCAACACGGTCAGCCACCTGACCTACATCGGCGATGCCACGGTGGGCAAGTACTGCAACTTCGGCTGCGGCACCGTCACCTGCAACTACGACGGCGAGGGCAAGTTCCACACGACCATCGGCGACTATGCGTTCATCGGCTGCAACACGAACCTGGTCGCACCCGTCACCATCGGCGACCATGCGTTCACGGCTGCCGGCTCCACCATCGGCCATGACGTGCCCGCCGGTGCGCTGGGCATCGAGCGCGCCAAGCAGGCCGAGATTGACGGCTGGGGCGAGCGCAAGCTGGAGAAGTATATCGCCAAGAAGCAGAAGCTGGAAGCGGAGAAGAAGGGGAAGTAAAGCGTTGCAGGGGGCGGCGTCCTCGACGCCCCGCGGCCTTCCCATAAGCAGCCGCTTATCTTACGCTGCCGGGCCGGGTATGCCCGGCCCCTACGGTACTTCACGATTTTTCAAAGGATATATCTATGTTCGAAATGACCTCCGGGGCGGACTGGCTGATTGCCGGACTGGGCAACCCCGAACCGAAATATGACGGTACCCGCCACAACGCCGGTTTTGAGGCGCTGGACTATCTGGCCGCGCAGTGGCAGTGCGACATTGCCAAGGCCAAATGGCAGGGCCTGTACGGCACGGCACAGGTGAACGGCCACAAGGTCGTGCTGCTCAAGCCGCTGACCTACATGAACCTGAGCGGCCAGAGCATTGCCCCCGCCGCCAACTTTTACAAGATCCCGGCAGACCACATCATTGTGCTGTGCGATGACATCACCCAGGAGCCGGGACATCTGCGCATCCGGCCCCACGGCTCTGCCGGTGGGCACAACGGGCTGAAAAGCATCATTGCCAGCCTGGGCACCGACCATTTCAGCCGTATCCGCATCGGCATCGGCGCCAAACCGAACCCGCAGTACGACCTGGCCGCCTGGGTGCTGGGCAAGCTGCCCCCCGCAGACCGCAAGGCCATGACGGACCGCTACCCGGACATTGAGGAAGCCTGCAAGCTGCTGATGGACGACAATCTGCAGTACGCCCAGAACAAGTTCAACCACTAAGGGGACGTGAATCATGAGTGAAATCCGTAAAAAAGCAATGACCCGTCTGGTGCTCTGCGCTGTAGCGCTCGTCGCCTCCATCATTTTCAGTGTCCTGCTGCTGAGCGGCACCTTTGACGGCAAAACCGGCGGCAGCGAGCCCGCCTCCGGCGATACCATCAGCAGTGCCCCTGCGGAGGGCGTTGACGATCCCACCGCCGACAGCTTTACCGCAGAGAGCGCCTCTGCCGAGGAGGTGCCCGCCGAGCCCGAGGCCACCCCCGAGCCGACGCCGGAGCCCACGCCCGTGCCCGAGTATGAGGGCCTGAGCGTGCAGCCCACCACCTATTATAATGAGGGTGAGCAGCCGACCTACACCGTGACCGACGGCAACAACCTGAACATGCGCGGCGGCCCCGGCACCGACTATGACAAGATCGGTCAGGTGCCCGCCTCCACCGGCGTGACCGCGCTGGGCACCAATGAGGACGGCAGCTGGGTCGTTGTGAACTACAACGGCACCTACGGCTGGCTCAAGACGGAGTTCTTGAACGGCTGATAAGCAAGAAGCCAATTTTCGGTCAGACGTAGGGCGGCCTGACCTCAGGCCGCCGCGGCGGGGTGAGGTCACCCCGCCCTACGTTTGTTTTATACAATGGGTTCTTTTATGTTCAACGCACTTTTCACCAAAACAGACGAATACGCAAAACTGGCGCAGGCGCTCGGGGGTCCGGGGGCTTGCGCCTTATTTGGCATACCGGGGTCGGGCCGGGCGATGGTCTATGCCGCGCTGGCGAAGGCCCTCGACAAGCCGCTCTGCATCGTGACGCCCGGCGAGGCCGAGGCGACCCGGTTTGCGGGCGACCTGAACGCGCTGGGCGTGGCAGCGGCAGTGTTCCCTGCCCGCGACTATGTGCTGCGCCCCATCGAGGGCACGGGCCGCGAGTACGAATACCGCCGTCTGGCCGTGCTGGGCGACCTCGTCGGCGGGCGGCTGCAGGCCGTCTGCGTGCCCGACGAGGGCCTGACCCAATACACGACGCCGCGGGCGGATTTCTGCGCGAACACCCGCAGCCTGCGCCCCGGCGACACACTGCCCCGCGCCGAACTGACCGCGCTTTTGTACAGCGCAGGCTATACGCGGCGCGACCAGGTGGACGGCCCGGGGCAGTTTTCGATCCGCGGCGACATTGCGGACATCTACGCACCCGACATGAAGCAGCCCGCCCGCATGGAGTTCTGGGGCGACGAGATCGACACGATGCACACCTTCGATCTGGCGACCCAGCGCCGCGACGAGCCGATTGAAAAAATCTACGTCTCCCCCGCGCGGGAGATACTGTTCGGTCAACCCGCCGACGCAGCGGAGAAGATCCGCTCCTATATCAAAAAGGCCCGCGGCAAGCGGCGCACGGCGCTGGAGACCTGCACCGCTGCGGACCTGGCACAGCTGGACGGCGGCGCGATGCCCGTCAACATGGACAAATATCTCACGCTGCGCTATCCCGAGCCCGCGACGATTTTAGACTACTTTGACGATCCGCTGCTGATTCTGGAGGAGCCGGCCTCCCTGCGGGAGGCCGAGCGCGCCACCGCGTTCCGCCGGGGCGAGGAGCTTTCCGCCCTGCTGGAGGACGGCGTGCTGGCGGCAGGGCTGGATAAGCTCTACGCCGAGAACGGCTGGCTCTGGGCACAGTGCGCCGCGCACCGCACGCTCTGCGCCGAGAACTTTGCCCGCAGCATGCCCGATGTGCCGCTGAAAACCATCGTCAACGCACCCGCCCACACGCTGCCCGCCTGGGGCGGCGAGGTCGCGGCGCTGCTGGAGGACATCCAGCCGCTTTGCAGCGGCGGCACGGCGGTCACGGTCATGGCCGGCACGCCCCGTGCGGCGGCGGGTCTGGCCGCCGACCTGCGCACCAAAGGGCTGAACGTCACGACGGACGCGGCGGCGGAGCCGAGCGCCGGGTTGGTGCAGATCCTGCCGGGGCAGCTTTCCGCCGGGTGCAGCCTGCCGTTTGCGAAATACGCCGTGTTTACGGCCCGCGCCTTCGGCGTGAGCGGCGCACAGAAGAAGAAAAAGCGCAATAAGGACGCGCTGAACAGCCTGAGCGAAATCTCGGTGGGTGATCTGGTCGTCCACCAGAACCACGGCATCGGGCGGTACGCGGGCATCCAGCGGATGGCCGTGCAGGGCGTCACAAAGGACTATCTGCGCATCGAGTACGACAAAAAGGACGTGCTGTACGTGCCCGTCACCCAGCTGGACCTTTTGTCCCGCTACACTGCACCGGGCGACAGCGACAACGTGAAGCTGAGCCGCCTGGGCGGCAGCGATTGGGCCAAGACCCGCAAGAAGGTCAAGGCTGCGACGGAGCAGATGGCGAAGGAGCTGATCGAGCTGTACGCCCGCCGCAAGCAGGCGCACGGCTACGCCTTCCCCGCCGACGACACCTGGCAGGGTGATTTTGAACAGCGCTTTGCCTATGAGGAAACGCCCGACCAGCTGACCTGCGCGGCGGACATCAAGCACGATATGGAGGAGCCGTGGCCGATGGACCGGCTGCTCTGCGGTGACGTCGGCGTCGGCAAGACCGAGGTCGCACTGCGCGCCGCGTTCAAATGCGTGATGGGCGGCAAGCAGTGCGCGATCCTGGCCCCCACGACGATTCTGGCGTGGCAGCACTTCAACACCGCGCTGACCCGCATGGAGTCCTTCCCCATCCGCATCGGGCTTTTGTCCCGCTACCGCACCGCCAAGGAGCAGAAGGAGACGCTGCGCGGGCTGAAGGACGGCACCGTGGACATTGTAGTCGGCACGCACCGGCTGCTGTCCAGCGATGTGAAATTCAAGGACCTAGGCCTTGTCATCATCGACGAGGAACAGCGGTTCGGCGTCAAGCACAAGGAAAAGCTCAAAGAGAGCTTCATCGGCGTCGATATGCTGACGCTGTCGGCCACGCCGATTCCCCGCACGCTGAACATGGCGCTGTCGGGCATCCGCGATATGAGCACAATTGAGCAGCCGCCGTTTGAGCGCCAGCCGATTGAAACCTATGTGCTCGAGTACGACGAGGGCATCGTGTCCGAGGCCATCCGCAAGGAGCTGGCCCGCGGCGGGCAGGTATACTACCTGCACAACCGCGTGGACAACATTGAGGAATGCGCCGCGCGGGTGGGCAAGCTCGTGCCCGGGGCGCGTATCGGCATTGCCCACGGCAAGATGACCGAGGAACAGATTTCGTCGGTGTGGCAGCAATTGCTGGACAACGAGATCGACATCCTTGTCTGCACCACCTTAATTGAGACCGGCGTGGACGTGCGCAACTGCAACACGCTGATTATTGAAAATGCGGACCGCATGGGATTGAGCCAGCTGTACCAGATCCGCGGGCGCGTGGGACGCAGCTCCCGCAAGGCGTATGCGTATTTCACCTTCACACGCGACAAGGTGCTGACCGAGATCGCGGCCAAGCGGCTTTCGGCCATCCGGGAGTTCACGTCGTTCGGGTCGGGCTTCCGCATTGCGATGCGCGACTTGCAGATCCGCGGTGCGGGCAGTCTTTTGGGCCACAGCCAGCACGGCCACATGGAGGCCGTCGGCTACGATTTGTACGTGAAGATGCTGGGTCAGGCCATTGCCGCGGCCCGCGGCGAGGCCCCCGCCCCCGACAAGAGCGACTGCCTGGTGGACATCACCGTGGACGCATTCCTGCCGGAGGAATATATCCCGGACGCTGCCGGGCGCATCGAGGCATACAAGCGCATTGCGGCCATCGAGACGACGAGCGACGCCGAGGACGTGCTCGACGAGCTGATCGACCGCTACGGCAGCCCGCCCAAGAGCGTGCAGGGGCTGGTGGACGTCTCCCTCGTGCGCGTGACCGCAGCCCGCGTCGGCATTGCGGAGATCGTCCAGCGCGGCGACCAGCTGATTTTGTATAGTGACATCGTCGGGCCAAAGCAGCTGGGCGAGGTCATGGAAAAGTTCCCGCATCGGGTGCTGTACAATGCACTGGGCCGACCCTATTTCAGCCTGCGCGTGCAGAAGGGCGAAAGCCCGCTGGTACTGCTGCGGGATGTGGTGACCCTGCTGCCGGGCGCACAGAATCAGCCACAGACAAAGCCATAAAAAATAAGCACCTGTTTGCTGCGGTAAAAAGCAGTAAACAGGTGCTTTGCTTTTGGGGTAAGACGCTGAAATTTCTTTGGTCCTTTCTTTATAAAGAAAGGACAGAGGGGGCCAAGTGCCGGGCAGCCGTAAACGAGCAAAGCTCCTCAGGCCGGCTTCGCCCGCATCTAAAGCCTCCCCTCACAGGGGAGGTGGCCGAGCGCCAGCGATGGCCGGAGGGGCTTTGTCGGGCGTAAATTACACCGCCCGTTTTTTCCCCCCTTGCATCACTCAAACACGTTCTCCTCATCCTCCACCACTTCACCAACGTGGTTTCCCTCGCTGTCCAGCCCGCGCTTGTCCAGCATATAGTGCACAAATTCCCGCGCCAGGCCGTAGAAGGTCGCAAAGAGCGGCACGCCGACGACCATGCCCACAAGACCGAACAGGTCGCCGCCGACCACGATGGAAAACAGGATCCACAAGGCAGAGATGCCGATGGACGAGCCCAGGATCTTCGGGCCGATGAAGTTGCCGTCCACCTGCTGGATGACCAGAATCAGCACACCGAAGATGAGCGCCTGGATCGGGTCAACCAACAGCAGAATGAAGATGCTGGGGATCGCGCCGATGAAGGGGCCAAATACCGGGATAATATTCGTGATGCCGATAAACACACTGATGAGCAGTGCAAAATCGAGCCGCAGGATTGCCATTGCCACAAACGTGATAACGCCGATGATGGCCGAGTCAATGATCTTGCCCACAAAGAAGCCCGTGAAATTCACGTTGGCATAATGGCAGATGCGCAGCGTGTTTTCCGCAGCCTTTTCCGGCAGGAAGGCATGCGCCAGCGTGCGCAGCTGATGGAGCAGATGCTCCTTGTCCGCCAGCATATAGATACTGGCCGCAATCGAGGTGAAGATCGCCACAAAGTTCGATGCCACGCTGCCGATGCTGGCCACGATCTGCGGCATTGCGGCGCTGGCCATGCTGTAGATTTCCTTGACCATCGCCTCGGAATCGTCCAGCACTTTTGTGGCCGACGACAGGTCAACGCCGAAGCGCTCCTGAGCCATGCCCAGCATATCCTGTACGCTCTGTATGTAGCTTGGGAAGTTCGTAAACAGCATGCCGATGCTGTCCACGATCTGCGGGATGACCAGCCACGCCAGCAGCACAAGCAGCAGAATTGCCACCAGATACGCCAGAAGGATCGCGAATCCGCGCGTCTTTTTCTTCTCTTTAAACAGCTTTGTGTAGAAGAACTTGACCATCGGGTCAAGCACATAGGCAATGACTATGCCGCCCGCAAACGGCGACACGATGCCGATAAACACACCGATTTTCCCCAGAAAGTACCCCAGATTGTTCAAAGTCAAATACAGCGCAATACAGGCCCCGACCACGCAGAACCAGTCCAGCATCGTCTCCGGCTTTTTGGTCCAGATATGTTCCTCTTTCAAATGCTCCGCTCCTTTTACATCATTTTACAAGAGTATTGTACGCTATGCACGCCTGTATTGCAAGGAATAACTTGTTAATTTTCTTGCGGCCCGCCTGGTAAATTACGGCGCGGCTCACCGTTTTCATCCAGGCCGCGGGCCGTCAGCCCTGCCCCGACAGCCTGTTTGAGCAGCGCCGCCAGCACGGCCAGCGTCGGCACGCCCAGCACCATGCCCGGGATGCCGAACCACGCCCCGCCCACCACGATGGCCAACAGCACGCCCAGCCCCGGCAGGCCGGTGGCCCCGCCCAGAATGCGCGGCGCAATAAAGTTGCCGTCCACCTGCTGGACCACAAAAATAATGATGGCAAATTCTGCCGCCTTCCAGGGTAATTCCAGCAGCAGGATGATGAGCCCCGGCACCGCACCGAGGAACGGCCCCAGCACCGGGACAATGTTTGTCACGCCGACCAGCACGGCCAGCAGCGGCGCGTATTCCAGCCCGAAGATCGACATCAGCGCAAATGTTTCCCCGCCCACGAGCAGGGCGTCCACCAGCTGCCCGCCGATGTAGCCGCTGAAAATTTTGTTGGCAAGACGGCAGATTTCCAGCACACTGCCCGCGGCACGCGGCGGCAGCGCCGCGTACAGACACGCCCGGGCCGCGCGGAGCAGCGCCTCCTTGCCGGAGAGCAGGTAGATGCTGGCGGCCAATGCCACCACGGCGTTGCCCGCAGCCCCCGCCGCGCCGGAGACGAAATCCGCCGCCGCACGCGCCGCACTGTGGGACAAACCGCCGAACCAATTTTGCAGTGCCGTGCCCACCATCTGCACAAGCTGTTCCGCCGTGGCCGTATCGATGCCGAACGTATTTTGCACCCAGACCAGCAGGCCGCGGATGGTCTCCTCATACGCGCCGAGCCGCCCGGCAAAGGTCGTCACGCTCTGCACGAGCTGCGGGACGACGAGCGCCGCCAGCAGCGCCAGCGCACCGAAAAACAGCGCATAGCTGACGGCCATCGCCCCGCCGCGCCTGCCGCCAAAGAGCCTTTGCGCAAAAAAGCGCGTGGGTATGTCCAGTACATAGGCCAGCAGCAGCCCCCAGCCAAACGGTGCCAGCAGCCCGAGAAACGCCCCGGCCCCGCGCAGCACGCCCGGCAGCCAGTCTGCCGCGGCAAACACCGCCGCGACGCCCGCCGCCAGCAGCAGCCAGTCCTTCATCGTGTGGGGTGTGCGGTCAAAACAGTTTTTCATTGTCGCTCCTCCTGTTTTGTGGTACACTGTTTACAGCGCATACTTTGTTCACTTTACCTGCTTCTGTTATACCACTTTTTCCCAAAAGGTAAAGAGCCGTATGATTGGAAATTACAATATTTTACGTAAAACCGATGTTTTTCGTGAAAATCCTCGTCAGCGCCCGCCTGCCGGGCGCATCTGTGCTGTAGGGGGCGGCGTCCCCGACGCCCCGGGCACTTTGCTGCAGCCGCACACATCCCGGCGGCATGAGGGCATGCCGCCCTACATCCCCCCCCTTACAAGCAAACTGTAGGGCAGGGTGCCCTCACCCCGCCGCGGAGGGGGCAAGGCCCCTCCCTGCAAAGCCGCTCGAAAGAGGACTGCAATCCTTTGCACTTTTCCTGCAGTTTTGTAAAATTTCTTCGACAATCTTGACAGAATACCGTCATAATGTTAAAGTGGTCACAAAGCCGCTTTCTGTCCCTGAAAGGAGATTTCCATGTGGTTTGATACGATTTTATGGCTGGTTGCCATCGTGGCGTTCATCATGGTCGAGGCCGCCACAACGGCGCTTGTCTCGGTCTGGTTTGCGGTGGGCGCTGCCGCGGCCATGCTGGTCAGCTTTTTTAATGTCGGCTTTGGCTGGCAGATGCTTGTTTTTGCCGTTGTATCGGCCATTACACTCGGCCTGATGCTGCCCCGGCTCATCAGCCGACGCGGCGCGCACCGTGCCCCTGTCACGAACGGCTCGCCGCTGACCATCGGCAAGCAGGGCGTTGTGCTTGTGGACATTGAGCCCGGCCTTCCGGGCCGGGTTCGCGTGGACGGCCTGGACTGGCAGGCCCGCGCCGAGGTCACACTCCCGCAGGGCACCCGCTGCAAGGTCGTGGCCGTGGACGGTGCGATCCTTATTGTCGCTCCCGTGACCGCTGACGCGGCTGCGGTTTAAATTACAAAGGAAAAAGGAGGACCCCCAAATGCTGTTAGTCTTTGCCATCCTGCTCATCATTATTCTGGTGGTTTTGGTGCGCTGCATCGTTATTGTGCCGCAGTCCAACGCCTATGTCACCGAGTGGCTCGGCGTCTACAAGGACACCTGGGGCGCGGGCCTGCACATCCGTACGCCGTTTGTCGAGCGCATCTCCCGCAAGGTCTCGCTGAAGGAGGAGGCCGCCGACTTCCCGCCGCAGCCCGTCATCACCCGCGACAACGTCACGATGATGATCGACACCGTCGTTTTCTTTCAGGTGTTTGACGCCAAGATGTACGCCTACGGCGTGAACCGCCCGATCCAGGCCATCGAGAACCTGTCCGCCACGACGCTGCGTGACATCATCGGCTCGATGACGCTCGACGAGACCCTGACGAGCCGCGACCTCATCAACACGAAGATCACCGCCAGCCTTGACGAGGCCACGGACCGCTGGGGCATCAAGGTCAACCGCGTCGAGCTGAAAAACATCGAGCCGCCGGTGGAGATCCGCCAGGCCATGGAGAAACAGATGAAGGCGGACCGCGAGAAGCGCGCCTCCATCCTGCTGGCCGAGGGCGAAAAGCAGGCTGCCATCACCCGCGCCGAGGGCGAAAAGGAGTCCGCCATCCTGCGCGCCGAGGCCGTGAAGCAGCAGCGCATCCGCGAGGCCGAGGGCGAAGCCGAAGCCCTGCTGACCGTCCAGAAGGCACAGGCCGATGCCATCCGCATGATCAACGAGGCGAACCCCAACCACAACTATCTGGCCCTGCGCAGCATGGAGGCCATGGAGAAGGTCGCCGACGGCAAGGCCACCAAGCTGATCGTGCCCAGCGACATGCAGAATCTCGCCGCAACCGTGTCCGCGATCAAGGAGATTTCCGGCGAAGTGACCGAATAAAATTTTACATTCTGTTTTCCCTGCCCGCGGTGTTCTGCCGCGGGCAGTTTTTGTGGGGACGAACGCTGGCGGCAAGGCGCGAAAGCCCCTCAGGCCGAGCCTGCGAGGCCTGAGGGGCTTTCCCCGCCCGCACCGCTCCTTTCCCGCAATTTTTTCTTGCGTTTTCCACAAAATCAGGTTATACTATAAGCAGAATAGTATGCCTTTTTGCGCATACTACATAAAATATTGCGAGGTGTATCAGTATGAAGGAACCTATGGTCATCACTATGGCGCGTGAGTACGCATCCGGCGGCAGCGAGATCGCACAGGCCGTTGCCGACAAGCTGGGTATTCCCTTATATAATAAGGAGCTGATCACCCTTGCCGCCAAAAAGAGCGGTCTGACCGAGGAGGCCATTGCCGCCAGCGAGAACCAGCGCAGCGGCAGCCTGATCTACAGCCTGTACATGATGGGCAACACGATGCCCCTGGCTGACCAGGTCTACATTTTGCAGAGCAACGTCATCAAGGAGCTGGCCGCCGAGGGCCCCTGCGTCATTCTGGGCCGCTGCGGTGACTACGTCCTGCGTGAGCGCCCCAACGTGCTGCGCACCTTCGTCTACGCGCCGCTGGAGACCCGCATCCAGTTTGCCAAGAGCCGCCCCGACGCCAAGGACATGCCGGACCGCCTGTGGGAGACCCAGCTGGCCAAGCATGACCGCGCCCGTGCAAGCTACTACAACTATTACACCGAGAACCGCTGGGGCGAGGCCAAGAACTACGATCTGTGCCTGAATGCGACCCTGGGCCGCGAGGCCTGCGCCGACCTGATCGTGGCCGCCGCCAGGGCTATGCAGGAAGCCGACAAGTAAAAAGGAGCCTTTCACTATGCTGCGCTATGTCAAAAACGGAATGCTGCTGTTGAGCGTCTCGTATATCGTCATCGGTATGCTGCTGCTCATCATGCCCGAGACCAGTCTGCTCTGGATCTGCAACATTTTTGGTGTTGTGGTGCTTGTCACCGGCATTGTCTGCCTGATCCAGTATGCCCGCATCCGCGGCACCGGCTTTACCGCGCCGTTCATGCTGGTGGGCGGCGTCATCACGACGGGGCTGGGCATCTTCACACTGGCAAAGCCGCAGGTAGTGACCAGCTTTCTGCCCGTTGTGTTCGGCATCTTCATCGTCGTTGACGGCCTGAGCCGCATCGGTACCGCCATTGACCTTGCCAAGCGCAAGGGGCAGAAATGGTGGTTGCTGCTGCTGTTCAGCATCGTATCCGTTGCCCTGGGCGTACTGCTGGTGCTGCACCCGTTTGATGCGGCGGTCAGCGTCGTCATGCTCTGCGGCATCCTGCTGATCGCCGAAGGTGCGCTGAATTTAGGCTGCATTCTCTATGCCGCCATGGAGCTGCGCACACTGGACCGCATGGCCTCTGCCGCCGCCAATGCGGCCTTGGGTGCCATCGGCGACGCCCTGGACGAGGCCGAAGCCGCCGAGCGCGATGCCGGCAGCGACGGCCCTGTGGTGTACGACGCCGAGAGCAAGGATGTGTCGGAGGACGGTGAATAACCGTTCCGTGACACCGTAGGGGCGCATTCTATAT
>OLVR01002915.1_pt1 | contig 11998 bp, 7 predicted proteins | sample 1673261 | NCBI WGS metagenome assembly OLVR01 (sample SAMEA3178938, study PRJEB25190) | human gut metagenome | biome: human gut; feature: human-associated habitat; material: faeces | place: Austria | collected 2013 | reverse complement strand
ATTCTATACCTATGGTGCGATTTTGCTTGCCGCTCCTGCATGGGCGTTCGGCACAGCTTTCGGCATCATGGCAGGAAACGCGCTTCCGCTGCGCGCTGTCAGTGCGCTCAGCGTTGCCCTTTACGGCATGTTCCTCGCAATCATCATCCCCCCCGCACGGAAAAATAAAGTCGTTGCTGTCCTGATCGTCATCAGCTTTGCGTTGAGCTTTTTCGGCAGTTATGTGCCCGGAATCTCTGCATTGTCCGACGGAACCCGCACGATTTTGCTTACCGTGCTGATTTCCGCTGCCGCAGCAATTTTATTCCCGGTCAAAAATACACAGGAGGAGGAATCCGAACATGAGTCGTAATGTGCTTTATATCGCCGTCATGGCGCTGGTTTCCTATACAATCCGCGTCCTTCCGCTGACGCTGATCCGCAAACCGATCCGCAACACATTTATCCAGTCGTTTCTTTATTATGTGCCTTATGTTACGCTCGCTGTGATGACCTTTCCAGCCATCCTGCACGCAACGCAGTCGCCGATTTCCGGCGCAGTTGCCCTGATCGCCGGAATCATCGCCGCATGGCTCGGCGCCGGATTATTTCCGGTATCCGTGATCTGCTGCGCACTGGTTTTCCTGATCGAGCTGTTTATCTAAAAAAACTGATATCACAGCTTAAATTTCTTGCTTTATCTTCCGTTATGAACTTGTTATGCTGTTCTTATGACACAGATCAATCTGAAATCCCACACGATTTCAGCTCTGGGAGGAGAGTTATCGTTAATGGAAGATTTTAAAAAGAACTTGCTTAAAATGGGAAAAACAAACCGGACTGTCCCGGCGATTTTACTGATTGCTGCTGTCTTCTTTCTGCTGTTCGGCATCTTTATGATCCCCCACAAAGATCAGCCCTTTGACCCGACCTCCGGCGGCTATGCTTCCCTCAATATCGTCTATGTTATGGGACCCTTCGCAGAGCAGACCTCTGACGGAAGGACTGTAAAGGAATATTATGTTGCCGAAAACGACAAAGGTTACTGGTCTATTGTCAGCACCGAGAGCTCCTGTCCCTTTCCTGTTTACAATGAAACCATTTCCGATGCCGATCTGAAAACACTGGTTCCTCAGACCGCTGTCGGTCAAAGCAAAAAGATACCCAAAAAGCTTGCCGGATACCTTGTAGACTACTTCAACAACAACGGCTTTGAGCTCTCCCTTTCCGACTATGAGCAAACCTTGGGTGATCATTATCTCGATACCACCGTACCTTTGATGGGCAGCAGCCTTGTGCTCTTTACATTTGCTGCAGTCTTTTTCATCCTCAGTGTGATTGTCCTGATCTCCTTCAGGAAAAACGGCAATCACATTCAGACCCGTATTCAGGAGCTTATGCAAAACGGTGAGTTCGAACCGCTCTGTCAGGATTTCCAGTCAGCTGACGCTGCTTTTTATGACGGATTAGGTCTCGCTGTCTCTCCCCATTATCTCCTTGACTTTTCCAATTTGCAGTATGGTTTTTCTGTATATCCTCTCGATCAGTTTTATAATGTTTTTAAATGCAACATGGTAAACGGCAATCCTACAACATCCAATTACATTGCTCTGGAGCACAAGAACGGACAGCGAATCCTTGTTGCAGCCTGCCCGAATGTATCTAAAGACTTTAACGCTGCACTGGATATGCTGAAACAGTCTGTAAACGGAGGTATGCAATGGTGATCACTTACGGAACCAGAACCTTATTCAAGCGGGAAGGCGCATGGGGACATGCGATCTGTAAAAACTGCGGACATGATGCTCCCCAAACCCTTTGCCGCCAGCTCGATCAGGTAACACTTTTCTTTATCCCCATCGTCAGTCTTGAAAAACAACGCGGCATCCTGTGCGAAAGCTGCGGCATGATTGTACCCCTCGACAAGGCAGAATACAAACGCCGCCGTGAAGCAAGGCAAAAAGCTGCCCTTTTCTGAACTCTGTACGATAAAAAACCGGTCTTTTATGACCGGTTTTTTTGCAGTTCATGACAATAGAATGCACGCTTTGCGTGCATTCTATTGTTTATTCTTTTTTCATAATCCATACTTCGCTGACTGCCAGCGCCTTTAAGGTATCGTAAACCTCCCAACGGACTTTCAGCGTGCCGTCCTGATAGGATTCCTTCGGCAGGTCGTATTCCCAGAACGGCTCTCTTCCAGCCTCGATCTCCCGGCGGACAGATTTTCCGTTCGGATTCTGCGCAATCCGATCTGCCAGCAGGACTTTTCCGGCACGGATATTGACCAGCGTTTCATCCTTCAGCGCGGTCTGTCCCACAAATGCCCGGAAAAACGAATTCGGATAAAATACCTTCATCCCATAAGAAGCTTCCGGATCAAGTCCGGTAAACGTCATTTCCAGCGGTGTTCCATACTGCACCGTCACATTCAGCGCCCAGGTCAGCGGCATCGGGAACTCGTGGTACCAGCCGTCGATCTCATGCAGCAGGCCGACCATTGTATACACGCTGTGATCGATGAACGGAGTTTTTAAATATCCGGGATCTTCCTCCCAGCTGTGCCATACAGAAACATGTGAAAAGCCCTCGTAAGTGCCAGGCGCGCAGAACTGGTTTCCGTCGCCGGGATCCTGACGCAGGTTCAGCTGATGCAGCGCTGCGCATCTGTTCTTTTCGTTCTGCATCTTTTCAATCCGCTTAAAGCTCTGCATCAAATACTGATAATCGTTTAACGGCATGCTTCTCGTCTGCAGGTACGCGCCGCGAATCCAGCACTGCCCGCCGTGATGGTTTTCGGTCAGCTGAATACCGCACAGATTCCGCAGGCTGTCTGCCAGCTTCAGCATTTCAAACAGCACATCCTCCGCCGCCGGAACGTCCCTGGAAAGATTCAGGATCGTCCGCGCCTCCCGGATAACTGCTTCGCTTCCGGTAATATCCGCCAGGTCGAGCACCGCACGCGCCTGCTGCTCCAGCTCCTGATCCTTTGCATATTTCTGTTTCGTCCAGTAATCCGTCAGAATCCGCAGCTTTAACATCTGATAGCGGTAATTGTTTTTCACCTGTTTCGATACAGTTTTATCGAATGCTGTAAAGGATTCATACAGTGCATCGATTCCGTCGTTTTCCAGAACCGGGCCATCCCAGTTATGCTCCACGTCCATCAAAAATTCCGCAACCTGCTCAGAGGTTTCCGAATCGATAAACAGGTTTGCATAATCCGCCATCGTTTCCTCCGCCGCCACCGAGCTGTCAAAATCCTGATCCGCCCAGAGGATCTTGTTGACGTCGTCATGGATACCCTCGGAATAGGTGATCGAACCGATGGTATACGGCTCCAACATATTGTGAATCGCTTTCATTTTTTCCGGACGCGCATTGTAGCCCTCCCGTCCGCTCGTCAGTGCAAACGCCATATCCCAGTTTTCCACCGGGAACTGACAGTTCGAATTGTGGGAAATATCCGGATAGTTCCGAATGTTTTCACGATATTTTTCGGGAAGCTTTTCATACAGCTCTTCGATGCTGTCCTGCTCCCAGGGCGCAAAGCACACGCCGTTAATCCAGTCCGGCTCCTTTGCGATTTCTTCATAAAAAGTATCGTACCAGCCAGGCTCCGGCTGAAAATGCTGCGGTGCAACCCATACGCCCGCTTCCGGATGATATTCGTGCAGAATTTCCACAAAATGCTCTGTCAGACGCATCGCATCCGTCGGCCAGAGGGAACCGGGATCCCCCAGCGGAACCAGCATTGCATCCAGATAAGGAATTGCAGAAAAGACCCTCCGGCGTTCTTCCATCTCCCGGTCGATGCACCCAAAATCATGATAATCGCGTCCGACATTCGGATACCACAACCAGACGTCCATGCCATAGGAATGAATGATTTTGGAAACCTCGCACATCAGCTCCATCGGATCTTCCGGGAAAAGTGCGGAATACAAACGGTCATCCGTCTTCGGCGGAAGCAGCTCGATGGCGTTTGCTCCGAACAGCGCCAGATCCTCGATATACGCCTCAAATTCCTTTTTTGACCATGCGCCGTAGGTATTGTTTTTGTCCCGGTAGCCCAGCTGATGTCCCCGCAGCGGATACTGCGGTGTCATGCTCAGGCTGTCCAGCTCGTCCGGAATTTCAATGCTGCCTTTTTTTACAATTGCTTTTTTCAAAAGCCGCGCCATCCCGTAAAACTCACCGCGCTCGTCTTTTCCGAGCACAACGATGCGCCCGCTGCCGTCCGGGTTGTCGATAACCCGGATCCGGAAGCCCTCTTTGCCCGGCACAGTGATGCCGTCAAACAGCGCTTTGACCTCCTCGCTGCAGCTGTCCTCTTTACAAAACTCTATGCTGATTTTTCCAGACGTTTTAGACTGCAGTAAAGAAACGCCGCTTCGTTTTTTTAAATTTTTGCAAAATACGTCCGCAGTCTTTTTTTCCAGAGCAGTCTGAAGCTGCGGTTTGTATACAACAGCTGATGTGATTTCCATTTTCTTTCTCTCCTTTTCTTTATTTCCACAACTTCCGTGCCAGGATGTCCAACGGCTCTGCGAACCGCTCAAACAGCCCGTCCTCCGTAATTTCATTTCCATCCTGCGATGCATAATCGTTCCACAGCATGTAGCAGGCTCCCAGCGTCCGGCTCGACCACCGCGGAAGCTCCCAGGTTCGCTCCTGCGTTTCGAAAACGTTCGGCTGCCACTTTTTTTCCAGAAAATCCAGATCCAGACGGTCATAGCCGCCGCCCGGAATCAGGTACAGACTGCTGCTCAGCGAATTGATGACGGAAAATCCGGCATCATACATTTCCTGCGGATCTGTCCAGTCCGTATCCCATACCTGCAGCTGAATTTTTCTGGAAAGCCCCGAATAATCCTGTCCGGTCTTCGACAGGCTGCCCCACATGCGGATCGTCTTTTCCGGCGCTGCCTCCGCCACATAGTCCGAAAGCGCTTTCATATAATCCACAAAGGCTTTCTGATTCCCAAAATACTCGTCCATGCCGATATGCACCGTCCCCGTTCCGGAAAAAGCATCCGACTCTATCAGGTATTCCGACCAGATCGTCTCTGCCAGCTTCTGCGCTGCCGGGTTGGACAAATCCAGCTGATCGACACTCTCCGGGTCACCGGAAAGCCCAAGCTTCGGAAATACTTTTGTAAGTGCCAGACTGTGGGCGGGCGTGTCGATTTCCGGCACGACCTCAACGCCCATCACCGCAGCGTCCTCGATAAACTGTGCAAATTCTTCTTTGGAATAATACAGATCCTGCGACGTAATCGACTGTCCCGCTTTATTTCTCACATCCGATTCCAGCCGAAACCCCGCATACAACTGTCGCGCGCCCTCTTTTGTCCCATCGTAATCGCTCTGGGAAATGATCTGATTGTCGTTCAAATGAATCTGCAGCGTGTTCATCTGATGCTTTGAAAGCTCTTCTGCAATGCGGTACAGAAGTTCGAGGGAAACCGGTCTGCGCCCTACGTCGATTCCAAAGCCCCGGACCGACCACGCCGGATAGTCCCGCAGCACGCCGGCCGGAAGCTGTCCTTCTGATTTCTCCCAAAGCTGTCCAAGCGCCACACACCCCCAGCGCACCCCGCGCTTCGTGCGCGCTGAAATCGAAATCACGCCCGGACTCTCTGCTTCCAAATTCAGTTCATACCCCTCGTCCCCAAGCGTCTGTGTCCATTCTTTCCCGTCCCCGACAGCCTTCCGAAAGTTCAGGACGATATCTCCTTCCGCTGGTTTTTCTGTATCCGCCAGCTTCTCAACCGATACGTCCTGCAGCAACTGTCCGGAAAGCTCCGTTGCAAAAAGCTGTGCCGTCCGCTCCAGCTCCTCGTCCCGGTACACGACCCGGATGAAACGGGTTGTCCAGTCAGAGTGGGCCGCTCCAGTGGACGCGCCACCGGGCTTCCATTCCATCGCGGTGAAGCCCTTTGGAAGGGTCCCTGCCGAGAGGGCTTCCGGTACTTCCTCCCGTTCTCTGTCCACTTCCACCCTCTCCGATGCCGGAATCTTTGTCTGTATTCCCGGCAGTTCCTGCATTTCTCCGTCTTTTTCCAGAATAAATCCAAGCTCAACCTGCGTATCCGCGATCGTGTCCGTGATTTTTCCGTCCATATTTACCAGCACATCATAATCCGCACCGCCAAAGGAAATGCTGTACGGCTCCGGCACCGTTGGGAGCTCCAGCGTTCTGCGGCTCCCAGCTTCAATCACAGGTGTTTCAACCACAAAACAATCCTCCAACTGTCCGTACACTTCCAGCTCCTGTACCGAGACGTTCTGATAATACAGGCTTAAATCGCTTTCCTCTTTCAAAACGTCCGTCACATGCAGACGAAAATACCGCGCCTCTACAGGCTCATTCAACACAATCTGCTGCTCTTTTTGCTCCGGCGCCTCTTCAAAAACAGACGCCTGCTGCCAGTTCTCTTTATCCTGAGAATATTCCAGCGCATAGCCTTTCGCATTCGTCCGTTCCCAGTATATCCGAACTGCACCGATGCTGACCGGTTCTCCAAAATCCGCCATCAGCCAGTGATCGTTGTTTTCCCAATCGTTTTCCGACGACCAGCGCAGGGTTTCGTCTGTATGATTTCCGTCCCCCGCATACATCGCCCGAAAGTCCTTGCCTTCCTCGCTGTCCGCTGTCAGTTTCGCTTTTTTCTGCAAAATCAGATTTTCCCCAACGGTTTCTACCGTCAATCCGGCGTCACATTCTTCCGCACTCCATACCTGCCATAACGGCTGCTCTTTCTCAGAAATTTCTGTCATGCTTTGAGAAGCAGCTGACATTCCGAGCACTCCGGCAGCAAGCACTGCAACCTGAAGGAATTTTGACACACGGACTGCATGCCTGCCATTGGCATGCCGCCTGCCCACCGATTTGTCGCCTGCAGATTTTCCATCTTCCAGCCTGCGATCCGCGTGCAGCAACCTTCCGCTGTCTTTTCCCGTTTTTTTCTCTTTCATGCCATCCCAGAACCTTTCCAGTTCGATTTCTATCTACTATCCGAAAAATTTCATCACGATTTTTCCAGTCAAAGAAACGACCATTCCAATCGTGGGAACCACATAGATTCCTGCAAAAAAGACTGCCAACAGCAGCCGATACAGCATACCGAAGCATTTTTCAGCCTTCCCCTTCTGCTCTGCTGCAATTTTCCATCCCGCCTCAGCTTTCCGCCTCGCAAAAAACAGAATCAACAGGAATGCAAACCCCAATATGCTGATGCCAACCCCAGCTTTCAGTCCCGGTTCCTCAAACGAAAATACAATTTTATTTTCGCCCTCTGTCAATGTTATCCCCAGAAAGCCGCCAAGTATCGGCTCGATATCCACAGCTTTCCCGTTTTGTATACACTTCCATCCGTCTATCGCAATAAACGGAACAAACAACGTTTCTCCCTCTGCCGCAGACACACTCACATGAATTTGTGCATTGCGCTCTGAAATGGAACATTCTGACGGCTGCAGGATTCTGGCGGTTCCTGACTGCAATGCCGCCTGCCATGCATTCTCATGCAGCGCACCAAGCTCCATCTCCTGTGCTGCGACCAGCGTCCCCATCCGGTCGATAACAGAAATCATCACCTCCTGCGCTTCAAAAGTTCCCAACCAAATCAGCCGATGTGCACTCGCCATCTGGTTTTTCTCCGGAATTTCAACCGGCTCACCGTTGACTGAAATAAAAATTTCATCCGCGCTTCTTCCTGCATCCAGATACAAAAGCTGTTTGTCCGTCACAGAAATACAAAGTGTTCCATCCTCCAAAACAAGCTCCTGAGCCGGGAAAACTTCCATGATATTCGTATACTCTTTCGAACCGGTCGTCACATCCACGCTCTGCTCTTCTTCAGAAGTCTGTCGATGTTTCGTTTCAACATCCTCTGCAGACAGAAGCTCTGCCCAGGCACGCTGATTGGAAAGTACGCTGCCGCTGCCCGACTGCCCCAAAGCTTCCTTTGAGAATACAAACACATTGCGCAGCATTGTATCGGAAATTTCCGTTCCGCCGACGGCACGCACCGAAACCCAGGGTGCAAGATAACCGAGACTTTCCAAAACCGCCTTTGTCTGTTTGCTTTCGGTCGGAAAGTATCCGCTGATCGAGCCTTTCCGGTCCACCAATGCAGCGTTGATCGGAAGATCGTCCCGATCTGCCTCACGTGCAAGCAGCCACGAAGGCTCTGCGGATTCAGCGTTTTTACTCTCCGCCTGCTTTGCAATTTCTGTCATCTGTCGGTACGCCGCTTCATTTTCCTGTCGAACCGCATAATCTGGCGGCAGTAAAATCATTGTATACACACAAAAGCCGCCAACAAGTGCTCCAAGCACCGCCATTCCCGGGAACCCTGCCCCTCCTGTTTTTTCCCCGGAGGTCTTTGCATGCAGCACCTTTTGTCCGCACCACGCCGACACTCCAACAAGCAGCAATATAACCGCTGTCACAGCGGTTTCTTTCGGACACACCTTGCTGATCGCCAGCGAGGAAAACGCCTGCACCAGACGCTTTTCCCAAATGAGTGTCAGGCATACAGCGCCCAATGCGGATACAGCCGAAGCAACCAGCAGGAGCACACAGCGCAGGCGGAGCCCTGCCGGATGTTTGCAGACATTTTCTGTATGAAAATCATCCGCATCGCGCTCCTTTCTCACCGCCACAAGTGCCGCCATGCTCAGTACCGCCATGTACCCGTAGCGCACCGGGAAGCACACATAGGACCCCATATGCCACAGGAGGTTAGCCGGTTCCAGCAATACCGTCAGCCACAAAAATCCCGTCAGATACAGCCAGAACCGTTCTGCAGCGCTGTGCGTTTCCTGTTCCGCAGCGCTGCGCCTTTTGCGTTTCCAGAAACATCCCGAAGCAAACAGAAGCCCGATCAGTACCGGATTTGCAATCTGGAACAGCCTCTCAAACAAATCATCCAAACCATGCCGTTTCATCACACCGAAATAGGACAGATTTTCCCCGGAACGCGCGGACTGCAAAAGCAGAATCGCAGACGGGAGCAGAACCGCCGCCGAAATACAAATTCCGATCAGCGTATCAATTCCCATACACCCCATTTTTCGGGTACGGTTTTCTTTTCTCTCACAGGCATAGAGCCAAATCGCCCCGGCAAAAAGTGAAAACAGAAGCGTCATAAACCCGAGCTGAATGGACAACATCAGCTGCCATGCGAGCAAAGCAGTGTACCAGCCGCCCTTTTTCTCCCGCAGCAAACGCAAAAGCGCCAGACAAAACAGCGGAAAAATCACCGGAAAAATCATCCACTTGATGATCTGATAGTTATATGCCATGTACCCGCAGCATGCGTAGCAAAGGGCGAGCGCTACATTCTGAAAGCGTCTGCCCGATGCTGTTTTTTCCAGAAAAATATGCGCTGTAACCGCAGATGCAGTGCTGTAAAGCAGCACCAGCACATTGACCGCCTGATAAATTCTGTCCCGCCCAAACAATAGCAAAACATAGTTAAACGGATTGAGCACCTCATTGATCGTATCCGCATACAGATTCGCCCCGCCGGAAACACTGAAGTCCAGAAACAGATTTTTCTGTCCTGTCACAACATCGTAAAAATGATACAAAAGCGGCAGATACTGGGAATATAAATCCGTGATCGCCACTGATCCATCCCCGAAGGGATACATTTTTTTATAAGAAAAAAGCAGGCAAAACAGCGCCACACTGCAAAGTGCAGTAAGCGCCGTCGCCTGCCATGTTTTACGGGATTCTTTTTTCAGCTTTCCATGCCAGAATACTCTTTGGTCTGTCCGATTTTCCATTCAGATTTCTCCGTACTCTATCTTCCTTAAAGCAGACACCACACTGCCGTCATCGCCGTGCTCAACAGACAAAATACCAGCAGCAGTACAAAAAGCACCTGCGATATTGCTCTTTTCACCGCCGGATGCCCGGTCGCACCGCCCTCCCTGCGCCGCATCTCAAGCTGCTCTTTCGTGCCCTCCTGCCAGATAAACGCCAGCGCAATCGCCGGAAACAGCAGCTCGATTTCCATATATCGAAAATGCATGCTGCATTCCTGCGGATAGTCATAGGCAAACTTCAGATACAGGAGAAGGTGCACAAAATAGCCAACCACAAATAAAATCCGGCTCGCAGAATCGATGCCGAAGCGCTTTGCCCGAACGACAAATACGCGAATAAACGCCATCAATGCCGCCAGCGCCAGCAGCGCACCGACCAGCATCAAAAGCACTGCCAGCACCTTTACACTGCGTCCGACGTCCGCCATATCCCATTCACCCAGCACTGAGGTACGGATGATCTGCATCCATACATTATAGCCGCAGCCCAGCTTAAACTGACGTAAGTTGTCCAACATTTCCGATGGCACCGGGAACAGGAAACGGTTCAAAACCGGGACATTTCCGGTGTACTGCCAGGAATCCTCCGGCAGCGTATAAATCCACACGAGGGGCATATGGAACTGAATCCTATTTCGGATATAAAAGCTCATGCCAAGGGGAATCGAAACTACACCAAACAGAACGTACTGACCGAGCAGCTTCTTTACCGGGACGACGGGAATTGCAGCATTTCGGGTGCTCTCTACGCTGCATGCCCTACAATCTCGTCCATTGTCCAGACTTCTTACCAGCATCCAGAGCATCACCGCCGCGATCGGAAAGGCCATCTGCGCGACACTCTGTTTTGTCAACATACCAAGCGCGATAGAAACCGCCAGCTTTAAGATGTTATGCGCCGTCGGAAAGCGGCTCCACAAAATCGTATAGTACACGCACATCACCGTAAACATCAGGCTCATACAATCGTTGTTCACGCTTCCGGAAAGCAGCACCAGCGCCGGATGGAAGCAAAACAGCAGCAGCACAAAGCGTTTTGCTTTTTCCGTCAGCTCAAACTGCTCTGCAATCCGCAAAAGGAACCAGAGAATAAGCAGCGAGCAGACAAACGGGACGACCTGGATCGACTCCTCCAGCACATCCGTATTGGAAATAAAAAGAGAGCAAAGCTTCATCCACAGCGCGCACAGATAATGGTGCAGCGGCGGATGGTTGAACTGATAAACACTCGTCGGGTCAAAATCCGGCAGCTTCCAGTTTTCATATAAATACTGGATATATGCCAGATGTCCGCCTGTCACCGTGTGTCCTGCATCCAGATCGATCATCCCGATATCATACTGTCTGTCATAGATCGTGGAAAAAAACACATAAAACAGGCGCAGCATACAGCCTGCCGCCAGTATCACATCCATTTTGATCCGATCTGTCCTTTTTCCCACTTTCTCCATGCTCTCCCCCATTTCGTGCCCCGCGCTGCAGTAGTTTGACGCTGCGCCGTTCTTACATCCGTGCTATAATTTTTATGCCCGTGCCTCAGTTTTTGACCGCACGGCGCGGCCAGCTTTAATGCAGCAAAATCATCGAAAACAGTACGGTAAGGATACCGCAGACACCGATCGCCAGTCCGCTCATGGCGCCCTCTGTTTCTCCCAACTCAATCGCCTTGGATGTTCCCACCGCGTGGGAGCATGCGCCGATGGAAATTCCGGCGATCATCGGATCGTTTACCCGGAAAAGTCTGATCAGTGTCGGTGCAAAAATGCTTCCCAGAATGCCGGTAAAAATAACCGCAACAACGGTAATGGGCACCATTCCTCCGTGTCCCTCTGCAACGCTGACTGCGATGGGTGTCGTAACGGACTTCGGAATGAGCGAGACTGTCATCGCCTCGTCCATGCCAAACAGCTTACACATCAGCAGCACGCTCCCCATCGATGCAAGAGATCCGCAGGACGCACCGACTACGATGGGAAGCCAGTTTTTCTTTAACAGCTCTGCCCGCGTGTAGATCGAAACTGCAAGACATGCCGTTGCAGGTGCGAGGAACATGTTGATAAGCGCTCCGCCTTCATTATATTCCTCATACGGAATTTTAAAGATCAGTAAAACGCCGGATACGATCACAATTGCAAGCACAAGGGGATTGCACAGCACCAGTCCGGTCTTTTTGCGG
>OLVR01002912.1_pt1 | contig 12001 bp, 10 predicted proteins | sample 1673261 | NCBI WGS metagenome assembly OLVR01 (sample SAMEA3178938, study PRJEB25190) | human gut metagenome | biome: human gut; feature: human-associated habitat; material: faeces | place: Austria | collected 2013 | reverse complement strand
TCCAAAACTAAATTCTACTTAGTCTTTCGGTGGAATTTACTTTTAAATTTAAGGAATTTAAAAAAATAATAAAAAAATTCTAAAAAATATTGACTAAAAATTCTAAAAATGATACTATTCTTTTGGAAAATAATACAAAGTTTTACAAAATATTTTAAAATATTTTGTTATATTTTTCGTTAAAAACAAAAGTATAAATAGGAGGAAAACAAATGGATGTTAAGAAAAGACAAAAGGGTATTACGCTAATATCGTTAGTAGTAACAATTGTAGTATTGCTTATTTTAGCAGGAATTACAATAAGTACAGTATTTAGCGATAATGGCATAATAAAAAAAGCACAAGAGGCAAGAAACAAAACTTTGGAGGCAGTGGCACAGGAACACAAGGACTTAAATCAACTTTATAATGATTTAGAAGCGGCACTTAATAGTATACCAGAAGAGCCAGTAATTCCAAAACCACCAGAGGGAGCAGTACAAATCTCAGAGCCAAGTTGGAGCAATGGAACAGCGAGTGTAACTATAACAACAAGTGAAACAGGATTTACATTGCAATATCAAATAGGTGGAGTAGACGAATCTAAATGGACAAATATAACAAGTGGAAAGTCTATAAGTGGTTTAACATTGGGACAAACAATATATGCAAGGTTATATAACGGAAAAGAAGGAAGCAAAACAGCAGATATGACAATAGCAGATTTAAATAAACCACAAGACGCAGGAATAAGTTTGAGTGGAACAAGTACAACAACAGAAGGAAGTATAACAGCAACAGTAACACTAAAAGATAATGAAAGTGGAGTAAATGCAATATCAAGTAGATGGATATATAATACAACATCAGGAGCAATAGGAGAAAATGAAAGTAGTTATACAGGAGGAAGCTTTAGCTCAGGACAAACAATACAATTAAAAGCAACAACAGCAGGAACATATTATTTACATGTATTAACAGTAGATAATGCAGGAAATAAAAAAGAAACAATAAGTAGTGCAGTAACAGTAGAGGCAGCATTAGTAGCAGATGGAAACTATAATGCATCAAAAGGAGTAAACACGCCAAAACTAGGAAGTGGAATGACACCAATAAAATGGAATGGAAGTAGTTGGGTAAATACAACAGGAAGTGATAAAGATTGGTATGATTACACAGGGAAGAAATGGGCAAATGCAAAAACAAGTGATGGAAGTATGTGGGTATGGATACCAAGGTATGCATATAGTATAACAAGTGGATATCATAGCAGTAGTGCAGGAAATATAGATGTAGAATTTATGAAAGGGTTAACAAACGAAACAAGTACAGGAAGAAAAAGCTTTAATAATGCAAGTGGACAAGGAAAATGGAATATCCATCCAGCATTTAATTATGGAACAACAGTAAGTGGAATATGGGTAGCAAAATTTGAAGCAAGTAGAAGTAATGCAACAAGCAGTAGTGCAGGAAGTAATAATACAATAAAGATACAACCAGGGGTACAAAGTTGGAGAAGTATAACAGTAAATGATATATATACAAACTGTTTAAATTATAATAAAACATTAAATAGCCATATGATGAAAAACGATGAGTGGGGAGCAGTAGCATACTTGAGCAAGAGTAAATACGGAAAGCAAAATGAAGAAGTATGGATAAATAATAGTAGTAGTTATATAACAGGCTCAGCAGGAAATAGTGCGAGTGCAGGAAGTAATACAGGAACAACAAATGATTATACAAGTACGCAAGGAGTAAAGGCAAGTACAACAGGAACGGTGCATGGAGTATATGATATGAGCGGAGGAGCATGGGAATATATAGCGGCATATGTAAACAATGGACATGATAACTTAACAAAACATGGAGCAAGTTTAGCAAATAGTAATGATGCAAAAACGAAGAACGTGTATAGTACAGGAAGTTCAGATAGCTATGAAAATAACTACAATGCAAACTCAGGAAAATACGGAGATGTAGTATATGAGACGAGTGAGAACGGTAACGCAAGCAATAGTTCATGGTACGACGATTACTCTTACTTTCCTAACAGGAGCTCTCCTTTCTTCTCACGCGGAGGCTGTTACAATAGTGATGCAAGTGCAGGCGTGTTCTGTTTCTACCGCAACTATGGTGATAGCGACAGCCTTTTTTCGTTCCGTCCGGTCTTGGTCGCACTTTAGGATGTGGGGAATGTCCAAAATTTTGTGTAATTTGAAAAAGGGACTGTAAATAGTTTTGTACATGCTATCCATAAATATCTTCAAAACACTTGACAAATGAGTGAAAATGTTGTAAAGTATATTAGCATTACAAAAGTAGTGCTAATATTTTTTGTACTTAGGAAGTGATAATGTGGAAGAAAAAGTTAAGCTAAGTATGTTATGCCAAATATATGGCAAAATGCTAACTAAAAAGCAATATGAAATAATAAATGACTATTGCAATAACGATTTATCACTATCTGAAATAGCAGAAAATAATAGTATTACTAGGCAAGCAGTAAGAGATATAATTATGAAAGGGGAAAAGAAACTTTTCGAATTAGAAGAAAAGCTGGCATTTATGGAAAAGACAATGATACAGGAAAAACAGATTCAAGAAATATTAACAGAACTAAGCAAAATAGAAAATACATCATCAGACAAAAAAATAGCAAAAATTTTAAACCATATTAGCAAAGAATTAAGTTGTTTAGTTTAAAAAACATATTAGGAGGAAAAAGTTATGGCTTTTGAAGGATTATCTGCTAAGCTTCAAGAAGTTACAAGAAAATTAAGAGGCAAGGCAAGAATTACAGAATCAGATTTAAAAGAAATTTTAAGAGAAGTAAAACTTGCATTATTAGAGGCAGACGTAAACTATAAAATAGTAAAAGACTTTATAGCTACAATTCAAGAAAAAGCTTTAGGACAGGATGTGTTAAAATCTTTAACTCCAGGCCAACAAGTTGTTAAAATAGTAAAAGACGAGTTGGTAAATTTATTAGGTGGAGTTGAAAGCAAGGTAAACTTTACACCAAATCCTCCAACAATAATTATGTTAGTAGGTCTTCAAGGGTCTGGTAAAACAACGACAGCAGGAAAACTTGCTAATTTATTTAGAAAAGAGGGTAAAAAACCATTACTTGTTGCGTGCGATGTTTATAGACCAGCAGCTATTAAGCAATTACAAGTAGTAGGAAGTCAACTAAACATACCAGTATTTGCAAATGAAAACTCAAAAGATGTTGTGCATATTGCAAAACAAGCAATAAATACAGCTATAAGCAAATTAAATGACGTAGTAATACTAGATACAGCAGGTAGACTTCATATAGATGAAGAACTTATGGATGAACTTAAAAATGTAAAAATTTCTGTGAAACCACACGAAATTTTGTTAGTTGTAGATAGTATGACAGGTCAAGATGCTGTAAATGTAGCAACAGCATTTAACGAAAATTTGGGGATAGATGGAGTTGTACTTACAAAATTAGATGGTGACACTCGTGGTGGTGCAGCGCTTTCTGTCAAAAAGGTTACAGGAAAACCAATAAAATTTGCAGCAACTGGTGAAAAATTAAGTGATATAGAAGTATTCCATCCAGAAAGAATGGCAAGTAGAATTCTTGGAATGGGTGATGTACTTTCAATAATAGAAAAAGCAGAAGAAGCATTTGACTTGGAAGAAGCTGAAAAAATAGAAAAGCAGCTTAAGAAAAGAGAGTTTGACTTAGATGACTATTTAGTACAATTAAGGCAAGTAAAGAAAATGGGGTCTTTCTCATCTATTTTAAAGATGATACCAGGAATGGGCCAAATTAAGAACTTAAAAGTAGATGACAATGAGTTTAATAGAATAGAAGCAATTATATGTTCTATGACTGCAAAAGAAAGAAGAAACCCAAAACTTTTAAATGGTAGCAGAAGGTTAAGAATTGCAAAAGGTAGTGGAACAACAGTACAAGAAATAAATAAATTCATGCAAACCTTTGAAACAACGCAAAAAATGATGAAGAAGTTACAAACAGATAAAGGCAGTATGAAAAAGTTAATGAAGGGTATTAACCCAGAAGATTTAAAAAACTTAAAATTTTAGATTTTAATTTTTTATTTTTATATAGATAGTATTTTTAGGGAGGTGAACTTAAATGGTAAAAATAAGATTACAAAGACAAGGTGCAAAAAAAGCTCCATTTTATCATATAGTTGTTGCAGATTCTAGAACATCAAGAGATGGAAAGATTATTGAAAAAATAGGAACATATGACCCAATGACAGATCCTTCTACAATAGTTCTTGACAAAGAAAAAGTAGAAAAATGGATTAAAAATGGTGCAAAACCAACAGACTCAGTAAAATCTTTAATAGAAAGAGCAAAATAATAGTGTTTGAAAGAAAGGCAAAAAAATGAAAGAAATATTAAATGTTATTTTAAATAACCTTGTAGACAATAAAGAAGATATAGAAATAGTAGTAACAGAAAAAGAAAATCATATAAATTTTAGTGTAAAAGTTGCTTCTACAGATATGGGAAAAATTATTGGAAGACAAGGAAAAACAGCAAAATCAATTAGAACACTTATGAAATCGCTAGCATCAAAGGAAAAGAAAACTGTAAGTATAGAATTTTCTGAAAAATAAAGGAGTATTATGAAGCAAGAGTATTTTGAAATTGGACAAATTGTAAATACCTTTGGAATTAAAGGAATAGTTAAAGTAAATGCTTATACAGATGATCCTTTAGAATTTGCGAACCTAAAAACAATTTTAATAGAGAAAAATAAGAAACTATTAGAATTTGAAATAGAAGAAGCAAAGCTTCATAAAAATCAAGTATTGCTTAAAATAAAAGGAATAGATGATATAAATGAAGCAGAAAAGTACAGAGGGTGTTTTATAAAAATTCCAAGAGAGAAAGCAAAAAAGCTTCCAAAAGATACTTATTTTATAGCAGATTTAATAGGATTACAAGTTTATACTGACAGTGGAGAATTACTTGGAAAAGTAGATGATATTTATAATTCTGGTTCAGCAGATATTTATGTTGTAAAAGACGAACTAGGAAAACAAATACTTTTACCAGGAATTAAAGACGTTATAAAACAAATTGATGTAGATAATGAAAAAATAATAGTTCACTTAATAGATGGTTTAATATAGGGAGGCAAGATGAAGTTTAGTGTTCTTACTCTTTTCCCAGATATGTTTTCACCTTTAAAAGAAAGCATTATAGGAAAAGCAATAGAAGATAAAAAAATAGAACTGAACTTAATAAATATAAGAGACTTTTCAAAAGATAAGCACAAGAAAGTAGATGATACACCATATGGTGGAGGAGCTGGAATGGTAATGAAAGCAGATGTTGTCTATGATGCTTATGAACATATAAAGGATGAAAGTGCTAAAGTTATATTTTTATCTCCTCAAGGAAAAACATTAAACCAAAATAAAGTAAAAGAACTAGCAACAGAAGAACATATTATACTATTATGTGGACATTATGAGGGAATTGACCAAAGAGTTATTGATGAAATAGTTGATGAAGAAATATCAATTGGAGATTATGTTCTAACAGGTGGAGAGTTACCTGCAATGGTATTAATAGATAGTGTAAGCAGATATGTAGAAGGAGTATTAAGTAAAGATTCCATAAAAGAAGAGTCATTTACTAATAACTTATTAGAATATCCACAATACACTAGACCAGAAATATTTCACGGAATTAAAGTGCCAGAAGTCTTACTATCGGGGCACCATGAGAACATAAAAAAGTGGAGAGAAGAGCAATCACTTAAAAATACTCTTCAAAAAAGACCAAATTTATTAAAAAGAAAGGAGGATATTCAATAATGGATATCATAAAATCAATAGAACATGAACAACTAAAAGATAAGATACCAGATTTGAAAGTTGGTGATACAGTAAGAGTACACCAAAAAATTAAAGAAGGTAACAGAGAAAGAATTCAAGTTTTTGAAGGAATTATTATAAAAAAACAAGGTGGAGGATTAAACGCTACATTTACAGTAAGAAAAATAGCTTATGGTGTTGGAGTTGAAAAAACATTTTTAATTCACTCACCATTAGTAGAAAAAGTAGAAGTAGTAAGAGTTGGTAAAGCAAGAAGAGCAAAACTATATTACTTAAGAGACAGAATTGGTAAAGCAGCTAAGACAAAAGAAGATATAGGTGCTAGAATTGAAACTAACGAAATTAGTGTAAAAGAAACTGTAGAAGCACCTGTTTCTGAAGAAGTTGCAACACCAGTAGAAGATAGCAAAGAAGAAGCACCAGCTGTAAAAGAGGAAACTCCAGTTGTTGAAGAAGTTGTAGATACAGTTAAAGAAGAAAAAGTTGAAACTGTAAAAGAAACTTCAGAAGAAAAAGAAAGTAAATAATATTTAAAGAAATAATTAAAATAAGAAATACGAAAATAAACTTTGTTATATCAAATAGCAAGGTTTATTTTTTTGTTGGGGTATTTTCTTATTCTATTACTTAAGACATTATCACATTTTTTCATATACATAAAATAATTAAGAATTTTTATCTATTTTTTTTATTTTTAATGTGATATAATGAGGTCGAAAAAAGTAGAATAATAAAGGGAGCAGAAAATGTCAAATTTTGTACACTTACATATACATAGTGAATATAGTTTACTTGATGGAGCAAATAGAATAAAAGATTTACCAATTAGAGCAAAAGAGTTAGGAATGGATGCCATAGCTCTTACTGACCATGGTTCAATGTTTGGAACAATAGATTTTTACAAAGCATGTAAAGCAAATGGAATAAAACCAATAATTGGATGTGAAGTGTACGTGGCACCAAGAAGTAGGAAAGATAAAGATCCTAATTTAGATGCTAGATACAATCATTTAATTTTACTTGCTAAAAATAATGATGGATATAAAAACTTAGCTAAGCTTGTATCATTAGGGTATACAGAGGGATTTTATTATAAGCCGCGAATAGATAAGGAAACATTAGAACAATATCACGAAAATTTAATATGCTGTAGTGCGTGCCTAGCTGGTGAGGTAAATCAAGCAATATTAAAGAATAATATGGAAGAAGCAAAAAAAGTTGCTTTATGGTTTAAAAAATTATTTGGAGAAGATTATTACTTAGAAATACAAAATAATGGAATAAAAGAACAGGTATTAGTAAATCAAAAGCTAATAGAATTATCTAGAGAGCTAGATATACCACTTGTTGCAACAAATGATGCTCATTACTTGAAAAGAGAAGATGCATACAATCATGAAGTACTATTATGCATACAAACAGGAAAGAAAATGTCTGATGAAGACAGAATGAAATTTGAAACAGACGAATTATATGTAAAATCTCCAGAAGAAATGAGTGATTATTTTAAAAATGTTCCAGAAGCAATAGAAAATACTGTTAAAATTGCAGAAAAGTGTAATGTAGAGTTTGAATTTGGACATACAATTTTACCTAACTACGATGTTCCAGAAGAATTTGAGACACACTATGATTATTTAAAAAAGTTATGTGATGATGGAATAAAAAATAGGTATGGCGAAAATCCAACTAAAGAAATATTAGAAAGAGCAGAATTTGAAATGAATGTTATAAACCAAATGGGATATGTAGATTACTTTTTAATTGTTTGGGATTATATACATTATGCAAAAACTCATAATATTCCAGTTGGACCTGGACGTGGTTCTGGAGCAGGTTCCATTGTAGCATATGCAATAGAAATAACAGACATTGACCCAATAAAGTATGGATTGATTTTTGAAAGATTTTTAAATCCAGAAAGAATAAGTATGCCCGATTTTGATGTTGACTTTTGCTATGAAAAAAGAGACCAAGTTATAGACTATGTTTGTAGAAAATATGGTCATGACCATGTGTCTCAAATTATTACATTTGGAACTATGTCTGCAAGGATGGTAATACGCGATGTGGGAAGAGTTTTAGATGTACCATATGCAGAAACAGATAAAATAGCAAAAATGGTTCCAAACGAATTGCATATAACAATAAAAAAAGCAATGGAACAAAATAGAGAATTAAGAGATTTATACGAACAAAACTCAGACATGAAAAAAATGCTAGATATTGCTATGGCTTTAGAAGGAATGCCAAGACAGGCGTCAACACATGCATGTGGAATTGTTATTACAAAAGACCCGGTTGTAGATTATGTTCCACTTTACAGAAGAGATGATATAATTTCAACACAATATATAATGACAACATTGGAAGAGCTAGGGCTTTTGAAAATGGACTTTTTAGGACTTAGAACTCTTACTGTTATTCAAGACACAATAGAGCTAGTTAAAGCAAATAGAGGCATAGATGTAGAATTTGACAAAGATATGAATGATTCTAAAGTATATAAATTATGGCAAGATGGAAACAGTGTTGGAATATTCCAATTTGAAAGTCAAGGTATGACTAACTTTATGAAGGAATTAAAACCAGACTGCTTAGAAGATATTATAGCTGGGGTTTCATTATATAGACCTGGACCAATGGATCAAATACCAAGGTATATCGCAAATAAAAAAGATCCAGAACATGCTGTATATACACATCCTGCATTAAAACCAATATTAGAGGTTACATATGGTTGTATGGTATATCAAGAACAAGTTATGCAAATAGTTAGAGACTTGGCAGGGTATTCTTTAGGTAGAGCAGACCTAGTAAGACGTGCCATGGGAAAGAAAAAACTAGACGTAATGGCAAAAGAAAGAGAAAATTTTATACATGGGCAAGTAGATGAAAACGGAAATATAATTATAAAAGGTTGTGTAAGAAACGGTATAGATGAGAAATCTGCAAATAAAATATTTGATGAGATGGCAGAATTTGCAAAATATGCATTTAATAAGTCACATGCAGCATGTTATGCAGTAGTTGCTTATAGAACAGCTTATTTAAAGGCATATTATCCTGTAGAATTTATGGCTGCAATGCTTAATAGTTTTTTAGGAAATTTAGATAAAATACCAGCATACACAGAAGAATGTAAAAGACTAAATATACAAATTTTAAAACCAGATATAAATAAAAGTTATACTAAATTTACTGTAGATGGAGACAAAATAAGATTTGGACTGGGAAGCGTTAAAAATGTTGGTACATCAGCTGTTGATGAAATAGTAGCAGAAAGAGATAGAAATGGACAATTTAAAGATTTTACAGATTTTTGTGAAAGAATACAAGAAACAAATGTAAATAAAAAATGTATAGAAAGTTTAATAAAAGCAGGTGCATTTGATGAATTTAATGAAACTAGAAGAACATTAATGGAGTCATTTGAAAGCATTTTGGACACCATAACAAGCAGTAACAAAAAAGAACTTGAAGGTCAAGTTAATATGTTTGATTTAGGTGGTAGTGATTCAAAAGAAATGAAATATACATTTAAAGAATTTCCGGAATATAGTAGAAAAGAGCTTTTATTTATGGAAAAAGAAATGCTTGGACTATATATTTCAGGTCATCCATTAGATAATATAAGACATCAAATAGAAATGCAAACAAATATAAATTCTTTTCAAATGAGACAAATGGAAAATACAGATGAGATTGGAGATGAAATTAGACAAGAAATAAAAGATGGGCAGATGGTAAAATATGCAGGAATAATTACAAAAATAAAGAAAAAGTATACAAAAAATAATAAACTTATGGCATTTCTAACAGTGGAAGACTTATATGGACCAACAGAAATAATATTGTTTGAAAGTGCATATCAAAATTGTGCTAATGTACTAATGGAAGATAATATTGTTTTGGTAAATGGGAGATTGAGTGTAAGAGAAGACGAGGAAACAAAAATAGTTGCAAATCAGATAACAGAATTTGCAACAAAAAAGAAAAGTATATTTATATTAGATGTTACCTCATTAGATGAAAAAACAAAAGTAAAACTAAAGGGAGCAATAAAATTTTTTACTGGAGATAGAAATAATATGCCTTTGGAAATTATAAATAATACTGTAAAAAGTATGGCAGGAGGAATATATATAACACCAGAAATTCTTAAGGAATTTCAAGAATTAATAGGTACAGAAAATGCCAAAGTAGAGGAGGTGGAATAAAGGTGAATTTAAATTACAACGATGCAGAACAAAAAAATGAATATGTTACTAAAAAGACATTTGTTATTACAACTGTAATATTATCTATAGCATTAATAATTGTAACAATATTTTTACTATTTTACTTTAACAGTAAACTACAAAAAACAGTAGAAAGTTTAGAAATAAAAGATGATTTAACATTAATACAAAAGGAAGATAATAGCTGGATAAATAATGTAAATGTTGAGTAAATTATAGTAAGAATAGAATAAAATTGAATATAAAGTACAAACACAAAAATTTAAAAATAAATGCAGATTGTAAAAGTAAAATATAACTAAAAAATAAATGTAGAATAATTTGAAAAATATTGACAGTATACATAATATATGATAAAATGTTGTCGGATTAAAAAGGAGGGATTTTATGATGAAACATAAAAATATTTCGATTGTTTTTATTTCATTATTAATCATAGCAATTCTACTAATGATGAGTCCAAGAATGCTAGCATACACAATCCCAGCAGTAGAAAATTTAAAAGTTGAATATACTGATGGAACAGCAAACTTAAGCTGGTCAAGTGTAACAAATGCTGATGGATATGAAGTTTTTGTTAATATTCCAGGTTATGGTTATGCTAATATTGGTTCAGTATCTGAAAATAAAGTTTCTGTAATAGGAATTTCAGAAGACACAGCATATTCTGTAAAAGTAAGAGCTTATGAATATGTAAATAACATAAAAGAAGTTGGAAACTTTTCTAATGAAGTAGACTTTGATACAAACAAAGAAGCGGATTTAGATAGAGTAACAGGTGTAAAAGTAGAAACAACAGGAAATATTGCAAAAGTAGAATGGAATGCTGTTTCAGAAGCAACTGGTTATGAGGTATATGTAGACATACCAAATTATGGATTTTTAAAAATTGGTAATGCAACAACAAATTCAGCAGTATTAATGGGATTCCAAACAAATGGAAAATATGCTGTAAAAATAAGAGCTTTTAAAGGAACAAATGGAAAAGATGGTTATGGAGAATTTTCGTCATCAAAAACATTTTATATAAATAGTGAAGACCTAGATGATGACAAAAAAGAAGAATTAGACCAAGTTAAAGATTTAGAATATAACTTAGAAAAAGATAAAGTATATTTAAATTGGTCTAAAGTAAAAGATGCAGACGAATATATTGTTTATATATCAATAAATGGTGGTAACTACAGTGAAATAGGAAGAGTTACAGGAAGAGAAGCAACAATAAATGATTTAAGAGAAAATACTACATATAAAGTAAAAATCGCAGCATATAATAAACATGATGATGTTTATGGAAAAGAGTCTAATGTTATAACTTTTAAAACAGACAAAAGTTTTGAAGAAGAAATAGAATTAGACAAGGTAAGAAATTTATCTGTAGATATAGATGGAAATAGAGCTTATTTAGATTGGTCTAAAGTAAAAGATGCAGACAAATATGAAATTTATTTATCTAAAAATGGAAAAGCATATAGTTTAGCAGGAACAGTAACAAAAAATAGTGCAACAATTTCAGATTTAGACTATAACACATCATATAAAGTAAAAGTAAGAGCATATAATGAAAAATATGATGAATATGGTACATATTCAGACATAAAAAGTTTTAAAACAGAAGAAGATGACACAATAGAAGTTGGAAAAGTAAAAAATATAGATATAGATGTAAATGGAAACAGAGTAGATTTAGATTGGTCAAAAGTAACTAATGCAGATGAATATGAAGTTTATTTATCTAAAAATAGTGGATCTTATGACTTAATTGGTACAGTAAAAAATAATAATGCAACAATTTCTAATCTATCATATAATACATCATATAAAATAAAAATAAGAGCATATAATAAAAAATATGATGAATATGGTGCATATTCAGATATAGAAAGCTTTAAAACAGAAAAATATAATAGTAGTATAAACAAC
>OLVR01002900.1_pt1 | contig 12052 bp, 11 predicted proteins | sample 1673261 | NCBI WGS metagenome assembly OLVR01 (sample SAMEA3178938, study PRJEB25190) | human gut metagenome | biome: human gut; feature: human-associated habitat; material: faeces | place: Austria | collected 2013 | reverse complement strand
AAAACAAATGTCTGCTTCGCAGCCGCTTGTTTTTCTCTGAGGCTCATTATATCACGAGAGTGCTAATTTTTCCATTAAAATTACACTATTTTTTCACTATTTTACATTTCTACAGTAAGCGCCTAATCTGCCCACGGATTGCACCCCTCACAAATCCATGCCATAATCGAAGTGTCTAAAATTAAAAACGATCACTCCAACAATCGTGAAGTTTCTCATTCAATGCTGGAGACGTTTACTACAACACCAACATTATCTTCCACAAGTTCTCCTGCTATACGAAGCCATCTTTTATATATTCAATTGTTCCTATAGCATGAGTGTTAACATTAACAACACGCATGCCAATAAGCCTGCTCGTATCCATCTTCTCACCTCTTTACAATAGTTCCTTCAACTTCATCATTTCATCCTCAGTCAAAGTTACACCTTTTCCCATTTTCTCATGTTCCGGTGCCCAGTCTCTGTAACCAATGGTAAATACGCCATTGCTAAAGTATATTTGAGCACCATACATTTCTACATCATTCTCAAACATTACACTACTCCACTTGAGAGCGGAGAGCGTTTGAGCACCATACATTTCTACATCATTCTCAAACCCTTGATATTTAGAGTTGCAGTCTCGCCACGTTTGAGCACCATACATTTCTACATCATTCTCAAACTGCAGGCGTGGACGGTTCGTTTTCGTCAAAGTTTGAGCACCATACATTTCTACATCATTCTCAAACCACGTACCACGCCGTGAGAAATACTGAACTGTTTGAGCACCATACATTTCTACATCATTCTCAAACTCAAACGGACTCTGTTGCTCGATCACGTTTGTTTGAGCACCATACATTTCTACATCATTCTCAAACCGCGCCGATAATCTCATTTTTGAAAGAGTTGTTTGAGCACCATACATTTCTACATCATTCTCAAACGCTGATATAGTACAAGAAGCATTTTGCACTGTTTGAGCACCATACATTTCTACATCATTCTCAAACCGCACCTACAATCTCATTTTTAAATGAATTGTTTGAGCACCATACATTTCTACATCATTCTCAAACAAGCAATGCAGAATCAACCAAATTCCTAATGTTTGAGCACCATACATTTCTACATCATTCTCAAACGATTAATACTGCATCTTTTCCGATTGTACGGTTTGAGCACCATACATTTCTACATCATTCTCAAACTGTTATAGTCTCGATGACATCGTCAATTTCGTTTGAGCACCATACATTTCTACATCATTCTCAAACTTCGAGGAATCGGTAGCGTGTGATAATGAGTTTGAGCACCATACATTTCTACATCATTCTCAAACCTAATGTCTTTATCAGCAAAATCATCTTCCGTTTGAGCACCATACATTTCTACATCATTCTCAAACTGCTCCTTTCTCCCCGTCGTGCCGATAGGCGTTTGAGCACCATACATTTCTACATCATTCTCAAACGTTGTTCCACCAAACGTGCTAAACTCAAAAGTTTGAGCACCATACATTTCTACATCATTCTCAAACCTCAAATTAGAAAATGAAATGCCATCACTAACATAAAATGTATCTCTGCTGTGCTCAAACACACTTATCTAAATAATAGTATAACGAGATCTTTCTCTTTTTTCAATAGATTTCACAGTTATCCTTATCAATAATATACCACTTCTCACCATCTATTCTACTGTCAATATAATGTTCCATTAATAAAACATTCCATTCTCGACAGCACACTTCTGAATACAATAATTTCATTTCTTCAGCAGAAAAGTATTGTCTTAAATTCCAGAATATTAATAATTTTGGCTTTATCAATTCCTGGAGCAATATACAATATTGCAATAACCGCTCCAAGTCCGTTTCATATTCAGTAACTAATTGAATACCCATAGCTTTCGCCAAACTCGAATAATCAAGTTCCTCATTGATACTGAACTCAAACGAATACTCCACCTCTAGATTACCAAAGAATGTTTGGATATGTGTGTTTAGCTCCTGCCCCTCTCTCCAATGCATTTCGTTCACTGCTTTTTCTGCAAAAGATTTCAAAAAGGCAGTAACCAGCTTTCTTTGATTAACATCTAGCTGCAATGGATTAAATATCATTTCCATGACTTTGCTGATTTTTAATTCTTTATCACCTTCCGACAATACCCAGTTACCGCTATCACCACTTTGCTGAAATATTAATTCCTTTTGAATCTCCCGCCATCTTACCGGCGATTCTACAACACACACTGGTATCAGAGAATCAGCCTTTCCAAATTCTATATCGAAATGAACATCCGGATGTGTTAATTTCAAACATCCCCCTCCCCTCTTTTACCGTGATTACAGTATAATTAACCGTTCATCACTCTGAATCACTTCACTTGTAACTTCCCCGACCAAAAGTTCCATTCGACCATACTGTTTTTCGGTAATCGTCAACATTTGCACCAACCCTTCAGGAGGTTTGTTTTTGCGAACATTATCTTCAATCCTTTGAGCTATGCTGGTATTTAATGCTAACTTGCTATAGATTGACTCCTGCTGCATGACAAACCCACTCTTCAGCAAATATTTCCGAAATCTCGTATATTCTCGTCGCTGCGCACTTGATAGTACAGGAAGGTCGAACATTACTATCACTCTCATGTACCTATAACTCATAAGAATAAAAGGAAAGCTGCGCAATGTCCGACTCATTCAAAGCATCGAATACACTCTTAACATATTGCTTGATCGCATTTAGGATGACAAAATGTTTGCCTTCCATTATTACTTCTTCATTTAGCAAAGCAACTAATTTCATTTTTTGTTCATGCTCAAATTCTATTGGTTTCATTTCACATACCTTTCGATCGACAAGCACACGATACGGCTCCATTAGATCTGAACCCAAATTAAATTGGTTAAACATATTATCATGGAATAACCCCAGCTGCGTAATGTATCCATTCATTACAATTTCACGATTAATTGCAGAAAGCATCAGTGAATATCCATAATTCAATGCTGCGTTAATCGGGCAATCTTGACTCCGTGAGAAATCCATGCCAAACAATGCGTTAAAATATACTTTTGCAGCATGACCTTCACGATTAGTGGCATCATTCCATTGTATCTGTTGAACATAGTCTCTCAGCAGCGCAGCTTCCGTATTCTTCCCCCTTTCCAGCAAGAATTCCGCCTGCTTATTTATTTTCTCACGAACAATTTCCGTCCACACGGCTTCCTTCACAGACTGTGGCCACGTAATTTGTGTACGGATTTTATTGCTTGTATCATGTGAGCCATAATACGAAATCAACTCCGAGGATGGATTTCGCTTATGGTCACAAAATATCACTTTCACCTTCTGTCTCGTTAATTCCGCCAACAATCCAACTGTCAGCGATACAGAAGTAGCTTCCACAAGCAGAAGTGCTATTTCTGAAATATGTATCTTCTGCGTTTTCATCTCACTTCGTACCACTAAATATTGCAATTGCAAATCCAACTTTGCCGTGTTATGCACGACAACAATCCGCCAACTCATATCGTTTTTAGATCAATCACTTGTTCATAGAAACCTGTAATTGATTGGTTGATGATTTTTATATCTTCTAATTTTGATATATCATTATTAAGCACCAATATTCCCGCCTTCCCCGGTCCATCTATTAATTGCAAATTTGCAGCTTGACTGGCACATTGAAATAAATGTAGAATTTCCATTAATATCAGACATTTCTGCTCATTGCTCATAGATTGAAAAATCTCTTTTCCTTTTTCTATCTTTTCTATTTGCGCTGACAGCCTATGCCCATACAAGCTATTTCTTAGCTTATGCAGAAATTCATCATAGAGCTCTTCCAAGACTTCTTGTGTCACTTCACTTTTTTCGGATAGGACAGCCTCTTTATTCTCTTTATAGTCGGCACAATATTTGCCTATCTTCTTTACTATCAACTGCAACTCTTCGCTCAAAACCAGTTGATTTGCTCCCTTAAATAATAATTGCTTTCCTGTTCTTCCCGACAAATGCATCTTAAACCCATCCACGTCAAATAGCGTATTAATCTTTATCTTAAGTATTCGCACGTCTGGATTCACAAGACCGAGTTCCTCCTCGCAATATCGTCTACGAAGCTCCACAGATTCCTCTAAGCTTTTCGCCAAATATACCGGCACGAACTCAATCGTTCTCTTTCTCTCTCCCTTCTTACCATCGGATTCCACCAGCATAAAATAAGCACCACTCGCCTTATTATACGCTCCATATTTCTCAATCGACTGGAGTCTCTCATCGGCACCTCCCTTGATCGGTATCTGTCCTTTCCCTTTCTTCAAAATATTTTGATCAAAAAGCCCTCCTTTCACTTCGTATGCTCTTCTGGTGAATAAAACATTATTCTTTCGCATCCATTTCTTCACAGTACATATTGTCCCGTTATCTCCAGGAATCCATGCTGTTTCATTTCCACGTTTTACCGTTTCATTCTCAAACATTTTCTTTAAGTTGTATGTACGTCCCGGATTGTTGCGCACAAACCAAGCCGCATCCTTTGTAAATTTTACATAGTATGTGTTGCCGACAACAATATTCAAATAGGCATCTTTGGCATGATGGAAATCATTCACCTCACGCACTTTGATCATGTCAAATTTATGCCGGAATTCACTAACTGCACGAGCTTTTGCATAAACGATTTCGGCATCAGGATATGCCTCTTCCAATAAATGCGCAACTGCTTTGGTACTCTGACGTGTCTCCACTAATTGTCTGGCAATAAAACCAGCCAACTCATCTTCACCAAATGGCTCTGTTCTTGTCAATCTCTTATATTTTTCTTTAGAGATCAATCCCTTTTTCAACAGCGTGCTCCATAATGCTTTTCCTGCTTTTCGGTATTCCTCAGAGACCGGGAATGTATCTGTCTTTTTGCTATTTAAATCTCTTTTGACCAATACGCGGTTGTCTATACTATCGTCCATAACCTTCGATTGTGGATATATATGATCAATATCATATCGGTTTGTGAATAACTCATCCAAATCAATGGCATCTCCGGAATACATACATCTTCCCATCTGCGAATAATATAAGAAAAGTTTGTCACTGCGCAATGCATTGTCAGACTCCTTATTTGCCAGACGGTCGTATAATTCCGGTGCTTCCTTTTTGCAGGCTTTGTAAAGATCCAACAACTGGTTTCTTCTAGAAACTTTTCTCACGCCTTTTTCACCGGGCTCTCTTGCAACCTCGACAAAAATGCGTTTTGGTGCACCACCCATTATATTTGTAATTTCCCTTACAATTTTTATAGTTTGCCAAATTGGGCGCTTTACTGCAGGAGACACATAAAGCTCTTCAATGTCTTGATATTCTATCTCTCCTTTTTTCATCTGTCCGGCATTCCATTGCTCAATCTGCTTTGTATAATCGTATTTTCCACTTAAAAGTTTCATTAAGTTCTCATTCGTTTCCCAAAGCGCAGTGATGATATTCATTACTTCACCAGTCTCTTTATTGACTGATTCAATATTTTCCAAAAAGGTGCGCGACAATCTGCCCCACCCTGCATATTTTTTGTTGGCAAGCTGAGCAATCTGTTTGTCAGACAACATCGGATATTTTCTATGAATACGCTGTTTCAACATCTTTTGAGAATCTGCAAATAGCGTAATATCTCTGACGATATCCTCCTGTTCACTTTCCGAAAGGACCCCCGTTCCAACGATCTGCTTAAAATCATGATACGCTTTCAACGAACTCTTAAAATTCTGATCAAATCCGGATAGTTCTTGTTCTTTAGAAATTACGCCGTTGATTCTAAGGTAATCCTTGACCTTTTTCCCTGTTACACGTTGGTATTTCTTGAAAACATTATTATAAATATCCTGCTTAAGTTCCGGAGCTATCAGTTCCCCATCAATGCGCAGATTATTTAGCTCGTTCAATACATTGAATTTCGCATACAACAATGATTCCTTCGGCAAAACATCCTCTCCGATCAGATACGTGCATTTATTCGTCATGCGTTCAATAAATTTCGTTGCACTTTCTTCCTCGTCAATCATTTCTGAAAAATTCCATGGATAAATTTTGCCTTCCTTTTTACGTACAGACCAGCTATGACCACCTTTATCTTGATGCGCCGTGTTCAAAGGTCCTACGTAGTACGGAATGCGGAAGCGGAATATCTTTTGTATTTTTTCCACTGGTGTATAACCATCTTGATCTTTCTCCAACAAAAACGGATAGAATTTCTGTGCGTTGTCCAATATTGCATTCAATTCATTCTCATGCAATTGATAAGGAATAACTCCATTATCGCGAATCATTTGTTTAGGAAATAATGTTCCAAGATCCATCTCTGCTTTTAACTCATCGATTATCTCTTGCCCCATTTCATCCACAGACAGACGATCCAGCTGCTTTTTTAAGAATTTATAAAAATCTTCCTGTGAACATTTTTTCTCAATCGGCTGTTTTTTTCCATTTTTCTTTGCCATGCCAATATAAGCACTATAATTTGCCTCATTTTTCTCAGACACACCAAAAACAGCCTCGTAAACTTCTTTATCCATCCGAAGAAGCTGCTTCACTTTCCGCAGATCATCACGGTGTTTCTCATAGGTTTTAACTTTTGCTTCCGACAAAAAGCGCGCATCCCCCAGTATATCATGCAATACCGTCCAATCATACACACCCTTTGCTGCTGCTATAAGCAAAAATCGATCCGCCAATACAGACTCTATTTCTACCTCTTTTTCTTCATAACCATTATCAGAAAAGCATATTTTCGAGATTTCTTCTTTATCCAACTCCGGATCAGCAAAAATATCACTTAGCTTTACGGTGCAACCCGTAATTAAAGCTGCTATCGCTTTCTCCTGTTTTTGCTTCTGCTTATCTGTTCCTACTATGAGCTTGCTGACCTGCGTCTTTTTATCTGATTTTGTGCATTGAGCATCACTCATAATGTGTTCCAATTGAGTCAACACTTCTTCTTGCGTCAAAGATTTCAGATCAATCTCTTGTTCTTCAGCCTGCTGCACTAATGCCTCAATCGCTGTTGAAAATTCTTTTACTTCTGATAATTTCTTGCCCTCAAACAGAAAATGTCCTCTATGCTTAATAATGTGATGCAATGCCAAATAAAGCAATCGAATATCGGGCTTATCTGTTGTATTCGTTGCCAACGCATAGCGCAAGTGAAAAATTGTCGGATATTTCTTATAATAGTCTTTATCTGTAAATCCATCATCTGCAAACAGTGCATACGGCAGCTCCGGCATGTTTCCATTGATGTCTTTCTTATCCTCATGCCAATACTTACTCTCTTTCATCCGCTGATAGAATCCCATGTCTTTCTTGCTAATCTCTTCCGCAAAGATTTCCTGCAATAAATGTAATCGATTTTTACGGCGCTCTGTTCTTCTTCGGGACGTTCGAAAGATTCTTCTTTCTTCGGCTGTCTTAGCAGACTCAAACAGGCGAATTCCCCATAATGCCTTACCATGACGTTTGATAATATTGTACGCTGAATCCGTCACTGCCCATCCTACAGAACCGGTTCCCATATCCAATCCAATATAGTACTCTTCAAATTTTTTCATAAAATCCTCCTTTTTCTCTTGACATGTCGTAGTTTATGCTTTATTATTGATGTCAGTTAAGTACCATACGTATTAACTACATCATAAGTTCAAATAAAAATTTATTCAAATCGCCTTTGGGCATCACAGTGTGTGATTTAATTGAACTTTAGGAACTCGCCTCGGCGAGTTTTTTTGTTGCTTGTTCATACCAGATCATCTCCTCCCCATCACTTCAATCTAAGAATCAGCACTTGTTATCCTTCATAGCCAATTCCATTTCCAGATCATCCGCAAAATATTGTCTCCTCATTCTTTGAATTTCCTTTTGTAGTTCACTGACAACTTCCTGCGGTGCAGTAATCTTAACCCCTTCTCCTAATCCTAACACCCATCCAAAAAAATTATTACTGACAACCACTTCAACTTTTGCTTGAAAGTGATCCTCATCCACCGGGCGAATTTTAACGTCTCTTCCAAATCTATCTACGATCACACCTATAAACCCATTTTGACAAAGCAGCGTGACCGATTCCTCTTTTCCCGAAAACATTCCAAAATGCTTCTCTGCGTAGTTTGCTATATTTCCCTGTGGAAATAACTTTTGACCTTTTCTTTTGCATTTCATCGGTTGAATACGTAACATCTTGTCGACTCGAAAATGCTTGACAAGCTCAGCCTTTGCGTCATATCCTACCATATAATAATTCTCATTATCCCAAATCAGCCCCCACGGAGATATTATGTATCTCTCTCCTTCGTGTCTTGGCTCCATCTCCTTTTTCAAATTCCACTGAAAATATTGAAATGAAATCATTACGTCTGCTGTAATTGCATTATGTATTTCATCTACATTATAGTAGATACTTTCGTTCATGGTTTTTATCCGACCGTGAACATATACCTGTTGATTTAACTGTTTCGCTTCGTATTGACTAACGTAACGTTCCAGTTTTTCTATAAGCTGGCTGGATTTCTTCTCTGTGATAAATTTAGAAGACTGTACTGCGTCTACCAAAAGTTTCAATTCTGCCAATTCCAAATTTCGATTTCCTACACAATAATATACATATCGTCCTATGTGCTTTTTTTCAATATCAATTCCAAACAATTGCAGAGCTTCTAAATCAGAATATATACTCTTTCTCTCTGCCGCAATGTCATACTTGGCCAACTCATTGATAATCTGCTCTACCTGTAAACCATGTTCATCATCCGTCAGTCGAAGCATAATCTTTGCTAAATACAACAATTTTAGCCTTTGATTCGGTCGTTTTGCCATTTACCCTCCCATCTCTTATACGCATACCTATCGTAGATTTCTTGGTACAAAATTTAACATTACTTGTCTTAGTGTGGATTCTCTACACATTCTTTTATGACATGCCACTATTATAGCACATTTATTGTCCCATAAAACGTACTAAATCGTATTTTTCAATAATTTAAGTTCTTTTTTGGATCGGTGATTTTTGATTTTGTATCCACAATTCGGACATTTTCTTACGGTATCCGAAATTTCCCGGTTGCATTCCGGGCAACTAATTAGTGCCCTTTGCTTTTCATCCTTTCTTTTATCGTAATAGATAACATAACATTTTCTATTTTACGAAATCCTCTCATATGCAGTGCACCACCCCGCCCACCTTTTGACTTTCTCCCCCAAACTTTGTATAGTATATATGTTGTGCCATCGGGCACACGTTACATTATACGACTGCAAGGCATCAGCTTTTGATATACGCCCGGTTTCTTTAGAACAGGGGGATGGTCGCTGGTCTTTTGCAGCAAAGCAAACATTGGAGGGTACCTATGAAATCTTTTGGTAGTGAGGGGATTTTATTCCCTGTATATTTTATTATGCTGGCTTTGGCCGTATATCTGAACGTGTTTACGGGTTCGGGTCTTGATATCGCCAACATTATCATTAATATTGGAATGTTTTTAATTGTCGGCGGGATTATTTTGTATTCTACGACACATTGTTTCATGCCTGCTAATCGGATGATGGCTAGCCTGCATCTTGCGGCACGCAACTTTCAGACTGACTTCAAACGCAAAGGCGATTATTTGTGGGATGATTATAAAGATAATCCAAAGCTCTTTGGTAACAAATTGGCAGATACACGTTTTCGTGAATATTGCGAGGAGCGCAGAAGATTAACGATGTTAGAGCGAAGTGCCCAATGCGATATTGATGATTATCTGAATGAATATTACATTGACAGCGTAATGAAATGTGGATTGATCAGCATTGTTCCCGGCGTAATGACCGGTCTTGGTATTTTGGGTACTTTTATCGGTCTGTCGTTTGGTCTTCAGAATTTTAATACCGGCAGTGCGTCCGCAATTACGGACAGCATTCCGCAGTTGATGAATGGTATCAAGATCGCGTTCCACACATCTATTTATGGTATGGTATTTTCTTTGGTATTTAACTTTGTTTACAAGAAAAACTTAGAAGATGCTTATAATGCCATGGACGATTTTTTGGACAGTTACCATAAATATGTCGCACCCCGTGCACAAAATAATGCGGCAAATATTTTCTTGGATTATCAAGCTTTGCAAATGATGCAGACAGAGAAGATGATGGAGAAATTTAGTGATGAAGTAGCTGATAAGATTGCTCGGGCACTCAGACAGTAACACCACTCGGTTCCGCGTACAGAAAAGAGGTTTATTATGCGCAGAAAAAAGAAAAGACATTTGGAGGAAACCAGTTATTGGCTTTCCTATTCCGATATGATGGCTGCTCTTTTGTTGATCTTTGTGTTGATCATTTCGTTTACAATGCTGCAATCGCAAAGACGTTACGAACAAAAACAAGAGGAATTAAAGCAGCAGCAGGCTTTGGTTCAAAGCCAACAGGAACAACTGCAGGAGCAACAGGAACAGTTAGACAAATTGATCGGTATTCGAACGGAACTGATCGAGGCTCTCAAGAAAGAGTTTGACGGTACGGATCTCAGTGTGAAAGTCGATGAAAAGACCGGATCCATCGCGCTTGACTCAAGCATTTTGTTTGATTCCGGACAATTTGCGTTGAAAGCGTCGGGTGAGGAATTGCTGCAAAAGTTTTTACCAAAGTATATTGGCGTATTAACAGACAAGCAATTTAATGATTATATCTCAGAGATTATTATTGAAGGACATACAGATACACAGGGAGATTATTTATATAATCTGGAGCTGTCCCAAAAAAGGGCCTTGTCTGTCGCAACTTTCTGCTTGGATGAAAACAAGAAAGTGCTGTCGACTGCCAAGATCACGAAACTACGCAAAATTGTGACGGCAAACGGCAAGTCCTTTAGCAATCCTATATTGGATAAGGATGGCAAAGAAGATCAAAATGCATCTCGTCGCGTGGAATTTCTTTTCCGCCTGAAAGATGATGAAATGATAAATGATATCAGTGACATTTTGAATAATTGATATTAGTGACATTTTGAGCAAAAGATATCAGCGACATTTTGAGCAAAAGATATCAGTGACATTTTGAATAATTGATATCAGCGACATTTTGAGCAAAAGATATCAGTGACATTTTGAACAAAAGATATCAGCGACATTTTGAATAATTGATATCAGTGACAGGAGGAAAACATGGAAATTCATCCGATTGCCCGGATACACTCTGATTTTCCGGGAAAGTTTGGCATTCCACGACAGAGCGGTCTGGTTCCGGAGTTACGCAGCCGTATCATATTTGAACCGGAATACCGCAATCGCGATGCGATCCGCGGCTTGGAAGATTTTTCTCATTTATGGCTGATCTGGGAATTTTCAGAAACAATGCGTGGGGAATGGTCACCTACCGTTCGTCCGCCCAAACTTGGCGGCAATAAGCGCATGGGAGTATTTGCAACGAGATCTCCATTTCGACCAAATTCACTGGCGCTTTCCTGTGTAGAATTACAGGACATTATTTTTTCAAAAGAAGATGGACCAATCCTGGAAATAACGGGTGCCGATCTCATGGACCGCACCCCGATCTATGATATAAAACCATATCTTCCGTATGCCGACTGTAAACCGCTGGCTACGGGTGGTTTTACAGACAGCGTAGAAGTTCATTTGCTGCGCGTAATACTTCCGGACAATGCGGGCCAAGTATTGCCTGCCGAAAAGCTTCTTTCTCTGGAAAAAGTGCTGGCACAAGATCCTCGCCCTTCTTACCAAAACGATCCGGAACGCATCTATGCATTCGAGTTCGCTGGCGTTACTGTCCGCTTTTTCGTACAGAATGACATTCTCACCGTAGTATCTATGAGTTAGCTGCCTATATACGCCAACTTCCCATACCTCAAAGCCTCCACAACCACATATTGCTTATTATGTCAAAGAATACTAAGTATTTTGCAGCCACAACATAGTGATTTCTGCCGGCAGAGAACTATAGTAATTGCCTTGCCGCATTTTCGTTTTTTGTGATTTCTAGATTTTGTTGTCTCTGATGATTGATTTACATGCCCTTCGGAAACT
>OLVR01002884.1_pt1 | contig 12128 bp, 20 predicted proteins | sample 1673261 | NCBI WGS metagenome assembly OLVR01 (sample SAMEA3178938, study PRJEB25190) | human gut metagenome | biome: human gut; feature: human-associated habitat; material: faeces | place: Austria | collected 2013 | reverse complement strand
AGATGCCAGATTTTTTGCTTGCTATCGTACTGTGCTGACACAACCAATTCTTCATCATATGGGGCATCACATGGGTCGTAACTGGATGTAGGCCAATGCGAACGATTAACAGTGACGATGTACGTTTCCCAACGCTCTGAATTCTCAGGTAACCTCTCCTCCACGCTCACCCACTCGTTCTGCGGGGTGAGGGTGGGCATATGTTGAATATCATATAATACTTGCTCCAACAATTCAGAAGCTACTTTATCTTTCTTGACAATATCTGTATCAAGCAATTTTTCAATTCTATATAGTTGATTTGCGTCAATCGGTCGTGTTTTCATCTTTCTTTCTCCCAAATTTACAGAAAAATTCTGAATCGTCAGGGCATGTATGCTCCCACTTATTGCACCAATGTGCATGTCCATCTTCATGGTGTACGCAATCCTGGCAATACACTATTTCTGGCGGGGTGAGGGTGGGCTGTGCGTTGATTTCCCACAGCACATCCTCCAGTAGGCCGACACCATCAGTATCGTCAACGTCCGTATGCGCGTCGATCCATTTCTGGATGGTTGCACGGAGTTTTGCTCTATCGATCGGTTCAATCTGTCGTACTGCCATCTTTCAGCACCTCCAATCCATTCCCTCCAAACGGTATATATTCAATTGGTTCTGGTTTTCCCTCCCAATGCCATCCACAGGATGGACAATCTCTGCAAGGAGTGGGCGGCTCTGTACAAATTATAGTATTCGTTAGTATAGCGCCACATTTGGGGCATGTTTCAATAATCATCTTTCAGCGCCCCCCCCCTCTTACCGCTTGTATATATAGCATCTGCCGTTAGGCCCCATGAGGGTAATGGTTGTTGGCATTCCGCTTTCGTCCTGTGTGATTGGCAGGTATCTGGATTTTCTGATCATAATATCTGTAACGTGCCCACGTTCGCATTTCTCGCAAAGTTTTTTGTCGCTGAACTGGGTTCCGCAAATTTCACACTGGTACAGGTCAATCTTCTTCATTCAGCGCCTCCAATCTCCGCATGGTGATCTCCACGGCCTCGTCCGTAAGAGGAGAGCCGCACCAAGGGCAAAATAAGACTTTCGTTCCTTCCCAACCGTATTGTTCGTCCCAATAGACCAGGGCGCTGTCTTTCAGGCGGAAATCATGCGCTCCTGGGTCATTGAGTACATTTCGGTCACCTCTAGCCAAGCATTTTGAGCATCCAGGATATATCTTTTCTACTTGCTCCCGGCTGACGGGGCGGAGGGCGGAGAGAGCAAAGTTGATTGCTTCGATTTCGTTAGCATTCCAATCTGCATCTACACTACTTATAATATTACGCCTGTATTTTAAAAGTGTAATTGCTTCTTCCCTCGTCATGCTCACAGCTGTCCCTCCTCATTTTGAGAAATCTCACAGGTGATATAAATAGAGACCCTCTCTCCGTCGTGGAGAATAGAGGAGAGGGAATTGAGCACCATCGTCGGATCGAATGGTCCGTCGAAGTGGACGGAAAAGGACCGCATAGACATTGGAGGTACCTTGTCCAATTCCTCTACGTCGGGGCACTCTAACTCTGCAGTTTCTTGCGCAGGGGCTGCTACCTGGGTGAAAAGTTTCTCGAAGGCTGCTTTTTCCTCGGCAGACATACGACGGCCCACCGCAAAGGGGACATGCAGCCCTTGCTTCTGGCAGAACCTGGATATCGTTGCATAGTGGCATCCAAAAAGTCTGCCCAAATCCGACGCCGTGACATGATATTTCTCCACCATGTTTTGAATGTACATCTCCTGAATATCCCTGGGATATCGTTTGAACTCTGCCCACGGGACAGGACTACTCAATTTGTATTCCATAATTTCACCACACCGCGCTTTCCATTGTCTTTCCGTAAGATGATCGCTGGGGAGGGAACAACGCTTGCTCTTGCTCCCATTCTTTTTGTGTCTGGCACTGCTTACAAGACGCTTGCGCTCCCGAACCTCAGAATCGAAAGCATTCATGGGCGACCTCCTTTCTGATATTAAGAGGAGACCTCTTCCAGCTTCTCTGGATCAAAGGACTCGTAGGTGATCGTGACCTGTGCGGGGCAGAACTGCGCCTTCCCGCCCATGAAATAGGCATCCCATAGGTCGTCCCGATTTTCTCCTTCTCCGTGGAGGCAGAAGAGGACGTTGGGAAATTGACGGGACAGATCGCGCATATCCACTTCGTAGTCATACCACTTGGCGTTGCCGTACCACTCGGTACCCAAGAAATCTGTGAACACATACCAACCATTCACTATTTTGTTGATTTCTTCGCATCTCTTTTTAGGTACGTCGGCTGGCACGGTTAATGTGTAATCGGTGTAGTATCCCATAGAGATTCTCCTTTCCATGTTTAGACAGCAAAAAATCCCTCCTGTCGTAGGAGGGAAATGTGGAACCTTATTCCTTGGAGTTGCCCGCCTCCTGCAGCAAGGACAATGCAGAGGAGAGGGCGGAACAAAACTTGGCGACGTTTTCCTTCGTGGAGGTCTCGCAGAAGGAGATGCGAATGGAGCTACGTGCCTCTGCATCAGAGAGCCCCATGGCCAGCAGAACGTGACTGGGGGCGACTTCGTGCGCGGAACAAGCTGAGCCGACAGAAACCATAACGCCGAGGTTGCTCAGCAGCAGGACTAAAGACTCGGCATCCACACCAGGGAAGCGAAGATTTAGAATCTTAGGACTTTGGTGGAAGGAGTCCCCGTTGACATGAAAAGGGATCCCTTTGCGATGCAGGGTAGACAAGAGGGATTGCGCCAAGTCCCGGAATTTTTTCTGATTCTCTTCCATGGCCAAAGCAGCTGTCTTGGCCGCCAACCCCATTCCCACAATACCAGGAACATTTTCTGTCCCAGAACGCAAACCGCCTTCCTGGCCGCCGCCAAAGAGGAGAGGGGAGAGGAGACGCCAGTCTTTTCCATAGAGGAACCCAACGCCTTTGGGGCCATGAAATTTATGGGCGGAGACGGAGAGAAAATCAATGTCTTTCAGATCAATGCTGCGCTGACCAAACCCCTGAACGAAATCTGTGTGGAAAAGAACGCCGCGATTATGGCACAGGTGCGCAATCTCCTCCACGGGATACTCATTTCCGGTCTCGTTGTTGACTGCCATCATGGAGACCAGACCTGTGTTTTCCTGAAAAGCACTCTCCACCAGAGCAGGAGGCAGAGATCCGCTTTTTGTGACAGGAAGATAAGTAACATCAAAACCCTCGCCCTCCAAAAATTGCATGGCAGCGAGAATCGACGGATGCTCTACCTGGGTTGTGATGAGATGGGTTTTCTGGCTTTTTCTCAATGACCTTGCCAGGCCAAGAACAGCCAGGTTGTTGGACTCGGTGCCTCCGGAGGTAAACAGGATTTGTTCTGGATGTGCCCCGATGGCGTCTGCGCACTGCTCCCGCGCTTTTTGCACCAAATCCTTGGCCTGCAACCCAGCTTTGTGGGAAGAACTCGGATTGGCGTAAAGCTCGATGAATGCATGGTTCATTTCCTGAAGGACCGCTCTGGAAACCCGGGTTGTGGCTGCGTTGTCAAAATAAATCACCGGTAAGACCTCCTTTTGATATAAAAAAACGGGGTGTAAAGTACCCCGACGACCCATTGAAAATTGCGTCATTACGTGCTACACTGCAAGCGCGATTCACCATGAGAGTCCGAACAAGAAGCGGATGGTTTGACCACAGGACCTGAAACTTCGGGTTCGGAAAGGAGTGGTTTATGGTCGAAACGCTTGTTTTGAGCATCGTTGGTGGCATTGCTGCCTGTGCCGCTTGGTACGGCCTGAAAGCCGTAATGCGCAAAAAGAAAAAGCGCTGAGTCGTCGGGGTGTTTCGCACCCTGTTTTCTTTTTAAAATGAAAACGGATTGTTTCTATTTTTGATTGACTTATGAATTGATCTGTTATAATATTGTTATACTATTTCAAATGGAAGGTTGTGTTTTGCGTGGCAAGAGTTATCAGACCGATAGAAGAACGCATCGCTGAAATCGATCGGAAAATTGAAAAGAAAAAAGCAGAACTTGCTTCCTTGGAAGCAAGGAAACAAAAGATGCTGCATCCTACAACCATGCGTTCTGTGATGAATGCAGCAAAGGAAGCTGGCATGACCCCGGAAGAAGTTGCAGAAAAACTTGGTTTGGAACTTTAATGAAAGGAGCCCTCTTTAAGAGGGCTCCTTCTCTGCAGATTCGTCTTTATAAAGACGGTCTTTCTCTGGCTGCGCCTGATCAATCTCGTAAACCATTTCCTCCAAATTATACACACGCTGTTCTTCTCTTTCGAAATAGTGACGGCCAATAATGTCCCATCCATGAATCACGTAGACGCCATTATCGTAATTATCACAATCAAGGTTACGACACAAGTCAACGCCGATACTAAGATCCCCACCAAAATAGTTGGCAATTACCTGGCAGAGACGAGCCCAGCCATAATTATCCTGATCTGGCGGGCGAAACCCACGGCGTTTGCAGTATTCTAAAAACGCCTCTACGCTATCTCGACCACCGTTCCAATGGAGGTAGATGCCGATGTCATTGGACGTTTGCGGGTCGTTGGATAGGCTTGCGGTAATGACAGCTCGATTTCCCATCAAACTTCTCCTTTCTTACCGTTGTGCTGGCCATGGAAGGCCAAAGTCGGACCGCTTGATTTTGCACTGAGGTTCCCCGTCCTTCCAAAACACCAGACCCTCTATGGGGTGGGTGGCGAGGTAGGACCGAATCCCATCAAAGGTGCGGGCAACAGAAACCGCCACGTCTCCGTGGCGGTACAGCTTGTCCTCTGAGAGGAAGTATGGATTTCCCTGAAAATGAGGACCCACTGCCTCATAGGTGGCATCTACGAGGGGAACCTCATGGGCTGCCTGGGTGTTTTGCAGGGCAGCGATAAACCACTGGTCTGCCGGATTCTCTGGATCCACCGGAACCCAGTGCGGCCAATGCCCTGTGACGGGATCTGGAGGGTAGCAGGGGATTGCGCCTTCTGGCGGATGCTTGCCGCGCTTGGCGTCATAGCGCTTATAGAACTTCTCGTTCAGCAGGGCGTAGCAGGAACCGTCATACTTGATAGTGGCCTCGCCCTCGCCATCCAAAGCCCAGGAGAACCCAGGCGTTACACGCTCGGTGATTCCCACCAACTTATGATTCTGAAACACCCGCTCAAACAAGGTAGGAATTTTCTGTATGACGACGCACCTCCTCCCCTAAGATAGAAAGATACTCCTCCACTTCAATGGCAGAGACCCCTTGGTCTTGTACTTGCCGGAGGAGATTGGATACAGAGTTATATAGGACAGAGATTTCTCGATGCAGGAACTCCAATTCTTCTAAGAGGCCGTCGATCCGACCCTTTGAAATGGGGCAAGAGACTATCGATTCCAAGGTGGAAACTTTTTCTTCTAAATAGTCAAGGGTCATAAGGTCACCTCCTCCGGATCCTCTGGGAGATAACGCCAATGGGTGACAATGACGTCCTCGATCTGCCAGCCCTTGGGCAGCTGGTAAGGGATCACCATGTCTGCGGAACCATAATCTCCATTGTTTTCTGGGAAAATGACATGGCAGAGAAACTGTCCGTCATTCAGCTTGCGGTCCTCCTCGGTGGGGAGAAGCTTAGTAACTGAAATCCAATCTTTCATAGAAATTCCTTTCTGTGTTTTGGGAAGTGGTGGATGGGGTGGACATACCACCCTGTGATAGGGGACGTAAGACAACATAGCACACCTCAGGTTCCATACCGGACGTAGGTGTCATACCCCCAGGAACGGAGTTCCTCTGCGACTTTCTCCGCCCCGGAACGGTTGGAGAACGCCCCAACCTGCACCCGGTAAAACTTCCCGGATTCGTCATAGGAGAGGAATGCTTTGGAATAGTCCACAACGCCGAAACCTAGGGAGCGGATGCCCTGCAGATATTCGTTTGCGTTCTCCCATACAGAGAACGCCCCCAGAGAGACACGCCAGAACGCTTTCGTCCCTGGATCCGATTCCGGTTCGACGTCTTTGAGATAGACGGCAATGACGTTATCCACAGGACGAAGCCAGGAACCTTGCTTGCCCTCGGAGACCCGTTTGCCTTCCACAGCCAGGTAGGCACTGCCGCCACCGTCCAGGTTGGCTGCCCACCGAATGGTATTTTCTTCCTGTTTGAGATGCTCTATTAGCAAGTCTTGCAGGTGGGCGAGCAGACAACCGGAACCCTCCACAAGGAGGAAAAAGTACCACTCTTCTGCGGCAGCGGAGGTATATTTCCCAAACACCATACGTTGCGCTGCGTAGTTGACGTCGGCGTAATCAGAGACGTCTTGCCGGTGCCCGGCGAGAAAAAGTAGGGGGTAGGCGGAGAGGAACTCCTTCCAGGGGAGAAGACGGTTGCCTACCTTGGGCAAGCCATCCTTTGTCCCTGAGATGAGCCCGAAGCCAAGGGAGGTGCGTGGGTCGGGATCCTCGGAATAGGTCACTCCTTGAGAGACCACATTCATGATGGAGGCGCCGGAACTGGTATCGAAGAAAGAACCGTTGGAAAGGAAATCCGGTGCTTTTGGGAAGGTAGCCAGCATCTTCTCCGGACTGAGCTTTGGCTGGGTACACATGACCACACGAAAGTCCTCCAGTTCGCTGGCTGGAAAGGCGGCCAGGGTAACGGGACAGCCATAGGCGGTAAAGGTTTCATAGAACGCCCGTGTGTTGGGGCGGTTCAAGGTATGCTTCATCGTATTACATCCTCCTTTCAAACCCGGCGGTGATTCCCCAGCGACGCCAACGGAACTCGTCAGGGATCAAACCGGTGCAAAAAAGATCGCCCTGATGGGGCGATTCCAATAAAACGTAGATGGGGTTGTCTGGGAGGTGCTGCCGTGCAATCTCCCGAATCTCACCCAGCGTCAAGTACTGGGATCCATCCTGGGCGACAGTCCAGGAAAACCAGGATGCGGGAAATTGCCACATACCATTGGCGTCCCGAAAAAAGATGCAGGCACAGTGGGTGCTGTCTCTGGTGATTACGGTGCGGTCATCGATCAATTCTCGCATGAAGATTCCTCCTTTTCGAAAAGCCGCCTGACTGGGCGGAAAAGTTACGGGGACGAGCAAACTACCCAATCCAGAAGGTGGCGACCTCAGCCAGCTCCTGGTCATCCTCGCGCAGGTCGCCCCAAGACTGGAGAACTTCTCGGAAGAACCGAATGACGCCCTCCACGGTGCCCCAGCCATTTGAGGCCTCGTACTGCTTGTAGGCGTCCCCGTTATGCTCCAGCTCAGTGAGGCCATTGCGGATGGCGGGGACGATGTCCTTGACCAGGCCGTTGTTGGCCTCGTTTTCCCAAGGAAGACCGGTGGAACGGGTAATGATCTCCCGCACGTTCCAGGTGATATTAGCATCACAGCAGTCGAGATCAATGTAGTGGTCTATCCCTTCGACTTTTACTTTGAAAGAAATGTCGTAGCTCATGCAATGCCTCCTTTGTGACATAGAAAGAGAGCGGATTCCCAAAAGAATCCGCTCTTCCCGATAGAATTGATATGGTATTTTACGCGATCTATTTACTGCTGACAGAAGGGGACTCGTCCTGACGGGCCTCCTCCGTGGCAGCGACCATTTCCACGATTTCCTGAAGCGTCTTTCCGCCTTCCAGGATTGCTTTCGTCTGGGCGAGGGTCATGGTATTTCCTTCAATGGCGGTGGAGTTGTGCGCATATTCCACGTCGAAACTTTTTTCATAGCTCTCCAGCGTTTCCAGTGGAATCCTGTTACAGATCTTAGCAAGCTGCTCTTTTTTATGATGAAGAATGTCATAGTCCATATCTGCTCGCCTCCACAAATATTATGTTCGTTTTTCTCGTTCTGTCTCTAAAAACTGAATGGCCTCTTGAACCGTTGTGAATGTAAAACTACTACAAAATAGCCATCGGTTTCGCTCATCGGTGTCCTCTAAAGTAGGAAGACCATCCTGTTGCAGACGATGAAGAATGGACTGAGCATTTTCTACAGCGGTTTTATAGTGTTCGGCAATTTTCCAGGTGGATGCTCGATTTCCCTTTTGATATTCTGGAACTTCATTGCGAACTTGTCGAAGCATGGACTCTTTATCCGAAATTGTAGAAAGAGGAGGTGCGATCCTTTTGTAATGAAGAAGCAGCCAGTATTCAATGCAGGCAGTGGTCATTAGAAGACGTACGCGAACTCCAGGTTTTTTTCGGAGGTTTCGCAAATGTCGAATGATTTTTAAATGATTATCCCAATTTGGCTGGTCTGATTTTTCTACATCGAAAAAGAACCAGATCTCATCAACTTCACTGACGATATCCCGGAACTTTGCATCCTTTGCAAATTTGGCCTTGGCAGTGGAAAACAAGCCAAGTTCGCTAGGAATTTTGATAACCGCAACATCACGAAAAGTTTCCTTTAGATAGGCGGTGTATGCCTGTTCACTTTCTCCCTCACAAAACACATAGATAAGAGGTTTTGGAAGCAAGAACTTTCTGGCCATCATTCCACCTCCTCAATGGGAAGCTCTGGAATAGCGCCATATTTTCCAAGCAAGTATCCTTTATGAATATTTTCGCTGGTATGTGTGGAGAAGTCGCTGATGCTGTATAACGTGGATGCACCGGTCCGACGGTCTTTGTCCGCAAAGTACAGTTGATCTTTCCGAAGGAGATGTGCATTGAGTAGTTCTGTATCGTGCGTAGTAAAGATGAGCTGCGCGTGGTTTGGGTTGCTTTTTGGACTTTGAAATTTAGAGACAATCATTTCAACTAAAAGAGGATGCATCTCCCGTTCCAATTCATCGACAAGAAGAAGCCCACCGTTGGTCAAAACACGCTCCATATCCGGGGCAAGAGACATTAGTTTTCTGGTTCCATCTGACTCATTGGAGAGAGGCAAGGGGAACATCTTCTGACTTCCGTCGGCAGCCAGACCGGCATGAAATGACGTTGCCTTTACTTCTCCAAACTGTAGCTTTACCTCAGACGTGTTTGGAGAATCAGACAGCGCTTTCATAAACTGAAGCATGGCTTCACGAATGTCCTCGGGCAACTCTTTCATCGATGGGCCGATTTCATTGTCGGATTCTTGACGAAACGAGAAGTGCATATCTTGGATTCCTACATCCGCCATTTTCGCATAGTGCTTCATGGCATTGAGCATATTTGGGTTCTCGGCATAGGAAAGAAGTTGGTGTGGAATGTCTGGGAAATCCCGGGAAAAGAAGAGAGCTTCCCGAAACCAAGCCATCGCTTGAATGCAAGCTTGCTCATTCATGGTGCTTGCGACAGAAAAATACAGTTGATTTTTTCCAACAACCTCACTAATCAACTCGCGCTTCTTTTTTTCTGCGTTTTCCCGGAAATCAAACTTCTGATAGTTCCGAGAAAACACGAGAGCGGGTTGCCCTTTGGGGGAATGATAGAGATATTCCTTTACAATCTCTGTTTGTGTGGCAGAAAACCCATAGGTATATTTCACACCATGATAGATGTAAATGAATTCGAAAGAAGTTGGCTTCTGGGCGGAGACCTCATCCAAAAGAAACGGCTGCACGGGGACTAGAGCTGCCTCATGCTGCATTCTTTGTGCGCTACGCACAAACTGCACAGCAAACCAGAATGCTCGGATGACGTTGCTCTTCCCGCCCCCATTTTTCCCATAAATAGCGGCGGTGGGTAAAAGGCGGCGGGTCTTCCAATGGATCAAACTACTTTTCAGAGCGCCCAGACCGGTCGCTTCCATAGAAAGTGTGGTAGATTCACGGAAGGAGCGATAATTTGAAAATGTGAATTCGATAAGCATGGGATCTCCCTCCTTTGCTGATTATTATACCTGGATTTTAGATAAACACAACAGAAAAAATAAAAATAACTAAAAAAAAACTAGAGATTTATAAATTAGAACAGCCCCGCAGAGATACTCTGCGGGGCTGCTTGTGGATTAGATCGCAGTGGCAAAGATGGCCACCGCTTTGCGGAGGACGCGGTTCTCCTCCTCTAACTGGGCGTTACGGCGGCGGAGGTCTTCCTCGGGAGCCGGAGGGGTTGGCTTCGACTCTGGCGGACGAATCTCTGCTGGGGCGGGTCCGGCGGTGACCGTATAGGAGGGAGCGAGATCCAACTCTTTGGAGACCTCGTCTCCGTATTTAAGGGTCCAGTCTCTGACACTGGTAGGGGAGACCCCATATCGCTGGGCAACATCTCGGATAAGACCCCCGGACGAGACGAACGCACTGAATTTTGAATCCTTTCTCGTACCTGTTGACACGACGGAGTGGGCGGACGTATTCTCCCTCTTGCTCCATCTCCTGCGAGACTTCTTCGCGATATCTTCGAAGAAAATTGTCAACAATGTTATCTGTGATGCTATATTTTTGGGCAATGCTGTTTTTCGTTTCCCCGCTCAAATATTCCCGTACCACGCGGCGCTGAAACTCTAGGGAGTACCGCACTGGGCGCTCTGAGGTACGGATGCTGAACGGAACGGAGGGACAAGCGGGTTCCGGCGTGTTGGGAGCCGTAACATTATTCATGGTCATCATAGAAAGATCTCCTTTTTTTATTGCCTCGCCTTGTTTGTGGCGTTTGGCTGTTTCATAAAGAGATTCAGTTTTTTTCTTTCCCTTCCGGCCTTGGCTGGCCTGCCTGTGTAGTGTTTGTTGTCCCCACGATCTGCACGGGGCAGGGCTCTTGTGAGTGTGTCCTGCCGCCCGTGTGCATAAGAAAAACGTTCTATCTGTTACTCCGGCGGACCGCACAGAGCGCTGCGGTTACGGCGCAGACATCAACATCGCGGGAAAACAGAGAATGCTTACGCGCCAACCATGAGGACGGCGGCTAATTGAGCTTCCAACGCTTGCTGGCGGGCACGTTCTTCCCGGCGCTCGCTGGCGGAGTCCAGCACGGCCTCTTCTTCCTCGTCCTGATCCTCCTCCTCAAACCACTCATCGGAGTCCAACTCGTCCAGAAGATCGGATTTGATATCTTCAAACTCGCTGTCATCAATGCCGGTGATATCACCGTAGTAGTCGATCCGATACCAATCGTAGCCAGTAGGGATGTCGTCCAGGAAGTTGTAGAGATCCCTCCAATCGGTATAGTTGCTGACCTCATTGTTCACGAAGTCGTCGAGGGCATCTTCTGCGTAGATATCCTCGATCACATGGTCGTAACCTCTGGTGTTTGCGCAGAAGTTATACAGATCAGACATGTCCAAAATATCGTCGATGAATTCTTGTCTTGTCATGGTGTGATCTCCTTTCTTATTCTATAGACACAAGAGAACCCCGCCGAGAAGAATGGAAGATCGACGGGGAACTCCGCGTGCGAATGGTCGGAGCGCTGGGACTCGAACCCAGGGCCTCCTGCCCCCAAAGCAGGCGCGCTACCAACTGCGCAACGCCCCGTGGAGCTGACACTCGGACTTGAACCGAGAACCGGTTGCTTACAAAACAACTGCTCTGCCCATTGAGCTATGCCAGCACGCGCCCCGTCTGTCCGGGCGTCAAGCGTCTTTCCGCTTTGCCAGTTAGCAGGATCTGCTCCGTGGCCTTTGGAGCACCTCCCGCCCACACTCTTTCTACGCATGAGCGCAGCTGTCAACGTATGGGAAGGAGAAAATTCCCGGAGAAGAAACTCCAAACCATCTCTGGGAGGGGAAACAGCCACATCCCCAAGCCGTTTCCCATGGTTTTCCGACGGCACACCCTGTCGGGATTATGGGGTGAACTTTCTCGGCATTCCAGCCGACCGCCTTTGGGCCGGACTCGAACCGGCATCCGTGCCCAGATCATGGGCCGCTCTTCCAACCGAACTGAATCGGCCTGGTTGCGCTACCGTGGAGAAAAGGTTTGATTCTGCCCCAACCATCCAACGCCAAACAAAACACGTCTGCCTCACCGGCGCAACCTTTTCAGGTGGTTGAGGTGGTGCGGAGTACCGGACTCGAACCGGTATGGCAAGGCCGGCAGGACCTAAACCTGCTGTGTCTTCCAATTTCACCAACTCCGCAAATCAACCGGCCTCGATTTACTGTTGTCCCGTTTAACTTCCCCGCTGGGATGCACCGGCTGTGGTGGTTCCCCTCCGATTTGAACGGAGATTGCATCAGTTATGAGCT
>OLVR01002880.1_pt1 | contig 12149 bp, 10 predicted proteins | sample 1673261 | NCBI WGS metagenome assembly OLVR01 (sample SAMEA3178938, study PRJEB25190) | human gut metagenome | biome: human gut; feature: human-associated habitat; material: faeces | place: Austria | collected 2013 | reverse complement strand
TTTTTGATCGGTTCATGTTTTGGTATTGTGATAGGCGCACATCCCTGCTTTCTGAACGTGTAATGACTGCTTCCACTTCTTGGTGCATTCATTTCGTACCCGCAGCTTTCCAATACTTTCCGTAACTCATCAAACCGGAGGTCTTTTGATAAATTGCATATACGTGTTATGAGTTTATCCCATTTTGACATTGTTATACCCTCCTGCTTATATTATATATGGTGTCGTATATGGTGTCAATTATTCTATTCGTTCCTGAAGCATAACCGCCAGTTCAAACTCATTCTCCCGAACGGTAACTTCCGTTTTTCCATAATATTTTTCCGCACACACTTCAATATTCCGAAGCCCCAGTCCATGATTTTTGGAATCCGGTTTTGTCGTGAGCAATCTGCCATCGCTCCGGCTTCTGACAAGTTTCCCGTCAAAACTGTTTTTAACGATAATAAAAAACATATTCTGGCGCCGGTACGCACTCAGTTCGATAAATTTTCTGCCCTCTTTTTGCCGCCTGCAGGCCTCTAACGCATTATTCAAAGCATTGTTTATGATAATGCTCAGGTCAAAAGCATCCATATTCATACTGGAAGGGAAAAGAAAGTCCGCCTGAAACGCAATGTCATAGTTTTTTGCCAGCTGCACATATCTTTGCATAATGACATCGGTCACCGGATTGCCGGTATTGTATTTCATATCCAGCTGTTCCACGGATGCCTGCAGGGAATCCAGATACTGCCGGAACGCAGTGGGGTTTCCTGTTTCCTCCTGCATCAATGCCTCCATATCCGCGATATAATTTTTCATGTCATGTTTCATCCCGCGGATTCCGGCATAAAGGTTTTCGATATCTCCGATATGCTGCTCCATTTCCCGGATCCATTCCTGATAAATACTGATTTCGATTTTCTGGTTGCTTTCAACGATTAGTTTGTGCAGCATTTTTGCGGTAAAAATAATCATCACAATACACAACAGGGAAGTACATGGAACCATAAGATTCATCTCAGGCCGGCTGTCAAACAGCGAATGAATATCATTGTCCTCCATCGAGAACATCATGCTGCGGATCATCAGACATAACAATAGTCCGGTCACGCTTGGAAATAACACAAAAATCAATTGTGAATTTTCATAGTTTTCTTTCATTTCAAGGTACTTTTTCATCCAGACAATGATCCTGTATGTGAAGACAAGAAGCACCAGAACGTAGCTCAGATTCCAGAACATTTCAATTCCGGAATTCACTTCAAAAAACATGGTTTCTCCATACATCTGCCTGTCCAGAAATAAATATTGATTCAGATCTACCAGCTTTGTAAGCAGCCACAGAAAAAGAGGATAAATGGCAAATTTTAAGAGTTCCATTACGGAATAAAAGGTCACAACATAGTAAATGATTTTGAGTCTGCTTTCGTTGAACAAAAGAATGCCTGCCACACAGGTAACCAGCATGCTGATCAGCACCGGCAGGATACTCTGGCGGCTGTTATTCATCACCATGCTTTTCCCATAGAGCAGACTTTTTATAAAGACAGAATAGTGCAGAAAAATCTGGACTGCCACATACTGTCCCAGCAGTATCGCAGCACTATGATATTTTTTGAATGGAAAACGTGGCTGTGTTTCTTTCAACAAATTAACCAGCAACATTCCCTGCACAAAATAGCTTATGATATCGAAAACGTTGTACACAATATCTCTCATTGCAGTTTATGCCTTTCTCAGATAATTCATATAGGCAGTTACAAAATCGTTATATTTTTGTTTTGCCAGAAACACTCTATCGCCATTTTTCAGTTCAATATTGGCATTGTCATAGCGGACAACTTCCTGCAGATTCACCAAAAATCCCCTGTGCGATCGGAAAAAATGATCTCCCAGTTTCTGCTCTAACACTTCCATTTTTTCGTAAAAACTGTAGGTTTCTTCCTTCATGTTTTTCGTGTGCAGAACGATTTTTCTCGCTTCATTTTCCGCATAAATAATATTGTTGACCGGTATCTTAATGTAATTGCCATCCATTCGGATAATGAGCGGCTGTGTATTCTTTTCCTTTTTGATCTGACTGATCGCCTTGTCCATGACTTCCATGAATTTCTGTTCATCGACCGGCTTTAAGAGATAATGAAATGCCCCTACATCATAGCCTTCAAACACATATTCCTTTAAGGCAGTCACAAAAATAATGATCACATCGGAGGTTTCCCTGATTTTCTTTGCGACTTCCATGCCGTTTGGTTTGCCACTGTCCGGCTTCCGATTCAGGGAAATATCAAGCAGAATGATATCATATACGGTCGGATCGGATAACAACTCTTCCCCATTTGCAAAGACATGGACCTGTGCATCCGTGCATTTCTCTGTCAGTTTTTTTAGGTAATCTCTAATTGGCTGTTCATCATCACATATTGCAATTTTCAGCATGCTTTCATTATTCAAAATCTACGACCTCTTTCTTACCATAAAGAAATGTCCGACAACAGATTCTGAATGGATACATTATTTTCCTGCCCATTCTTTACAAACTTATCCCGAAACATCGCCCCTGCTTTGATCACATTCTCTGAAAAATGTTCTGGCAGATTTTCCGGATTTTCTTTTTTCTTATCCTGCGCCGCTAAAAACTGCTGAGCCCTCTGACTTGAATTTTTCCAGACAGAACTTCTTCTGATCGCATCCTCAAGCATCTGTGCGGACTGATCCTGCTGCTTTGTTCTCCCTTCCAATGATTTCGCATGATCTTCAAAAGATTCCGTAAGTTTTTGCAATGCTTCCTCTTTGGTAAGCACATGGTTTTCATCCTCTTCGGCCGGAGTATTTTTCTTTATTTCTTCCCGGTATTTAGCCATTGCTTCCTGATACTTTGCAATTGCCATGCTTTCCATTTCCTTTATCTGCGCCTTTACGGTATCAATATATTTATCAAACCCGGAAAGCAATTTGCCCCATTCACTGTCGGTCATGTCACGCCAGTCTTTGTCTTCTTTCAATTCCTGTGCTGTAATCTGACGCGCTTCCCCAAATTTCTTAATGAAATCCGATATAGTTGCATTTTTATCATCGGAAGAACTTTTCCTGCCGGTGGCAGAGTTATTGTATGCATTTGAACTGTCGTAGGTTTGTAATCCTGTAATTCCCATTTTTCTTTTCCTTCTCAAACTTCCTGTATGATTTTGCAAAAAAAGCACTGTATTCCAGATCTTTTGAAATACAATGCTTCCCTGCTTATATTGTATCGGCGCCTATCGTATATTTCTTTAACATCTATTATTTGAATCTCTTTAGCCTGCAGATCTGGTTGTATGATCCTTATTGATTTTATTTTAAAATCGGATCGTTTATGATCTGGACTTAGTTTCATGTAACGAAATGTCTTTTTTATGTAACGAATTTTTTTGCACAAGCTCAATAGTCACCCGATATTTATTATTTTTAGACCATAAGCCATAAAAACAGCCATGCATATTCCCCAAAATACACATGGCTGATTTACTCTACAAAAGCAAATTTCACAGATACCGTCCCGTAACACTATCTTCATTTCCCACAATCTCCTCCGGTGTCCCAGTTGCAATCACCCGGCCGCCGTCATCTCCGCCGCCCGGCCCCATATCAATGATATAATCGGCGTTGCGGATCACATCGAGATCGTGCTCAATGACCAGCACCGTCGCCCCATTGTCAACCAGCGCATCAAACACGCTAAGCAGCGTCTGCACATCCAGCGGATGCAGCCCGATCGTCGGCTCATCAAACACAAACACCGAATCCGACTGTCCTTTTCCCATTTCGCTGGCAAGTTTCAGCCGCTGTGCCTCTCCGCCGGAAAGGCTCGGCGTTTCCTCGCCCAGCGTCAGATAGCCCAGTCCCAGATTTTTGAGCACTTCCAGCCGCTGATGCACAACCTTTAAATCCGCGGTTGCCTGCAAAGCGGTATTTACATCCATCTCCATCAATTCCGGCAGGGAATAGCGGTTTCCCTGTTTGTTTTCATAGCTGATCTCCCATGCCTCTTTTGCATACCGAGAACCATTGCACTCTGGACACGGCACATCCACATCCGGCAGAAACTGCACATCGAGGCTGATCTGTCCGGTTCCGTCACAGACCGGACACTTTAATTTTCCGGTATTATAGGAAAAATCGCCCGCCTTGTATTTCCGGTTTTTCGCATCCGCGGTCCGGGCAAAAATCTTCCGGAGTTCGTCGTGTACATTCGCATAGGTTGCGACCGTGGAACGGACATTGATTCCAATCGGTGACGCATCGATCAGCTTCACATGGGCGATGCCCTCTGCCGAAAGATCTTTCACATGTTTCGGCAGATGCTCTCCGTTCAGCTGCGCCTGCAGCCCCGGAATCAGGCTTTCGAGAACCATCGTGGTCTTTCCGGAACCGGATACCCCGGTCACCACGGTAAGCCTGCCCTTAGGGATGTCCACCTCCAGCGGCTTTACCGTATGGATGCGGTCGGTGGAAAGATGCAGTTTTCCAAGGGTAAACAGTTCCTCCGGTGCGATCGGCTGACGGATGCGCAGATCCTTTGTCTTTGCGAGACATGGTCCGATCATGGAGTTTTTATTGGCAATGATCTGTGGAATACTGCCCTCTGCGATCACATATCCACCGCCCGCTCCGGCTTCCGGTCCCATCTCAATCACCCAGTCCGCCTCCGATAAAATCTGCGTATCGTGATCGACCAAAAGCACTGAGTTTCCATCTTTGATCAGATCATGCATCACGGCATTCAGTCCCACGATATTTGACGGGTGCAGACCGATCGACGGCTCATCGAGCACATACAACACGCCTGTCGTGCGGTTCCGCACCGCCCGCGCAAGCTGCATGCGCTGCCGTTCCCCGGTTGAAAGCGTTGCCGCCGCCCGGTCGAGGGAAAGATAAGAAAGTCCCAGATCCATGAGCCTTTTTGCAACGGTCTTAAACGACTCGCAGATGGATTCCGCCATCGGACGCATCTCTTTCGGCAGGGATTCCGGCACATGCGCCACCCATTCGACCAGCTCTTTCAGCGTCATTTTGCAGGCTTCCGCCAGTCCGATCCCACAAAGTTTCGGTGCACGGGCTGCCTCCGACAGCCTGCTTCCGCCGCACTCCGGGCAGACTTCCTCCTTCAAAAACTTCTCCACCCGCTTCATGCCCTTTTCGTCTTTTACTTTTGCCAGAGCATTTTCTACGGTGTATACCGCATTGTAATAGGTAAAATCCAGCTCTCCTGCCTGATTGGATTTCTTTGCTTTGTAAAAAATATGCTTTTTCTCCGCCGGACCGTGATAGACGATATCCTTTTCTTCATCGGTCAGATCTTTAAACGGAATGTCGGTGCGCACGCCCATCTCCCGGCAGACGTCAGTCATTAACGACCACATCAGGCTGTTCCACGGTGCAACCGCACCCTCATCAATACTGATCGAATCGTCCGGTACAAGCGAATCCAGATCCACCGTCCGGACACTTCCCGTACCGCCACACTTCGGGCAGGCTCCCTGTGAATTAAAGGCAAGCTGCTCCGCACTCGGCGCATGGACACGTTCGCCACACTCCGGACAGATGATCTCCTGTTCTGCCGCAACTTTCAGTGTCGGCGGAACATAATGCCCGTTCGGGCACCGGTGCGACGCGAGCCGCGAATACATCAGCCGCAGGCTGTTTAACAGTTCGGTTCCCGTTCCAAACGTGCTGCGGATGCCCGGAATGCCCGGACGCTGATGCAGGGCCAGCGCCGCCGGGACATACAGCACTTCGTCGACCTGTGCTTTTGCCGCTCTGGTCATGCGCCTTCTGGTGTAAGTCGAAAGCGACTCCAGATACCGTCTGGAGCCTTCTGCATACAACACGCCAAGTGCTAACGACGATTTTCCGGAGCCGGATACGCCTGCAATCCCGACAATCTGATGCAGAGGGACATTTACATTTACGTTTTTTAAGTTGTGGACACACGCGCCCCTTACTTCTATGTATTTTGGTTCGTTGTGACTGTTTTCCATAAAGACATTACCCGTGTATGAATTATCTTGCGTACTTTCTTCCTCAATTATACAGAAAAACATGCGAAATTCCAATAGTATTCCAGACAGAAAAAAGCCGATGCATCCCAGACGATGCACCGGTTTTTCCGTTTACTATATAAAATACTCCCTTGTATCGGCTGTTAAGTCAGCCACCCTTTTAAGCTTTCAGATCCAGTGAACGGATCTCCTGCCGAACCTTTAAAATCATGGACGGGCTGACAGAAAGCTCATCATATCCCATACTAAGAAATGTCTCGGTCAGTGTCGTGTCGGCCCCAAGCTCGCCACAGATACCAACCCAGCAGCCACCCTTATGACCGTTGTCCACAATCATCTTAAGCATCTTAAGGATTGCCGGATGATGGGAATCATAAATGTTGTCAAGCTTTGGATTCTGCCGGTCGATCGCCAGTGTATACTGTGTCAGATCATTCGTTCCGACAGAGAAGAAATCCACTTCCTGTGCCAGTTCTTCGGACATCATGACAGCTGCCGGAGTCTCGATCATAATACCAAGCTCGACATCCTTGTACGGAATCTTTTCCTCATCCAGTTCTTTTTTCACTTCCTCGATGATCTTCTTTATGGTCTGTACCTCTGTGACAGAAATGATCATCGGGAACATGATGGCGATGGTTCCGTAATAGCTTGCCCGATACAGTGCACGAAGCTGTGTCTTGAATACCTCGCGGCGGTCAAGACAGATACGGATCGCACGGTAACCCATTGCCGGATTATCTTCTTTGTCGAGTCCGAAATAATCCACCTGCTTGTCCGCACCGATATCGAGTGTACGGATGATGACTTTCTTTCCTGCCATTGCCTCGGCTACCTTGCGGTATGCTGCAAACTGTTCTTCCTCGGTTGGATAATCCCTGCTCTCCAGATAAAGGAATTCGCTTCGGAACAGTCCGATGCCGCCGGCATCATTTGCCAGTACCGATGCCACATCCCCAACGCTTCCGATATTTGCATACAGGTTGATCTTTGTTCCGTCCTTTGTGATATTCTCCTTGCCCTTGAGTTCCTGCAGCAGACGTTTTTTCTCTTCATCCTCTGCTTTCTTCTTCTGGTAAGCTTCCATAACGGAGACCGGTGGATCAATGATGATCTTACCCTCGTATCCATCGACGATACCCATTTTTCCATCGACATCTTCCGGAAAATCGACACCGATCAGTGCCGGGATATTCATGGTACGGGCCAGAATCGCGGTATGGGAATTGGTGGAACCGTGACGGGTGACAAAGGAAAGCACCTTCGATTTATCAAGCTGTACGGTCTCACTTGGTGCCAGATCATCGGCAAGTAAAATCACCGGCTCATCGGCATTCAGGCCATTTCCTCCGTTGCCCTGCAGGATGGAAACTACGCGGTTTGACACATCCCTGACATCGGCTGCACGCTCACGCATATAATCATCATCCATTGCCGCAAACATCTCGGAAAATGTATCTCCGGTCGTTGCCACGGCATATTCGGCATTCACCTGCTGGCCTTCAATCATATTTGTGATGGATTCGATATAATCAAGGTCATTCAGCATCATCTGATGTACTTCAAAGATTGCTGCATTGACTTCACCGACTTCTTTTAATGCCTTATCATAAAGCCCGGCAAGCTGCTGTTTTGCGGTATCTTTGGCATCTTCAAACCGTTTTACCTCTTTTGCGGTATCTGCGATTTTCTCCCGCTTTACCTGATTTTCTGATTTGCGGTATATGGCAAGGCGGCCGATGGCCACCCCGCTGTATACGCTTTTACCCTGAATTGTCATAGCGTCACCTCATCCTTTTGCTGATTCATTCTCCGTAAACGGTTGCCGGAACGGTTTCTTACAGTTTCTCCTCTAAGAATTTGCCAAGTGCTGCGATTGCTTCCTCTTCCTGATCTCCATCCGTCTTTAATACAATTTCCTGTCCGCATTTAACACCAAGACCCATAACTCCGAGGATTCTCTTTGCGTCTACTTCCTTGCCATCCTTACTGATGGTTACTTTACATGGATATGCAGCGGCTGCTTTTACCAGCTCTCCTGCCGGTCTTGCGTGGATTCCCTGCTCGTCTTTGATGGTATAAGTAAATTCTTTCATGATCATTCTCCTTTTCAAATTTTGTTTCTTTACCAATGTTACTGTTTACAAATTTTATTTAACATCCTTTTTGATCAGTCCGAGCAATACGGCTGTAATGACAGCGCCGACTGCCCATGCAAGGATGTATAAAAGCGGATGTCCTACGGTTGCAAATACGAAGATTCCACCGTGAGGAGCCATCAGTGTGCACTTAAACAGTGCGGATAAAAATCCTGCAACTCCGGCACCAATTAAGGTACATGGAATTACGTGAAGCGGATCTGCTGCTGCAAACGGGATCGCACCCTCGGTGATGAAGGAAGCACCCATTACAAAGTTGGATACCTTGGATCCACGTTCTTCCTTTGTAAATTTCTTCGGGAAGAACTGGCAGGCAAGCGCGATTCCGATCGGAGGAACCATACCACCGACCATGATCGCTGCCATGGCAATGTAACATGCCTGAACAGCCGGGTCGCCTGGCTGTGCACCTTTTTCAATCATCTGGCTTGCAGTTGCCAGTACGCCGGTACCAAATACATAAGCGGCTTTGTTGATTGGACCACCCATGTCGATCGCCATCATTGCTCCGAGGATCAGTCCGAGTACGGTGATGTATCCCGCATCAGAGATTGCGGTCAGTCCGTTGCTGAGTCCGGTATTGATCAGTCCGATTAATGGATTGAAGATAAAGCACATTAAAATACTGATAATCAGGATTCCAAGCAACGGATAAATCAGAGTCGGCTTGATTCCGTCTAAGGAAGCCGGCAGTTTTGAAAACGCTTTTTTCAGGAACAGTACAATAAATCCGGCAAGGAATCCGGCTAAGATTCCGCCAAGGAAACCGGAAACGGTGTTACCGCCGCTGGCACCCTGGAATGCAAAGTCTGCGATAAATTTCTGGAAACCGGTTGTGGAATCCGCCCAGTTGTAACCGGTGACTAATGCGTTACCACTCGAGGCTAACAAACCGCCCGTAAAACCAACTGCAAGTCCCGGCCGGTCTGCGATCGAGTATGCAATGTAACCTGCAAGCACCGGAACCATCAGTCCCATTGCCAGTCCTCCGGCATACTTGAAGAATGCCGATAACGGCGTACAGGAACCGAATGCCGATCCACCGGTTGCACCATAGCCCATCAGGGTATCGATCAAAAATGCAATCGCTGTCATGATGCCGCCGCCGATAACGAACGGAAGCATGTGGGATACCCCACTCATCAGGTGTGTGTAAATCATGTGTGCGGTGGAGCCACCCTCTGCTTTTTCTTCTTTTCTGCTGCCCTCTGCCGCATGGTAGACAGGTGCATCCCCGGCCACGGCACGGTTTAACAGCTGCTCTGCCTTGTTGATGCCGTCTGCAACCTTGCACTCGATGACTTTCTTTCCATCGAAGCGGTCCATCGGAACTTTGGTGTCGGCTGCAACGATGATTGCGGTCGCTCCTGCGATCTCTTCATCGGTAAGCACATGCTTGGCTCCGCCGGAACCTCTGGTCTCTACCTTAATCGTGATTCCCATCTCAGCTGCATGCTTCTCTAAGCTTTCCGCTGCCATATAAGTATGTGCGATTCCGGTCGGGCATCCGGTTACGGCAAGTACCTTGTATTTTGCCCCAGTTTCGTCTTCTTTTTCGTCCTCATCTTTTGCGCTTTCCGCATCATCGATGACTTTTAAGAATTCGTCTACGGTCTTTGCATTTTTCAGTCCGTTGGTAAAATTCTCGTCCATCAGAAGTACGGAAAGTTTGCTGAGCACCTCCAGATGTACATTATCCTCGGTGTTTGGAGCTGCAATCAGAAACAGTAAATTGACTGGTGCTCCATCTAACGCGTCAAACTCTACACCATCCTTTACTACCATAGCTGCCAGTCCCGGTGCTTTCACAGCATCTGACTTGCAGTGTGGGATCGCAATTCCTTCTCCGATTCCGGTTGTTCCTTCTTCTTCTCTTGCAAAAACCCCCTTGCGGTAAGTTTCCACATCGCGGATTTTTCCGCTTTTTGCCATGAGATCAACCATTTTGTTTAAAACATCCTGTTTTCCGGCTGCAGAACCGTTCAGTTCAATGCTCTCGGCTGCAAGCAAATCTCTGATTCTCATAGTATACCCTCCTTAAAATAATTTTTTATTTGCATCCATCAATGCAAGTACTTCCTTTTTTGTTGCCAGTTCTTCGGAAAAAGCACTGGCACTTCCGGTACATACACCATAGCGGAACGCATCTGCATAGCTGCCACCATTTAAATATCCATATATAAAACCAGCCACCATGGAATCTCCGGCGCCTACCGAATTGACGAGCTTTCCTTTCGGTGCATCTGCCCGGAACTCCTGACCGTCTTCCGTCACAAGGACGGCCCCGTCACCTGCCATGGAAACAAGAACATTTCTTGCACCTTTTTCCTGCATGCGTTTTGCATATGTTACAACATCATCCTTATCATTGATTATCGTGTGGAAAATCTCTCCCAGCTCATGATTGTTTGGTTTGATCAAAAACGGATGATAAGCAAGTACATTCATCAGCAGATCTCTGGTCGCATCTACTACAATATTGAGTTTCTTGTTCTGCAGATGCTCCATGATATCCATATACATGGATTCCGGCATTGTGTCCGGGATGCTTCCGGCAAGTACCAGTGTATCGCCATCCTGCAATGCATCCAGTTTTCCGTAAAGCTTCCGGATATCTTCTGATGCAATCTTTGGTCCCTGTCCGTTGATTTCCGTCTCGGTCTGTGCCCGGAGTTTTACGTTGATACGGGACAATCCTTCGGTAACGTGAATAAAATCTGCGGTAACACCTTTCTCCTGCAGAAGCCGTGTGATGGCATCTCCGGTAAATCCTGCCATAAATCCAAGTGCTGTGCTTTCTTCCCCAAGATTTTTCAGTACCATTGAAACATTGATTCCTTTCCCACCCGGAAAAATAATTTCCTTGCTGGTACGGTTGACCACACCGGTCATAAAGTTGTCCACATTTACAATGTAATCAATGGATGGGTTAAATGTTACGGTATAGATCATTCTTTCACCTCCACAATATTTTTGTATTTTTTAAGTGCCGGCTTGCACAGCTCCGTTGTTAAGATGGTTGCCTGTTCAAAATCAGCAAATTTCACACTGGAAAGCTGGTCAAACTTGCTGGCATCTGCCAGAATATAGCAGCGTTTACAATTCTTCATGGAATATTTCTTTACCATGGCTTCCTTGATCTCCGGGGTGGAATATCCTTTGCTAACGCTGATTCCGTTCGTTCCCCAGAATCCTTTGGTAAAATTATACTTGGAAAGCATCTCCATGGCTTCCTCCCCGACGATCGCCTCTGTCTGGGATTTGAATTCGCCTCCCAGCAGATAAACACGGCAGCCCTTTTCCGCCAGAAGCTTTGCATGGCTGATGGCATTTGTCACAAACACCGCCTGTGTCTCCTTAATAAAAGGGATCATCGCCTCGGTGGATGTTCCGGCATCCAGATAAACAAAATCATCCGGGCGGATGAGGGATGCTGCATACTTTGCAATTGCATTCTTTTGTTCCGCATTCATCGTCTTACGGTTTCTGACATCCTCATCATGTGTACTCACACTCGGCCGTCTGGCGATTGCACCGCCATGTACTTTGGTCAGAAGACCATTCTCATCCATTGTAATTAAGTCCCGGCGGACGGTTGATTCTGAAGCGTCAAGTGCAGTCATAAGTTCCTGTATTGTGGCACTTCCCTCCGCTTCTATTATGGACAGTATCCTTGAAAATCGTTCTTCTGCAAGCATATGCCTCACTCCTTTGTTTTCTTTTTCGTTCACAATCTTTCAAAAACGTTCATTTTGATGGTTCTTATTATAGTTACATTTTCTGTCATCGTCAATCACTTTCCGTCAAAATCATTCACAAAAACAGAACTGGGATTTTGTGCATAATGTCATGTTATTGAACAAGGCGGCTATGGCTCGAAAGGACAGGGGAGGGGGGACACCAATGGCAATCCGGTTCATGCTCCTTGCAATTAAGAGGCTGAAGGAATTTTTATTTCAATAAT
>OLVR01002874.1_pt1 | contig 12160 bp, 8 predicted proteins | sample 1673261 | NCBI WGS metagenome assembly OLVR01 (sample SAMEA3178938, study PRJEB25190) | human gut metagenome | biome: human gut; feature: human-associated habitat; material: faeces | place: Austria | collected 2013 | reverse complement strand
CGTTCACTCTGGTTCCATAACCACTGCGCTTCTCCATAATGCACCGGATGATAGGTGTCCGGCTTCATCGCCTCCGGTTTACAATTGTGGTTAAACCGTGTGTACCCCTGTATCACTTCCGCAATCTGCTCTAATGTCTGACTGTCACATACAGCTTTAAATTCTCTGTTACACCAGTATTTCAGATATTTCTGCGGCGCCTGCCGGTTTGCAATTCCCCACTTCTCATAATCGTATGCAAGATCCATAAAAAAGCTAAGCGGATACTCCTGGAATTTAAGATCCCCGACATTTACAATCCATATGTCCCGGATTCCAAATTCATAGGCTTCCGTCATCTGGTCCCACACTTTCGGCAGGTAAGAACTGTTGACCCATTCATACGAAATCGGTCCGCCATGATAGTCAAAATGATAATACATTCCCCAGCCGCCTTTTCTGGCACGCAGTTCCTCCGTTGGAAGCGTTCTCATATTTCCAAAATTGTCTTCGCAGAGCATAAATGTCACTCCGTCAAGACCTTCCCAGTCCCTTAATCCGTCTCTTTTTCCGGGATTTCCATAAAAATATGCTTCCACTTCCTTATATAATGCAATCATCTGTGGCACATCCGGATTGTCCACACATTCTCTGATTAATTTTCTCTGCTCCGTGATGATATCTTTTAATAAATCAATATTTTCTTTTAGGGATGCCTCTTCCCCCAGCATGGAAGAGTCTCTCTCCCCGCGCATTCCGATTGTAATAATATTTTCATAACCGCCACTCCGGATAAGTCCGTCTCTCCAGTAATTGAGAAGCCCTTCTCTGTTTGTGCTGTAATTCCATTCATTTCCATAGGGAGACTGTTCCCCCCTCACCTTATCCCATTCCTCACTGTGCCGCAGACATGGCTCATGATGGGAATTGCTCATCACTACCCCATATTCATCCGCAAGGATTGCGTTCTGCTCCCCCGGTCCATCCAGTGAAAAAGAAGACGTCCACATTGCAGGCCACAGGTAATTTCCCTTTAGCCGTAATAATGTTTCAAAAATCATATCGTACATTTCGGCTGTGAAACCACCAAAATGAGAAAATGTCCAGTTTCCAAATGCCGGCCACTCATCATTGATAAAAAATCCCCGGTATTTGACAGATGGTTCCTTTGAATAAAAAGTATCTGCCTCTGTCATATATACTTCGTCTTTTCTTTCCGGAACCACATCGGCAAATGTCACCCACGGAGAAACTCCCATAAGTTCGGAAATATGAAACATTCCATAAATTGTGCCACGCTTGTCACTTCCAAAAATAAGCAGCCTCTGTTCCGTTACCACAAACAAAAAACTCTCTCTTTTTCCGCGAATGGAAGAAACATCCATCTGCATTTCTGCTATAAGCTCCGCTGCAAGCGCTCCATCCGTATCCGAGGTTTTTCCAAGAACTGCCACCACGACTTCATTTTCCGTGCGGCAAAGACTTTCCCCAATAACCGGGCATACTCCCGTCACGCGTTCTACATCTTTACAGACTTTTTGCGCAACTCTTCTGATTCCCCGGGCATCTTTTTCTTTTAAATTAGTCTTGTCTATTACTATATTTGCAGTTTTCCTGTTTTTATAAAGTTCAAATTTTATCACTGCGCATCCACCTCATCTTCTTCCCACTTTGCAAGCATCTCGGCTGTCATATATTTTCTTAAAATATGTTCCATGATTCTGCTGTAGCACGCAATAAATACACCCGGCATAAAAATGGCTCCAATCGGAAATGCCACAATCACAATACAGGTCAGCAGAAACAGCGCTAAAAGAAGCAGTGAGGATGGCATATGACGAAACATTGCAAGCCAGGAAATTATAATGAGATTCTTTCTTTCCATGGAAAATCTTGATAAAAATGCATAGGTATAAAGTCCTGCCATAAAAATAAGAAACAGGCATGCTGTATATAAAAACAGCAGAAACAGCGCCATCTCATATGTTTCAAGAGACTGATATACCGTATAAATATTAAAGACAAGCAGCCCTGTCAACGCCAGATAACTCAGATTCACAGCCAGGCTGTCTTTCAGATTCTCACGGAATGAATGAAAAAAGCTTTGTGTAAGATTGCCGGACTGACGCCTGACCACTTTTATAACTGTATAATAGGCTGCCGTCGTGGATGCCCCGATTGTCACAACCGGCAGGCAGCAAAACAGCCATAGCAGACTGATGATACAGATATCCGATATTTTTGTAAGCGCTCCCATCAGACCGCCTTCCAAACGAAATACACTTCCCATTTTCTTCTTCCTTCCTGCAGATAATGGGATGGTATCCTAAGTTACCATCCCATTATTGTCCTGTTAATTATAAACCGTTTGCAGTGTCAATATATGCCTTCCAGGTATTGCGGATTGCCTCTGCTTGCTGGGCAGGAGTATTGTCCTTGCTGATGCCCCAGTAAAGGTCTGGTCCCATATCAATTCCGTTGATAGCCTTCTCGAACAGCGGCACACCGGAATCAACCATTGTAGCAATTGTTTCATCAACAGATTCCGTATCACAGAAGGATTTCATATAATCCACTTTCCATGCTTCGTAGTCCTCATACCCCGGAACCGGATCTGTGTAAAGGTTATATGCAAATGCGAGTTTCCATGCCTTATCTTCATCATAGCAGGACGGAATGACAAAAACGTTATCCTTTGCATAGTTTACATAATGATCCATGCGTGGTCCCATCGGGAAGCAGACAAATCCAAATTCGTCTTCCATTCCATCTTCGCCAGACCAGTCACCGGCACGATATGCCTCCTCACAGGTAAACACAGCCTCACCGTTTGCAAAAGCAGTATATGTATAATCCCACGCTGCATCTTCCGGATATACCATCTCATACTTATCCAGCATATCAAGTGCCTCCATGGTTGCATCAGACTCAAGATCATTGTAATACATTCCGTTTTCATCTTTTCCAACAAACTGACCGCCATTGGAAATAACGGCTGCCGAATACAGGGTACTGGTAAAGTTTGTCATTGCATACTGGTCGATGACACCATCGTTGTCCGTATCCTTCTGTACCTGCTGACAAAGTTCTTCAAACTTATCCCAGGTCCACTCTTTGTTTCTCTGAAGCTCATAAATGGACTCCGGATCAATTCCGGCTTCTTGGAGCAGTCTCTTATTAAAATAAATTCCTGCGGTTGCCTCGTGCGGAATGGCTCTCATTCCGTATACTTTTCCATCACTTGTTGTCATAAGCTGTGCCACGGAGCTTTCCCACTTGGAATCCGAAAAATCAAGACAATCCAGTGTACTTAAATCATACAGCAGCCCATTTGCTTCTGCGGACATCAGTGCACCGCCCTGATACAGACAGAAAATGTAGTTTTCATCGCCTCCAGTTGCTGCATAGTTGGAGAAGTCCTCCGGACTGTCTGCCCAGGAAGTCATTGCCTTCTGTTTAATTGTAAAATTATATGTTGACTGAATCCAGTCAAGATACTCTTCACGCGCCTCATCATATGCACTTGCATCTTCATTATCTTCCTGGTCTGCTGTAAACCAGTCGTAAATGATAATGTCCATGCCACCTAAGTCATACGGATTTCCGTCTGCATCGGTTAATACCGTATACTGACCGATTTCACCATCATCGGAACCACTTTCTGTTCCGGCAGCAACATCTTCCACATCAGATACTTTGTTTTCGTCACCGCTGTTTGCTGCATCCCCGTTTCCGGATGTACCTGCTGTGCCGTTTCCACCACATGCGGTAAGACCTGTTACCATTGTTGCAGCTGCCATCATCACTGCTGCGAACCGTTTCCAATTTCTCATGTTTCTTCCTCCTGTTAACAGTTTTATATTCCGTCTTTCGACGGCAAAACGATTTCAGAGGGGCAACCCTGGACGATGTTGCCCTCCAGATCCTCGCCCCACAGCATCACTTCGCAGCAGTGCTCGCCCTGGTCGTTGATGTACTTGTCCGTGACCACTGCCCGGCCAATGCAGGTGTCGCCCTGGCTGCCATGGCGGTCGCAGTCCCTGCCTTCCATGCCGGGCACCTTCATGAACTCCGCCTTGCACATATCCCAGTCCCGCAGCTCCTGGAAGAAGGGGAAGAACCGCCAGCTGAACCGGGACACCCGGCCCTTGTTGCCCACAAAGTTGGTCAACGTCCGGGCAATCAGCCGGGCGCCGGTGTCGTTGTACCATACGCCCCGGGCCCCGTCGGTGTTGATGTTCCGGTTGCCAAAATGGAGGGCCGTCTCGTCCAGGAACGCGCCATAGCGGTCCCGGAAGGTTACGGCCCGCATCTTTGGATCCATCAGTTCCTCCCGGGAATAAATGGACAAATCCCCAATATCGTACCAGTACATCATGTGCATATAAGTCACCGGGCCATCAGAGCAGGTCTTGGGCAGCTCAAAACCCACAGGCACATCCTCCCAGAAGGGAGTGTCGTCCCCCATGATCTTCTCCTGGTCCCAGATCTCCTTCATCCGCTCATAGTCCGCGTCAGTGGTGTAGTGGCCGGAAGGGGCGTACTTGGTCCAGCTTTCTTGGTTTTCCGAGAACGTGGGGCGCTTGCTGTCGTCCAGCAGCTGCCGGTAATATTCCCGGACAGAGCCAGACAGGTGCATGACCACCTTGCCGCTTTCGTCCACCTTGTCCGCCTCGCCTCCCATACACCAGCGGCGCAGTTCATCGTTGGGGTGGGTACGCTCCTCAAAGAACTTTCTGACATTGGTCTCTCGGAGCAGATCACCCGCATAGATGTTGCGGTTGTAGTGGATATCCGTACCGTCATTGGTGTAGTAGAAGCGGCTGGCCATATCCTTGGGGAACTGGGGCACCACCATAATGGGGGGCATGGCCTCAAACCCGGGGTAGGCGGGTACGCTGGGATGTCCATGGGCCCGGGCATAGGCCGGGTCGTTATAAAGGGGGTCATAGGGATTCCACTTCTTGTTGTAGGCGATGATCTCTTCCTCTGTGTAACGTCTGGGCCTCATGAACGGAGGAAGGGAGTCCTCGTCATCCGGGTCCATGGGCGGCATCCCCGGCGGTCCGGGCATTGTGCGCTTGCCATGATAGATGTCCCAGCGCAGTTGGACCTCTTCTTTTTCAAAGTCCATATATTCTCCCGGCTGGAACAAGCAGTATTCACTCATTGCATCCCACTCCTTTTTGCAGTAATATGCCCAACTTTTTACTTTTTTTCACATGCTTTTTATTCATTTCCTCTAGTCAACAGCTTACATGATTCCCTATTCCCGCACAAGACACAACCTTGTCATTTTTGCGTCAAGTAGCACCAGTAAAAAACGGGATTTTATTTGTTTCCAATTTGACATGTCGTGCAAAAAATGTTATAAACAGATGAGCTTTCTGTCATTTTGGGGTGATTACTTTGAATCAGGCCGCTTCTGACCGTGCGGAACAACTGGCACATCAGCCGCTCTCCCTCTCCGAATATCGAAATCAACTGGTCCGCTTAAAGAATATGGCTTTGCTGTGTCATTGTTCTGCTGAACTCAACCAAGGCACTCTTCTTTTTTTCAGCGTCAACAATATGTTTCTGGGCAAGGGAGACTGCTTTGTAATCTTGTTCTCTGAATTGGGGAGTCCTATCCCCAAAAAAGAGCATGGGGAAGATCTGTACGGCCGGGTCTATCTCTATGCTCTCATTGATGAGATTCTTTCTGAGGTGCTGGGCGGTCACTTTTCCTATTACAGCGCGGAATTGGACGGCCGGCTGGTGGCCATCATCCATTTCCCCCTGGGTCTGCTTCCCTCCCATGCCGACGATCTGCCTCTTCTCCTCCAAAGCAGCTGCGGAGAGGTTACCCAGCTGTGTCGGGACCGTTATGATTTAAATGTGGCGGCCTATGTCAGCGACCGCGTATCGGACATCACCTCTATCTCCATGGTCTACCACAAACTGCTCAACCTGGTCACGCTACACCGCTATTTGCAGTTCACCCCCGCCACCCCGGTTATTCTCGTCACACCGCCCCCACCCACCGAGCAGATGGAGCCATTTCCCGTGCGTCAACTGGCGCAGGGGCTGGCCAATGCGGTCCTGGATGGCGAAGGGTATCATTCGTTTGCTGACCAGGCCCTCGATCAAATCTCCCATTTCACCCTTTTTTCTGCGGATGAGCTGCGTACCCGGTTTGGCGATTTTTTTGAGGCATTTTGCAGTGAGCTTCGCTTCCGCGGCGTTCCTTTTCAAAATGACCAGCTGAGGATGGAAAACTTTTCCCTTATTAATGAATCCCACACCTGGCAGGAGCATGTGGCATGGTTCCACTCTGTTCTGGACCGCATCGAAGCCTCGTACAATACCCAGTCGTCAGAATTTCGTCAAGCCTGCCTGGAACAGCTTCTTGACTGTGTGGACCACCATATCGGCGATGTAAACCTCAACACCGCTATGTTGGCGGAATCCACCGGGTTTTCTCTGCATCAGGTCAAGCTGGCATTTCGCCAGCAGATGCAGACCTCTCCCACCCGCTACATCCGGTCCTGCCGCCTGGCCAGATCCGCTCAACTATTGCTAGACAGCGACTACAGCGTGGCCCAGATCAGCGCCTGCTGCGGGTTTGGCAGTCTGGAGACCTTTCACCGGGTATTTCGGCAGGAGTACGGTATTTCCCCTGGAAAATTTCGAAAGCTTCGTTCCGTGTCTCAAGAAGCTCACCCAGCGTCCCACCTGTAGAACGCCGCCCACAGGATATCCGGCCGTCCGCCGCAAATAGGCCGGCGCCAAGGACGGATGCCCCGGGCTGGCGAAACATTGCGCGCGCTCATCTGCCCGCCCTGCGCATTTGCGTTATACCCCCTCTTCATCACAGGCAGTATTAATTGTCACCTCATGAGGTGCCCGTCCACGAATCGGAACGCCGTCGCATACTGGTTCAGCGCCCGCTTCTGGGGAATCAGCTCCTTAGTCCTGATACCCCCCATTGGTCAGGTGCTCCAGTGCGTCGTCAAGCTCCCATCACATATACATCATAATGGGGTTAATACTAATTGGGGGGAATGATTTTATTCCTATTATTTAGACAAAGGTGCAGAAACACGACACAAAATTCGAAATAAGGCTGCGTAAGAAAAGCTGACGGATATTAAAATATGGGAAGCAGGTAGTTTATGAAGCAACTGATATTAAGCGATAGGCCATTGAATTTGCCTGAAATGAGCCATACTTCTATAGAGTTTGTAGACCTGTCTAAGCTAAAAATCGCCAACTGCATTGGTTGTTTCGGATGTTGGACAAAAACCCCTGGAAAGTGTGTCATCCGGGATGACGCAGTTAAGGTCTACCCCCGGATTGCGGAAAGTAATCGTGTGCTGTATATCAGCAGAGTGAAATACGGGAGCTATGACACTGTCATGAAAACCGTACTGGAACGGGCAATCCCCATCCAGCAGGCATTTATCCGTTTGCTACATGGAGAAACACATCATATCCAGCGCAATGTGGTTCCCAAGCAAGCCACAATTATCGGATATGGCGAAATTTCCAAGGAGGAGCAGGATATTTTCCGTCAGCTGGTTATACGCAACGCAAATAACATGAACTTCGAACACTATGAGGTTGTCCTTGTATCAGAGGATACTTTGGAGCAAGCGGTCAAGGAGGTGTTGTCGGCATGGGAAATATAATGATTATGAACGCAAGTCCCAGAGCGCCAAAATCAAACTCGAAGCAATACGCCAGAATCTTTTCTGAGAACTGCCATATGCAGACAGAGTATTTTAACCTCACTAAAACAAATCATATGGAGCTCGCCCACACAATGGAGAGGTTTTCCGATGTTTTGTTCGTATTCCCGCTCTATGTCGATGGAATCCCTGTAACTCTCCTAAACTTTTTAAAAGCATTGGAGAATAGCCCCCCTCAGCACAAGCCAGTTGTATCTGTTTTAATCAACTGCGGCTTTTTGGAGCCAGAGCAGAATAGCATTGCTGTTAAAATGATCCAACTGTATTGCAGAAACTATGGCTATCCAATTGGCTCCGTCCTAAAGATCGGTGGCGGAGAGGCCATTCTAACAACTCCCTTCCGCTTCCTGGTAAAGGGTAAGATAAAAAAACTGGCGCGCTCTATAACCTCTGCCAACTATCGGGAGCTGCGGGTTACTATGCCGCTCCCCAAGAGCATCTTTATCAAAGCCGCTTCAACATACTGGGAAAACTACGGAAAGCGAAACGGCATTACCAAAGAAGATATGAAAACCATGCAAATTGAAGCGTGAAGCGTTGGCGGCAGGCCCTATCGCGGGATGGAGCGCCCCGCCTACATAACCAGTAAGCCAGCCGTACTTGAATGCAATTACAGCCGAAAACAGCCATGGAGCTATTAAAATAATGCTCCATGGCTGTTCTTGTAGATATGCTATATGTTATAGTAAATGGTATGGTGCTTTCCGTTTAGGAACAGGATTATCCTCCGGCCGCAGCACCAAGCCTATGCTATTTTGATGGCCTGACGGCAGAAAAGATAGAGGAAGAGGTACAGGAATCCCCCGCTCTCCAAGAAATGATAACTTGGCGGGAACAGCTGGGCGAAAAATGCGGCCTGGATCTGACCGCAAAAAAGCGGATGACCTTGATAAACTGACCCGACTCATCGGAATAGCCCAATATTTTCCCCGAAGAAATTGTTCGCTACTATATGTTCTGCAAAACTAGGGCAGATCTAGGCTATGACAAGTCAACTGCGTTCTTCATCCCAGTGCGGCAAAGTCCTTGTCCGGTAGAAGCAACGGCTGGCACTGGCAACATTCGCTTCCACAACCTGCGGCATGCTTTTGCTACTCTCTCTGCAAAACGGCTTGGATGTATCGGCTCTGTCCCATACTCTGGAGCACTACTTCGCTGGCTTCACCCCGGACAACTTCACCCAGCCCCCTGCAAATGCGGCGGGAAGCGGCAGCGTCATTGACCAGACGATGTGGGACTACGCAAAAACATAGGCCCGGACGGGTATCCATCCGGGCCGCACTGCGGTTTCGGGCCATTATACTTGAACCAAATCGTTATGCTCCCGTGCTTCTAAATCTTGGATCTACCCGTGGTAATAGCGATGGCCGTAATCGAAGAAACGACACGCCAGACAAAATCGGAGCACCACTTATTGATTGCAATATGCTGCGATATAGCGGGCGATCGCTCCCTCCACCTCCTCCTGGCACAGGGGATAGACCATGCCGTGGCCCGCCCCGGCGGCTTCCAGATACTCCACCGGCCCGGCGTACGTTTCGGCAAACTGCGCCACCGTCTGGGTATCTACGATCGTGTCCGCCCCCGCCGCCAGCAGGAGGACGGGGGTCTGTGCCCCCTGCGTGGCCTCCACGGCGGAGAACTCCCCCATAGAGCGGCCGTCCGGCAGCACTTTCCGGGCGTTCCAGTCGATCAGGGGCATCAGCAGGCCGGGGATGCCGAACTGCTCCCGGAGCAGATAGCGCGCCGCGTCGTACAGCTCGATCACCGGGCTCTCCGCCACCAGGAAGGCCCCCCGCTCCTCCCCGGCGCTCCACAGCGCCGCCGAGGCGCCCAGGTCCTGCCCGTGGAGGATATAGGTCTGTCCGCCATAGCGGCTGTCCAGATGGTCCATCCAGTCCACCAGGTCCCGGCTCTCATACTCGCCCCAGGTCACCTGGTATCCCTCGCTCTCCCCATGGGAGCGCAGGTCCGGAATAAAGATGTTGTACCCCTGCTCCGCGTAGAAGGGCACATAGAGCAGGTCGCTCTCCCGGCTGCCGTCAAAGGGGTGCAGGGCGATCACGGTGACGTCGCTCCCGGCGTCATAGAAGTCGCCCTCCAGGGCCAGGCCGTCCGCCGTGGCGGAGATGGAGAGGGTCTCCCGCAGGTGGGTCTGCCGCCAATCGTCGTACTGCTGCTGGAGGGGGAGCAGCAGCTCCTCGTCCTCCTGGGTATGCGTCAGGCCGTCCATCTCGGTCAAGATGGAGGTCGTCCCCTCATAGTGCCCCAGGAACATATTCACATAGCCCTGGGGATACCGGACCAGCCAGACGCCGCCCAGGATCGCCACGATGGCCACAATGAAGATGATCCGGAAGCGCCGCTGCCGCCGCTTGTCCGTCTGCTCACCGGGGGTCTCCGGCTGGGGGCGCTGATCCCGTTGCTTTTTGAATCTCATCCTGGCTGCCTCCTTACAGTGCGATGGCCATGCCCAGCGCATGGGTGGCGGTGGTCCGGTCTGCCTGCCGCTGGGCGCGCCACTGGTCGTACCGCGCCTGCCACAGATCCTGTCTGGCCTGGATCGCCCGTGCGTCCTCGCCCTGGCCCAGGTAGCACACGGCCCACCAGCCCTTCTCCCCCTGGAGCAGGGCGGTCTCTCCTACGGCGGGCTGCCCCTGGAAGCACCACTGGGCCACCTCGTCCTCCAGGTCATCGGCGGCCATGTCCGTCCAGACGCCGTCCTGGGGGACCTCCTCCGCCCTGGTATAGGCCACGGCCATGGCGCAGAACCGCTCCGTGCCGCCCCCCTCCTGGGCCCAGCGGTCCAAAAAGGCCTCACCCAGCGTCTGGGCGTTGTCCCACTGGCGCTGCTCCGGCTGGCCGGACACCCGGTCGGCCTCCGCCTCGAAATAGGCCAGGGAGAGGTCGGCGGTGTAGTCCGCCGCCGTGCCCAGGGCGGCCACATAGTCCTCCACGTCCGCCTCGGAGGGACCCAGCTCTTCCTCCAGGGCTCTGCGGTAGGACTCCGCCAGGATCTGGTCGGAGTACAGCTCCAGATACAGGTCCTGGGTCATACCCGTGTCATAGTAGGAGGTGAAATAGTCCCCCAGGCTCTTCAGCCCGGTGTCCACGCAATACTGGCGCAGCTCCTCCAGCCGGGCGTCGCAGGCCGCCTGGACCTCCTCCTGTGCCGTATAGCCGGCCTCTTCCGCCGCCTCCAGCAGGAGGGTATCCTCCTCCAGCGCCGTCAGGGCCTCCGCCTTGAAATGGTCCTGCCAGGTCTGCTCCCCGTCAAAGCTCTGGTCCTTGAGGGCCTTGCTCACATCCAGGCCCAGCTCGGCCAGATGCTCCGCCGCATACTCCGCCAGGGTCAGGACCATGGCGGTGTGGGCATCGTGGCCGCAGGCATGCATCCGCCCGGGATGGACAGAGGACTGTCCATACACTGTAACAGCGGGAACCATCCCCTGCAGCCAGCCGGTGTTGAGCAACAGCAGAACCAGGATCACCGGAATCAGAATGATCAGCGCCACATGGGGGGGTAGCTTGCCTTTCGCAGCAGTTTTTTTCATAGCGCACTCCTCTGTCATCGGGATAAGGGGTCAAGTCATGCAGAACCGGAACGCCGGATGGTGCCGGCGTTCCGGTCCCTTGAAGTGGGAGGAATGGAAACAAATCAATAGAACAGGATCGCACCGATTACAGCCACCAAGCTGAAGATGACAGGGAACACCACCGTCAGCACGAAAGTGTATTTGTAGGACTCCTTGTGGTCGGTCTTGAACAGGGCCAGGCCCTGGGCGATGTGCGCGGAGTGGGGCAGGGAGTCAAAGGTGGTGGCGGCGGACACTGCGATGCGGTGGACTGCGGCCGGGTTGACGCCATTGGTGTTGCCCACGCCGTACTCAGATCCGAAGATGGACAGCCACATAACCATGCCGGACACGCCGTCGGCACACAATCCCGCGATCAGGCATACGGACAGCCATACGGTAAAGTAGGGGTTGATGTCGATGGACAGGATCAGCTCCTGCAGCGGCTGGAAGCAGGCCGATGCCTGGGTCACCAGGCCAAAGCCGTAGACAGCGCCGCTCAGGACGATGAAGGGGAACATTTCCGTCATGCCGCGGCTCAGGGTCGGGATGACGTGGAGCTTGTTGTGGACGGTATCCCAGTTCAGGAAGATCGTCACTGCGGAGGTGATCCACATGCTGAACACCAGCGCATTCATGGCGGACAGGTTCTCCACGCCAAACAGCGGCTTGAGGGCCAGCTGGAAGAAGGCGCACAGCACGATGACCAGCACGATGGGCACGATGGCCTTCCAAAATGCGGGAAGTTGGATCTCGCCGCCGCCAAACAGCTCGCGGGAGGCGGCCACCTTCTCGTCGCCCCGGGGCTCATAGCCCTTGCCTTCTTTTCTGGCCTTGTGGATGACGTGCTGGAGGTAGCACACGGCCAGCACGATG
>OLVR01002862.1_pt1 | contig 12187 bp, 11 predicted proteins | sample 1673261 | NCBI WGS metagenome assembly OLVR01 (sample SAMEA3178938, study PRJEB25190) | human gut metagenome | biome: human gut; feature: human-associated habitat; material: faeces | place: Austria | collected 2013 | reverse complement strand
GACCACGACACCATGGCCGGAGTGGACTCCGCCGTGTCCGCCGGTGCGGCGCTGGGGGTGGAGGTGATCCCTGGAATTGAGATCTCCACTGACTACCGGGGAGAGGACGTCCATGTGCTGGGTTACGGGTTGGATGCGGCGCACCCGGCCCTCCGGGAGGTGCTGAATTGGGTGCAGGAGGACCGCCGCCGCCGCAATGAGCGCATTGCCCGGAGGATGCAGGCCGACGGTATCCACATCTCTCTGGCGGAGCTGGAGGCAGAACACCCCGGGGCCACCATTGGCCGGCCCCATTTTGCGAGGGTGTTGGTGGAGCAGGGGCGGGCCCAATCCGTTTCCGATGCGTTTCACCGCTTTCTGGATCCTGGCAAGCCTTATTACTTGTCGCGGACCTATCTGCCCATAGCCCGGGGAATCGAGATCATCCGGCGGTGCGGGGGGGCGGCGGTGCTGGCCCATCCGCTGCAATACGGCTATTCCCCGGCGGAACTGCGGCGGCTGGTGGCCGAGGCGGCGGCGTTTGGCGTGGGTGGCATGGAAATTTACTATACAGGCTATGATGCAGGCCAGAGGGGGGCTCTGTCGGCTCTGGCGGCAGAATTCGGCCTGTTTGCCACCGGGGGCAGTGATTTTCACGGGGCCAACAAGCCCCAGATTGTCCTGGGAGCGCTGGATGTGCCGGAGCAATGTCTGACAGACCTGAAGGCCTGGCTGGGGAGGGATGGCGTTTGATCCGGGTGGTGCCGGAGTTCTATCCGGCTTTTCATTGCACAGCCTCTGCCTGCCGCCACAGCTGCTGTGTGGGCTGGGAGGTGGACGTGGATGAGGACACTTTGGCGCAGTACCGCCAGGTGTCCGGACCCTTTGGCCGCCGGTTGGCCGCGGGAATTTCTGCCGGCGTATCCCCTCATTTTCGGTTGGATGCACAGGAGCGCTGTCCCTTTCTCAATGGAGACAACTTGTGCGACATTATTTTGACCCTGGGGGAGGGGGCGCTCTGCCAGATATGCGCCGACCATCCCCGGTTCCGAAACTGGTTTCCGGACCGGGTGGAGGAAGGGCTGGGGCTGTGCTGCGAGGAGGCGGCCCGGCTGCTGCTGACCTGCCGGCACCCGGTCCGTTTTTTGAGCGGAGATTGGCCCGGGGAGGAGCTGGAGGCGGGAGAGGAATACCTCAGCCTGCTCCGGCAGCGGGACAGGGTGCTGGAGTGCCTCCAAAACCGCGGGAAACCATTGCAGTCCAGAATCTGTGAGGTATTTTCCCTTCACGGAATACAGCCCCGGAGCCAGCCCTTTGAACGGGATTTGGAGCTGCTGCTCAGCCTTGAAATTCTGGAGCCGGGCTGGCGGTCTGCCCTGGAAGGGCTGCAGAGCATCTCCCGCTCAGGCTGGGACGGGGCGATGGAACAGGACGGGGAACATCTGCTGGTCTATCTGGTCTACCGTTATTATCTGTCCTGGGGACTGGAACGGGGAGATCAGGAGTTTCCCCTGCGGTTTGGCCTGTTCTCGCTGCGGCTGCTGGCCGCCCTGCGGCAGATGACCCTGGAAGAGACGGGGGAGCTCACCTTGGCCGACCGGGTAGAATGGCTGCGGCGCTGGTCGGCGGAGCTGGAATACTCCGAGGAGAATCTGGAGCGGCTGGCGGAGTACTTTTTGTACTTATAATATGAGAAAAGCCCCTGGACGCCTGTATGCGTCCAGGGGCTTTTTTCGCAGGTCAGCGGCGGTCGCCGCTGTCAGCTGCTCGACAGTACGTTGTGAAGCCAGAGGGTAAAGCGGCCGGCGTTGGGGACAGTCAATATCACTCTGCCCATGATCTGTTCGGGCGAGACTGGCTCGGAATCCGGGCCGTTGTTGTTGTCGCCTTGGGTGATAAACGCCTGGGCCTGTCCGTCCGCTGCGTCCTGGCGCTCTACAATTCGGTGGATCACGGTGTATCCGTCCAGCCGGTAGCGGATGACGTCGCCCACTTGCAGCGTGTCGGGATCGGTTCGGCAGACCACCACAACATCCCCCACGCCAATGGCGGGTTCCATGCTCCCGGTGGCCACAGCCACCGGGGCGATGGGGAGAATGCCGAGGAAAAAGGACACAATGAGGGCCAGCACCAGGAAGAAGGCGGCCATGCCGATCCAGGAGCCGGCGGCATGCTGCCTGGGTGTTGCGTTTTGGGCTGGCGCTTCGACAGCCTTCTCGGATTGCAGTTTGTCTGTCATGATGGCTCCTTGTCGTTTGCTGGGATTGGGATGGTGGGAGGGGAAAACGGTTTAGGATTTGCGCCGCCGCTTTGACAGCAGCAGAGTGAGGGCCGCCGCGGCACCGGCGCAGATTACGCCGGCCAGCAGGGGGAGGGCGGTGTCCGCGGTGCGGGGCGCATCGGTATTGCCGGAGCTGCCGGATTCAGGGCTGTTGGAAGCGCCGTTGTCGTCGGAGCCTCCGCCGTTGGTGTCAGAGCCTCCGCCGCTGTCAGGGGGGGCGGTGGTTTCTGCGGCGTCATAGACCAGGGAGAGGTTGAAATCCCCGTCAGAGGAGATGGTCTCCGCAGTGAGCTCAGGATCAAGCTCCACCACGATGGAGACGGTGCACTGCTCGCCGGGGGCCAGCAGTTCTCCGGCGTCATGATCCGAGATGCCGAAGGAGACCAGCAGGGGATCGGCGGTTTCATCCTGCTGCACCACCTGGGAGAGAACCGCGCCCGAGGTGCCGCGGTTTTCCACGGTGAGGGAAAAACAGGCCCAGGCTCCCGGGATGGACAGCGTAGCCTGAAGGGCGGCGGAGCTGTCATCAATGGTTTCCGCCGAGGCCTCGGCGCCGCTGGAGCTGTGCGAGGCGGAGATATCGGTAATCACCACATCGGCGTCGCCGCTTACTTGTGCCGACGGCGCACCCAGGGCGCTGGGCGTACCTGATGCCAGCAAGACCGCTGCCAGCAGCCCGGCAGAGATACGGGACAGGGTTTTTCGCAGGTTGAGAGAGAACGAAGAGAGTGTATTCACGCAAGCCACCTCATTTCTGCGGGCCGCGCCTTAGTTGTGGACACTGTGGGTGGGCGCCGGAATGGGCTCCACCGCGGGCTGGGTATAGGACAGGGAGACAGACAGCGTGCCGGTGTCGTTCAGGTCGTCGGTGATATCCGCTTTGGCCTGGACGGTGAAGGTGAAGGTGCAGGACTGGCCGGGGGCGAGCACGTCGGAGGACAGGTCGGGGGTCTTCAGTTCCAGCTGGTCATTTTCGGTATCCAGCTGAACGGAATTGGAATCCAGCACCGCGTCAACGGTGCCGTTGTTGGTCACGGTGATGGTGTATTCCGCCCAGCCGCCGGGGGAGGTGAAACTGACATCGGCAAAGTCGGCAGAGGTGGCGGTAAATGTGGTCTCGGTGTCTGTCACCGTCGTGTTGGTCTGCTGCTGGGTGACTGCATAAACCGCATTTTGTGCGCTGTCACTGGAGAGATAGACCAGAGCATAGTGGTCGTGCAGCGCCTCAGCCGGGTTGCTGGCAGCCAGCATCTCGTAGGTATCTGTAAACAGGGCCTGGACCACCGCTGCATCGTCAGAGGAGCCGCTGGAATCGGTGCGGTAATAGCGGGGCCGGCTGGAAAGATCCAGGGCGCTGCTGCCGTCTGCCGCAACCACGCTCAGGCTGAGAGCGGCGATATTTTCTATATCATAAATGCTGGTGTCCACCACGAAGAATCCCTCGCCCAGTGTTTCGCTGTCAGAGGGAGAGCCGACGGGACCCTGGGCCTGGGCGGCCACTGCCGCTGCAACAGCCTCCTGGGTTGTCTGGCCGCTGAGCTGAAAGGCGCAGCCCGTGATTTCGGTGGACTGGCTGCCGATGGTGGCGCCGCTGAGCTGGCTGATCCGGGCGTCGGTGATGGCCACATCCCAGTGTCCGGAAGCGGATACACCGCCGTTTGCAGTGATGTTGGTGTGCCAGGCGGCGTAGCCCAGCCCCATTCCGGAAACCGCCACAGTGCCGGCCAGCGTGATGGCACAGATTTTTTTCTTTAAATTCATAGCTGTGAGGACTCCTTTGCGTTGTGATACCGGATGATATCCAAGGACGCACTAATCATAGTGGATGGATGTTAAGTCGGCGACCAGGGGAGTGTTAAGTTTAGGTAAGCGAGGGAACTGCTGTCAGTCGGCGTCAGAAAAAAGTTCCGCCGGTGAATGAAAGGCCAGGGTGGGGGCAAAGCCGCACGTTTGGCGGAGGGCCGGGAGACCGCTGCCCTGGCCTCCAGAAGACCAGCCCGCCAGAGCTGGTCTGGCGGGCTGGGGGAGAAACTGATTTGGCGGACTCAGCCGTGGGTGTGGCCGGCGTCGGGAGCGGTCTCCACGGTATCCTGGCTGTAGGGCAGGGTGATGGAGAGCGCGCCGGTGGCGTTCAGGTCGCCGGATTCGATGTCGGCGGCCTTGACGACTACGTTAAAGGTGCAGCTCTCACCGGGGGCCAGGGTCTCATCCGCCAGTTCGGGCTTGGCCAACTCAAGCTGGTCGCTCTCAGAGTTCAGAGCGATCTGCACATCGGCCAGGTTGGCGTTGGCAGTGCCGTTGTTGGTGACGGTCAGGGTGTAGTTGGCCCAGGAGCCGGGCAGGGAGAGGTTCACGTCGGCGAAGTCCACGGAGGTGCCGTCCTCAGAGATCACATACATGCTGTCCTCGTCGGCGGGAACGCTCTGGGAAGTACCGGTCATGGCAGCGATAGTATAGTTCCAGCGGGCGGAGTAACCGCCACCGTCAATTTCGCACAGGGTGTAGTTCTGCCAAGTGGCGGGGAACATCACCTGGAGCAGTGCTTCGGTGTCCTGGATCAGGCCGTCCACCACTTTGGTGGCGCAGGCATTGGACTTTTCGGTGTTGTAGTCCGTGGTGGGGTTAATATAGCGGTAGTACATCTTCAGGTAGTCGGAGATGGTGACGGTGGAGTCATCGGCGAGAATGGCCTCAGCCTGTTCCTCAGTCAGGCTGTTGATGTCGCTCAGATCATACTTGCTGGTGTCCACGGCATAGTAGTTGGTATACTTGCTCATGGCTTCATCGGACTGAGTGCCGATCAGATCGTCCTGCCCCTCATTAAGCCAGGTGTTGGCGCTGATGGTAGCGGCGATCAGAGAGTCGCTCTTGACGCCGGTGCGCACCATGTCGTAGCTGGTGACCTGGTTGGAGGCCTCGGCGCCGGCGGACAGCTCCAGGGCGGCGGAGGAGATGGCCACGTCCCAGCTGCCCTGGGCGCTGGCGCTGCCGCCGGCGGTGATGTCGGTGTGCCAGGCGGCGAAACCCAGGCTCAGGGCGGAGACTGCCACGGCCCCGGCCAGGGCGATGGCGCAGACTTTCTTCTTCAGGTTCATCAATGAGAAACTCCTTTCTTTTCCTCGTCATGTGCTTTCCACACACTTCTGAAAGCGTTTTTCATTTTAATTGCACTGTGTTAATTTGGCGACCAGAGCTATGTAAATTTGCCGGGTAATCCATTGGCAGGCAGGGACGGAAAGGCGTGATTATATTAAATTTCTTCACATTTTGTCCCAGGGCATGAGGCGTGTCCGGCCCTCGGGAAAAAAGCCGGGCCCGCCGGTCAAAGCGCCGGCGGGCCCGGAAGTCGGGAGATGGGTGGGAAATCAGCCGTGGGTGTGACCGGCCTCGGGGGCGGTGCCCACATCGGCCTGGCTGTAGGGCAGGGTGATGGAAAGGGTGCCGGTGTCATCCAGGGAGCCGGATTCGATATCTGCCGCTTTGACCACCACGTTCAGGGTGCAGCTCTCGCCCGGAGCAATGACTTCGTCCGACAGGTCGGGGGTGTCCAGCACCAGCTGGTCGTTCTCGCTCTCCAGGGTGAAGACGGTGTCTTTCAGATGGGCGTCCACGGTGCCGTTATTGGTCACAGTGAGGGTATAGTTGGCCCAGGCGCCGGGCAGAGAGAAGTCGACGTTGGCGAAGGTGGCCCCGGTGTCGGTAACAGTGACGGGGCTGGAAGCGGCGGAGCCGTCGGCGGCCCCCATGGAGGCAATGACGAACTGGACGTCGGACTGATCCTTGGTGGCATCGGAAGTGGAGTTGGTGGAGAAGCTGACCAGGGCATAATTCTGATAGGTGTCCGGTCTCAGCTGGCGGAGCAGTTCTTCGGCCGACTGGACCACTTCGGCGGCGATTTTCTGCTGGACCGCGCTATCGCCGTGGGTACCGTTGCTCCTGTAGTAGATCCAGGCTTTGACGGGGGAGAGTTCGGTCCCGTCCGGGGTGACATTGGTGTCCCGCAGCCGGATGATGGGGGCGTCGCTGTCAGTGCCGTCCACATAGTTCCGGTACATGGTGGCGCGGCCGTCATCGCCGTTGGTGGGAATATGGCCAAACCGGGTGATGTCGATCCGGGTGGTGTCCACCAGGCAGAGATGGCAGTTGCTGTTCCGGTTCAGCCCTACGGTACTGCTCTGTGTCCCCAGGGTGCCGCTGGTGCCCTTAGGCGCGGCGGCACCGATACAAAGGTTGCCCACCTGGGTGGCGGTCAGTTCATTGGCCTGGAGGTGATAGTTGGAATAGTCCTGGGCAATTTGGGCGCCGGTCTCGCTGGTGGCCAGGCTGGCCCCGGTCAGAGTAAGCTCCCAGCTGCCCTGGGCGCTGGCGCTGCCGCCGGCGGTGATGTCGGTGTGCCAGGCGGCGAAACCCAGGCTCAGGGCGGAGACTGCCACGGCCCCGGCCAGGGCGATGGCGCAGACTTTCTTCTTCAGGTTCATCAATGAGAAACTCCTTTCTTTTCCTCGTCATGTGCTTTCCACACACTTCTGAAAGCGTTTTTCATTTTAATTGCACTGTGTTAATTTGGCGACCAGAGCTATGTAAATTTGCCGGGTAATCCATTGGCAGGCAGGGACGGAAAGGCGTGATTATATTAAATTTCTTCACATTTTGTCCCAGGGCATGAGGCGTGTCCGGCCCTCGGGAAAAAAGCCGGGCCCGCCGGTCAAAGCGCCGGCGGGCCCGGAAGTCGGGAGATGGGTGGGAAATCAGCCGTGGGTGTGACCGGCCTCGGGGGCGGTGCCCACATCGGCCTGGCTGTAGGGCAGGGTGATGGAAAGGGTGCCGGTGTCATCCAGGGAGCCGGATTCGATATCTGCCGCTTTGACCACCACGTTCAGGGTGCAGCTCTCGCCCGGAGCAATGACTTCGTCCGACAGGTCGGGGGTGTCCAGCACCAGCTGGTCGTTCTCGCTCTCCAGGGTGAAGACGGTGTCTTTCAGATGGGCGTCCACGGTGCCGTTATTGGTCACAGTGAGGGTATAGTTGGCCCAGGCGCCGGGCAGAGAGAAGTCGACGTTGGCGAAGGTGGCCCCGGTGTCGGTAACAGTGACAGGGCTGGAAGCGGCGGAGCCGTCGGCGTTGCCCATGGAGGCGATGACGAACTGGAGCTCAGGGCAGTCTTGGGTATTGTTGGACACCACGCAGACCAGGGCGTAATTCTGATAGGTGTCTGGCCGCAGTTGCTTGATCAGCGCGTCGCTTTGCTCAATCAGGCCAGCGAGGATTTTGGGGCGGGCGGTGGCGGAGCCAGTGAAGTCGTTCTTGTTGCTGTAGTAATACCAGGCCTTCATGGGAGAGACTTTGGTTCCATCCGGGGTGTAATTGGTATCCGACAGGCGAATGATGGAGCCGTCCTCCATACCGGCCAACATAGTCAGACGGCGTTCCTCCGTATTCATGGTGCCCAGAAGGGAGGTGTCAAAGCGGGTGGTGTCCACCAGCCAGAGCCAGGAACTGACCTTATATGTGCTGGATGTGCTCTGGGTTCCCGGCGTCTTGCCGGATCCGCCGGAGTTCGTCCGGGGTACAGCGGCCTCATTGCAGACCTGGCCGTAATAGCTCTCATTGCAGACGTTATTCAACTGGTAATTGGAATAGTCCTGGGCAATTTGGGCGCCGGTCTCGCTGGTGGTCAGGCTGGCGTCGGTGAGGGAGACAGCCCAGCTGCCCTGGGCGCTGACGCTGCCGCCGGCGGTGATGTCGGTGTGCCAGGCGGCAAAGCCCAGGCTCAGGGCGGAGACCGCCACGGCTCCGGCCAGCGCGGCGGCACAGATTTTTTTCTTCAGCTGCATAATCTTTTCTCCTTTGTATTGGTTCTCTGTTTGGTTTGGTAATGGATCATCCACGCATCTGAGCATATCTGCCCGTTGTTAAAACGGCGACCAAAACGATGTTAATTCTAAGGATATGTGCAAGACGACGAAAATGAATGCTTTTTTCATGCTAAAGTTAAGCATAAAAGCATGAGGCGGTTATAATATCCAAAACTGGTCGGTATTGACCGGTATAAAATAGTAAAGTTTAACTAAAATGGCAAAGAGGGGGGAATTCTATTGACAAACGAAGTTAGTAATATTAAACTAACTTCTGTGATTAGGGGGAACTAACCAGCCGGCGTGCGCCGTTGGCCTGCCCTCTCTAACCGATGAAGCGAATACTGTACTGTGAGGAAGGGTGCATTATGATGCCATTGACACTTGCGGCGGTGGGAGAAGAGAACACAATTAAGCGGGTGGGCGGAAAGCCCGAGGTGCGCAAGCATCTGGAGAACCTGGGGTTTGTGGCCGGCAGCAGTGTGACGGTTATCAGCGCTCTGGGCGGCAATGTCATTGTCCATGTCAAAGATGCCAGAATTGCAATCAGCAAAGAGATGGCACAGAAAATAATGATATAGAGAAGAGAATCAGGAGGCGACCTTTTATGAAGACATTGAAGGACACCCGGGTGGGCGAGACCGTCAGGGTGGTAAAGCTCCACGGTGAGGGCGCCATCAAGCGCCGCATCATGGATATGGGGATTACCAAGGGTGTGGAGATCTACATCCGCAAGGTGGCACCCTTCGGCGACCCGGTGGAGTGCACGGTCCGGGGTTACGAGCTGTCCGTCCGCAAGGCGGAGGGAGAGATGATCGAGGTGGAATGACACCTGAGCAGAGGGCGGCGCCCCCTGCAAAACGTGGAAAGAGAAAGCGCCGGGGCGTGCCTTTGACGCTTACTTTTTGAATGATTGGTTAGCTGAAACAAACTCGGCTGACAGAAAAGAGAGGAGCCTATTATGAGTCTGCGTATTGCCTTGGCGGGCAACCCGAACAGCGGTAAGACCACCCTGTTCAATGCGTTGACCGGCGCAAACCAGTTCGTCGGCAACTGGCCCGGCGTCACCGTGGAGAAGAAGGAGGGTAAGCTGAAAAAGCACAGCGATGTCACCATCGCCGACCTGCCCGGCATCTACTCCCTGTCCCCCTACACTCTGGAAGAAGTGGTGGCCCGGAACTATCTGATCCATGAGCGCCCTGACGCCATCCTGAACATTGTGGACGGAACCAACCTGGAGCGCAACCTCTACCTGACCACCCAGCTCACCGAGCTGGGCATCCCGGTGGTGGTGGCGGTCAACATGATGGACCTGGTCCGCAAGAACGGGGATAAAATCAACATCAAAGAGCTGTCCCGCCAGTTAGGGTGCCCGGTGGTGGAGATCTCCGCCCTGAAGGGCACCGGCGTCATGGAAGCCGCTGAGGCCGCCATCCAGGCCGCTCAGTCCGGCAGGACCATTCCCCAGCACACCTTCTCCGGACCGGTGGAGCACGCCATTGCCCACATTGAGGAGGCAGTGCTCCACGACCAGCCCGAGGAGCGGCAGCGCTGGTACGCCATCAAGATTTTTGAGCGGGATGAAAAGGTGTTGGAGCAGCTGAAGATTCCCGCGGATACCATGGCCCATATTGAGAAGGACATCAAGGCCGCCGAGGAGGAGCTGGACGACGACGCGGAGAGCATCATCACCAATGAACGCTATCTGTACATCTCCGGCATTATGGGCGGCGTGATGACCCGGAAGTCCACCCAGAAGCTGACCACCTCCGACAAGATCGACAAGGTGGTCACCAACCGCTTCGCGGCCCTGCCCATCTTCGCCCTGGTGATGATCGTGGTCTACTGGGTGGCCATGGGCCCCTTCGGCAGCATGCTGACCGACTGGGCCAACGACGGCCTGTTCGGCGACGGCTGGCATCTGCTGGGCATCGGCTCCGCCGGCTACAGTCAGGACGCCGACGAGTACGGGGAGGCCTCCAATATCGTGAATGGCTACATCGAGGCCCAGGGGCTGGACGACGTGGCCGCCGCCCTGGACAGCGCGGCCGAGGACTATGATCCCTCTGCTGCGGTGGCCGCCCTGGCCGCTATGAGCGGGGAAGTGGATCCCGCCTACAGCTTTACCTACGGCGTGGAGGATGAGGAGACCCTGGAGGTCACCACGGAATCCGCCACCGGCGAAGATGTGGTGGCCGCCGCCGATGTGTTAACCTCCTATGACTGCGAGGAGCCCGACCCCGCTGCCTACGGCGTCTGGGTACCCGGCATCCCGGTGCTGGTGGAGGGCGGACTGAACGCCCTGAACTGCGCTGACTGGCTCAGCGGCCTGGTGCTGGACGGCATCGTAGGCGGCGTGGGTGCCGTGCTGGGCTTTGTGCCCCAGATCCTGGTGCTGTTCATTTTCCTGGGCTTCCTGGAGACCTGTGGCTATATGGCCCGGATCGCCTTTATCCTGGACCGGGTCTTCCGCAAGTTCGGCCTGTCCGGCAAGTCCTTCATCCCCTTCCTGGTGGGCATGGGTTGCGGCATCCCGGGCATCATGGCCTCCCGGACCATTGAAAATGAGAAGGACCGGCGGATGACCATCATGACCACCACCTTCATCCCCTGCGGCGCCAAACAGCCTTTTATCGCCATGATCGCCGGCGCCATCTTCGGCGGCTCCCCGGTGATCGCCTGGGCGGCCTACTTCATGGGCATCGCCGCCATCATCTGCTCCGGCATCATCCTGAAGAAGACGAAGCTCTTCGCCGGCGACCCGGCCCCCTTCGTCATGGAACTGCCCGCCTACCACATGCCCACCGCCGGCACCATTCTCCACTCCATGTGGGAGCGGGGCTGGTCCTTCATCAAGAAGGCGGGCACCATTATCCTGCTCTCCACCATCGTGATCTGGTTCCTGAGCTATTTCGGCTTTGTGGACGGCGCCTTCACCATGCTCTCGGAGGATCAGCTGGACAGCTCTATCCTGGCCTCCATCGGCGGCGCGGTCGCCTGGATCTTTGCCCCCCTGGGCTTCGGCAGCTGGCAGGCCACCGTGGCCTCGGTCACCGGCCTGGTGGCCAAGGAGAACATCGTGGCCACCATGGGTATTGTCTTCGGCGGTGAGAACGTCTACGCCACCATCGCCGCCTCCTTCACCGCCCTGTCCGGCTTTGCCTTCCTGACCTTCAACCTGCTGTGCGCCCCCTGCTTTGCCGCCATGGGCGCCATCAAGCGGGAGATGAACAGCGCCAAGTGGTTCTGGATCGCCATCGGTTACCAGTGCGTATTCGCCTATCTGGTCAGCCTGTGCATCTACCAGTTCGGCATGCTGTTCACCGGCCACTTCGGCGTCGGGACCGTGGTCGCCATCATCGTCTTCATCGCCTTTGTCTACCTGCTGGTCCGCCCCGCCGACCGGAAGAAGGCCCTGAAGGGCCAGGCGGCTGCCAGGGTGTAACGGGGTATCGGACGCAGCGCAGCGAAATATGACCTGAGGAGGGATTTCTGTGATCGCATGGATCGTCGCCAACATCGGCACCATTTTGGTGGCTCTGGCGGTACTGGGCGTGGTTGCGGCTGTCATCGCAGTGATGCGCCGGGACAGGAAACAGGGCAAGCCCTCCTGCGGCGGCTCCTGCGGAAGCTGCGGCTGAAATCCGTTTTCCGTCAGCTGTACAATGGCATCATAGAGGATCACATGCCGCGGGTCGCACTGCTTGGACAGGTGATAGTGTCCGGAGAACCAAAGGCGGAAATTCAGCTTTTCGTCCAGCTCCTGAAAGAAATCGGTCAGCCGGTTCTGGGGATAATTCCACTCTTTGAACAGCTTTTGCTGCATTTTTGTGGAAAGGCAATGGCTGATTACCACGTCAACATTCCAGTTCACATGCTCCAGTGCCTCTCTGGCATGCTGCAACTCCGTTTCGGCGGGGAGTTCTTCCGCCCACCACGACACGCCTGCCCTGCGGTATTCTTTGTCACGGCTTTCTGCACCGCCCATGGTGAAGATGCGGCGGTTTTCCAGCTGAAATACCTGTCCGCGGCAGAGATGAAAAATGTGAGGCGTGATCTTTTGGATTTTGCC
>OLVR01002858.1_pt1 | contig 12200 bp, 12 predicted proteins | sample 1673261 | NCBI WGS metagenome assembly OLVR01 (sample SAMEA3178938, study PRJEB25190) | human gut metagenome | biome: human gut; feature: human-associated habitat; material: faeces | place: Austria | collected 2013 | reverse complement strand
TCGACAGGCTCTCGCGGTGCTTCATCAGGTCGATGATGTACTTGACGTCCTTGTAGAAGCCCATGTTCAGCATCTCGTCGGCCTCGTCCAGCACGACGGTCTTGACGTCGGACACATCAATGGCGTGGTGGCGGTAGTGATCCATCAGGCGGCCCGGCGTGGCAACAACGATCTGGCAGCCCTGCTTGAGTTGACGCTGCTGCTTGTCCATGCCCGCGCCGCCGTAGACGCAGACGATTTTGATGGCAGGCAGAAACTGCGCCAGGTTTTGCAGGTCCTGGGCGATCTGCTGGGCCAACTCACGCGTGGGGCTTAGGATGACGGCCTGCGGCTTGAGGCTGCCGGGGTCAACCTTGGACAGGATGGGGATACCGAACGCCACGGTTTTGCCGGTCCCCGTGGGGGCCTTGGCAATCATATCGTGCCCGCCCAGCATCAGCGGAATGGCCTTTTCCTGAATTTCGGTCATATCGGTAAAGCCCATCGCCTGCGTAGCGCGGATGATCTCGGGCGAAACATTGGTAAGTTCGGTAAACTGCATGGTTGGTACTGCCTTTCGGTTTTTCTTTTTATTATAACAACATTTTTCCGTTCCCGCAACAGAAAAAAAGCTTCCCCCGCAGGGGAAGGCTTTTCTCACTTGTTCTTACTTGTCCGTCGGGCGGCTTTGCCGGACGTTTTCTTCTCCGTCTGGGTGCGGGTCGTCTTGGGGGCGGCTTTCCTGGTGCCGGGCTTCGGGGCCGGTGGTTCCTTGTCCAGCAGGCGCGCGGGCACGGGGTCCAGCTTCCAAAGCTGGTTCTCGCCAAACACATCTTGCCAGATCTGGGCCTGGGTGCCGTTGTCCACGCGCATGCCCACCAGGTCAATGACCTTGTCGGCCAGGACATTGCGCAGCTTCACCTTGCCGCCGCCTGCGTCCACAAGCTGCCAGCGCTGGCCTGCCCCGGCGGTCTGGCTCCACTGGTGGACCCAGGTGCCGTTGCACACGCCGGACATGGCCAGGTCCATGACCTTGCCGGTAAAGCGGTTCTTGATGCGGTACTCGCCCTCGCCTGCTTCCACAAACTGCCACTGCTGCCAGGGCTGGCCCTCGTAGCTCCACAGGCGGACGGACGCGCCGTTCTCGGTGTTGAAATCAGCCACTTCCAGCACACGGCCGTTGGCGGCGGCAATGGTGTAGTACGCATCCGGGCGGATGACGGTCTGGGCAGATTTCTTCATGGTTGAGCCTCCTTTTAGACAGAATACGATACAATGTTCTGTCCGTTTTTTTCATTATAGCACAACTGCGCCGCGCGGTTTCACCAAATTTTCGTTGCCGTCTTTAGCTATTACGCCAATATTTGTAAGGACATCGCGCAATTTTTGGCAATTTTTGCGGCCACGGCACTTGCAATTTTTATTCATACGTTATATTATATAGTATATGCTTGTTGTTCAGCCGCGCGGCGGCTTGTAGAGGGAGAGTTTCAGCCATGAGAATTGCCTTGATTGCCCACGATTCCCGCAAGGAATTGATGGCCCAGTTCTGCACGGCCTACGTGCGCATTTTGTCGGAGAATGACCTGGTCGCCACCGGTGTGACCGGCAAGATCGTCCATGACGCCACCGGCCTGCCGGTGCGCACGCTGTACCCGGGCGGGCGCGGCGGTGCCGAGCAGATTGCCGCCATGATCGGCTGCGGCGAGGTCGATATGCTGCTGTTCTTCCGTGACCCGGTGGGTGCCAAGCCCGGCGAGCCCAACGACATGATGCTGCTGCGCCTGTGCGATATGCACACCATCCCGGTTGCCACCAACATTGCCACCGCCGAGGTCCTCATCCACGGCCTGGAGCGCGGCGACCTGGCCTGGATCGAATTGCAGCGCGGGAGAAAATAAAACAGCAACTTGATGACATAGGGCAAAACATTTCCACCAAAAAGGCAAATTGTTGAGCAAAATAGGATTAGGCCCCGGCGCTCCGCGCCGGGGCCCCTTTTCTTCCCCGAATCGATTTCAGATTATAAACAACTCCGTCGTTTCTCCGCCACTTTTTCAGAATATAATCAGAAAAAAATCTGAGAAAATGCGCTGCGAGCGGAACGGAGTGGAGCGAGCCTCGTTGAAAAAATTTTGGAAAATGGCTTTGCCTTTCTGGAATTTTTCAAGTGCCTCTCCATATAGTATATTTTATCGATTTTCGGAAAAAATAGGAAATTTGCTGTGCCCCAATAGGGCAAAGATATTTTCCTTTTTGGTCGTACAAAATCCAGCCCCAGAAAGGGGCGCTAACTGTATGCCATACCCCGGCAAACCTCAACCGATTCCGCACGAAACACCGTTTTTAAAGCACGAATTTAGGGATAGGCGTAAATGGGGAACGCCGTGGGCCGCTATTTACGGTTTTCGTGCGTCATAAATGCCGTTTCGTGCGGAATGGGTTGCAATGGGGCGGGGATTTTTTACAATAGGGGTATGGTTCACTTTTCTGAACTGCGAAGCCGCTTAGATTGTAAAAAAGGAGAACTGAAAAATGAGAAAGTCCGCACCCAAACTCTTGGCTACGCTGCTGACGGTCGCCGCACTGGCAGTCTGCGTGCCTGTCTCTGCGTTTGCAAAATCCAGCAAGCCGCTGAGCTACCTGTACACCTATGAGCTCATCTTTGATGGCTATGATACGATGTCCATCTCCCCGGATGACACCGGCTACCTGACCGTACCCGCCCTGCCCGATGGCTATGCCTACTGGATGTGCAACGGCCGGCACTTCACCCCCGGCCAGCAGCTGACCTATGACTCCCTTGACGATTGGATGTGCCCCAGCGTTGACCTGGACGATGACCTCGGCCATAGCCGCACCACCGGCGCTTACTTTATGCCCATGTCCGGCGAGACCGTCTTTGTCCACTACTACACCGACAAATCTGCCGTCAAGATCGACGCTGTCAGTGTGGGCGGCACGAGCGAAGTTCCCGCCACCGCCGACGGCAAGAAGGTCGTGGAGTGGGCCAATGCAGATAAGACCGTGTACATTGCCGTGCCCAACACCCTGACCTACGACGACCTGTTCTGGCGCATCCATGCTGACGAGCTGGACTACAACCTGAACCTGTACGCCATCTTTGAGGATGACGCCGCCAGCACCACCCCCGCACAGCCCGCCGAGACTGCCGCTGCCCCCGCCGCTTCTTCCGAGGACAACACCCCGGTCGTTGACACCCGCACGGCCCAGCAGAAGGAGATCGATGAGGCTATTGCCAACGGCACCTGGGGCATCGAGTACACCACCTGCCAGAAGTGCGGTTATCACAACTGGACCCGCCAGGGCAACGTCTATGTTTGCGACACCTGCGGCAACACGACCACCACAGTCGTCGGCCCCAAGGGTGTGAAGGGCTATGTCGGCAGCGGTGCGATCGCCGCTGTTGCGCCCAAGGCTTCCGCCCCCGAGACCCGCTACGCCACCGCCGCCGAGGCACAGGCCGCCGCTGACAAGCGCGAGGCCGCTTACGCTGCCGCTGTGGCCGCGTTCCAGAAGCAGATCGACGCGCAGAATGCCGCCTACCTGGCCGCGCTGGGCAAGTAATTTGACCCTTCCCATATAAAACACCCCACCCCCGCACCGCATTGTACTAGGCTTCGGACAATGTGTGCGGGGGTGGGGTGTTTTTTGGGTAATTAAGGCAAAACGGTAGGGGCCGGGCACGGGAGGGATAAATTTCTCCCCTACTTATTATAGGTCATACGCATACATCCGGCTCCAGCCTTCCACGGCGGTCTGGGGGATGAGGACGTCGGCCTGCCAGATGTTGTTGTCCTGGGTGGCCTCATACACGCCGTTGTAGCGGTGGGCCACGGCTTCCACCTGGCGCAGGCCAATGCCGTGTTCCTGGCCGTCGTTTTTGGGCGGCAGAGCACCCGCCGGGGGCAGCGGGTTTTCGCAGCGGATGCGGCAGAAGTTCGCCGCCGGACCGATCGTAAACTTAATGCCGCGCACATTCTGGGGCAAAACGCTGTTGGCGCGGATGGCGTTATCCCACAAATTGCCCACGACCGTGCAGCAGTCGATCTCGTCCATCAGGCGGGCGGGCAGCTCCAGCCGCAGGCTGACCTTGCAGCCGGCGGCGGTGGCTTCCTCGATTTTGGCGTTCAGGATGCCGTCCAGCGCGGTGTTGCCGCTTTGTATCACGAAGGTGTCGCGCTCCAGGCGGTCGGCGGCACCCTCCAGGTAGGCTTTCGCATCGTCGATGTGCCCGCTCTCCAGCATGGAGCTTGCGGTCAGCAGGTGGTTTTTCATATCGTGTTTCCAGCCGCGGGTGGCGTCGTGCTGCTGGATCAGCCGGTGGTACTGCTCGACCTTATAGGCTTCGATGCGGGCCTGGGCTTTCTCCTGCGCCAGGGCGTAGGCATTTTCCGAGACGTGCAGCAGCTGGCGGTAGGCAAAAACGTTGATAATCAAAATCAGCGTGCCAATCATCACGGTGGGCACTGGCCTCAGGCCGCCCCACACACTCTCCGACACCACAAACATATTTGCCACAAAGCTGAGGACAGGAATGATGGCAAAGTAGAGCCAGTCCTTTTCCGTCAGCGAGGTGGACAGCCTGCGGTGGGCGATGATTACATCGATTCCCAGAATAACAAAGCGCGTGGTAAGCGCATACAGGTAAAAAACCAGCGGCCCATGCGTCATCAATTCATAGGCAGAAAGGTGAAGGGTGCTTTCCAGAATCACCTTGTTCACCGTAAGGTCCATTGCAAATGGTATCACCTGCGCCACACAGTACCACAATATGCGATACCGTATCTTATCCCGGAAGAGCGCCAGCACTGTGACCAGCATAATAGCGTAGTCAATCACCAGGCCCCACACCGTAGGAAAATAGTGGTTATGCACAAAAATGACCGCCGCAATAGGCAGCACAAACAGGTAGTACACCCATGTGCGCTTGATGCGGCATTCTTTTAGCATGCTGCGGCAGAGGTAGAGCATCGCAAAGCTGTCCAGCACATCAACGGCAATGTCCAGCAAAGTCGTCAAAATCTCCATTTTGCAACCCTCCTTATGCTTTCAGCGCCAGCAGGGCGCGTTGTATGGCGGTGCTGTATGTGGGGGTCGTGGGCGCTTTACCACCCCCCGCCAGCAATAATGCGTCTTTTTCCACGGCCGTGACCTTGGTGGTGTTTACGATATAGCTGCGGTGGCAGCGCACAAACGGCGGCTGGGGCAGGTTTTCCAGCGCCTGTGTCAGCGAGAGATTGTATTTTTGCCGGGTCTGGGGCGTGACCACCACAATGTTGTGGAGCCGGGCCTCGATATAAAGGATATCGTCGTAGTAATAGCGGTCGCAGGCCGTGCCGCGCTTGAAGGTCACACAGGCGTCCGCCCGGCGGCTGATGGAGCGCTTTGCCAGGAAGTCCAGTGTCTCCCACAGCTGCTTTTGCTCCACCGGCTTGGGCAGAAAGCCCGCCGCGTGGACCGAGAAGCCGTCCATGACCAGATCCGTGTGGCAGGTGACAAAGATGATATCGATGCGGCTGTTGCAGGCGCGCAGGCGGCGGGCAAAGGCCATGCCGTCGATGCCGGGGTCTCGATATCCAGCAGCACAGCGTCGTACCCCTGGAACGCCTGCATGGTATCGGCAGTGATGCAGCTTTCCGCGCGGATGCCCAGGGGTTGGTTTTGTTCTTCCCACCCGTGCAGCAGGTTTAACAGTTCCTGCATATCGCGCGGGTTATCTTCCACGACTAATAGATTCATAGCGGCCTCTTTTTTGTCATTTTGTCGGGTACATTTTGCACACTAACCCTTATTATAGTACAATATCCCGCCGCGCCCTGCAAGCGACTCCGCACGAAACGTTGAATTTTACGCACGAAATTGTTGGAATGGGCAGAAATGGGGGTATAATTGGGCAATAGCCCCCCACGCCCCATAGTTGTAGGGGGCGGCGTCCTCGACGCCCCGCACGTTTGCCACCCACCGCCGTTTCGGGTAATTACCAGGCTCTCTCCCCCGCAGAGGGAGATAAACACGGCGGACCTGCATTTCATCCCACTTCACCGTCGTTTCATCCCGCTTTGCCTGCAAAATCTCCCCCTTTGCGGTACACTGAAACCAACACAGGGGGCTACACCCCACCGAACCACAAAGGAGAATGCAGCTATGAAAAACACGAAATCGGTTCATCCCCACAAGCTGGCCGCTGCGGCGGTCATCCTTGCCTGTATGCTAGGTGCCGGGCTGACCGGCTGCAGCACCACCACCAAGCGGGCGGCCCCGCAGCGCGTTACCGCCAGTGAAGCCGCCACGCCGGAAACCGCCCCCACTGCCACGCCTGCCTCCACCGCGGCGGCCACCCCGGTCCCGACGGAAGCGCCCATCGTGCCCACCAGCGTGACGCTGGAACAGGAGGGCGGCATTTTGAACAAAGGCATGACCTGGACGCTGCACGCCACCGTCCTGCCCGAGGACGCCGCCGACAAGACCCTGCACTGGACGTCCAGCGACGAGGGCGTTGCCACCATCGACGACAACGGCATTATCACGGCGCTGGCCCCGGGCCAGACGACCATCACCGCCGCCAGCACGGCGGGCGAGGCGTCCACCACCTACAACCTCGTCGTGCAGGAGGTCGTCAAGTGCAGCTACTGCGGCCTGACCGGCCACACCGCCGACAACTGCACCGCCGCCAGGCAGGCCGCCATTGTGCAGCAGCAACAGCAAGCCGCCGCCCAGCCGGCGGAGGAAGCCCAGCCTGCCGCCGAACAGCCCGCTGCAGCAGCCCCCGCCCAGGACTACGCCGTGACCGCCAAGGGCGACCGCATCTACCCCGAGGGCAGCCCCGACATTCCCGAGGGCGGCGTGGTGCAGCGCCCCGACGGCTCGTTCTATGTAAAAGGCCCCCGCAACGTGATCTTTGGCTACGAGGAAGGCGACCCCGACCCCAATATGCCAGCATGGACCGGCCTGTGCGTGTTCTGCGGCGACGACGACCACGACGTCTACCACTGCCCCATCCTGGACGCCCAGGAAAACCCGGACGCATTCTTGATCGAAGATTGGGAGAAGTAATGCGTTTTTTATAAGCCTTCACCCTGGGGGGGAAGGTGGCCGAAGGCCGGATGAGGGGCGGACTTGCCACGTCAACCCAGTCATGGGCAATCATGGCAAAGCCGCCCCTCATCAGTTCGCTTCGCGGACAGCTTCTCCCGAGGGAGAAGCCATTTTCTTATTGATACACGATCGCGGTCTTTACCTTATTCGCCGCATCGGCCCCGGCCAGCGTCCGGGCCAGGGCCAGGGCAAAGGGGATCGCCGCGCCCAGGGCTTCACCGGTGATGATGTTGCCGTCGATGGTGATGGGCAGGCCGGTGTAGCTGGCCCCGGCGGCGGTCAGGTCGGCGTCCATGCCCGGGTAGACCGTGGCTTTTTTGCCGCCCAGCACGCCAAACGCCGCCAGCGCCGTGGGCGCGGCGCAGATGGCCGCCACGATTTTGCCCTGCGCGGCAAAGTCTGTACAGACCTTGCGCACCGTGGCGTCGGCTTTCAGGTTCGGCACGCCGGGGATGCCGCCGGGCAGGATGCAGGCGTCAAACGCCGCGTAGTCCAGTTCCTCGGCCAGGGCGTCCGCCACAACGTTGACCTGCCGGGCGCTCTTGACGATGCGCTCCCCGCCCACCGCCGCGATGGTCACTTCGACCCCCGCGCGGCGCAGGATATCAACGCAGAGCAGCCCCTCGCACTCCTCCAGCCCCGGGGCAAAAAAGATGACAGCTTTAGACATAATACACACTCCTTGTTTAAGTAAACGGGTGAAACGACTTTGTGATGCGCCAGATCAGCGGCAGCGGGGTTTGCAGGCCGCGCAGGGTCTGCACCAGCCCGACGAGGGACAGGGCATCTACCAGCAGCGTCAGCGTCAGGCCCAACTCGCTGCAATGGGGCAGAAAGCCAACGCAGGCGCAGACTGTGGCCAGCGCCAGCACCACAAGGCCCTGGTTCAGGTGGAACTTTACAAAGGCATCGTGCCGCTGTTTGCAACAGGCGGGTATCAGGATCAATACATTTAAATAGCACAGCGCCGCCAGCAGCCGGGTCTTGCGCGGCGGGGTGTCCGGCGCGGGGGCGGGTCTGGCCGCCGGGGCGGCGGGCGCAGGGGGCGCGGGGCGCTTTTTCTTTTTGTGTGATTTTGCCACGGGCTACCTCCATCCAAACAGGAATTTGAAGCAGCGGCCCAGCTGCCGCCGCCAGTCGGCCTCGCAGTGTTTGCCTTCCAGCTGGCAGTAGGGGTAGACCGCCGCGCCCTGCGCAGTCAGCAGGTTGGTGACTTCCAGCGCTTTGGACGTGTACTGGGCCAGCGCGTGGCGGCCCTTGCCCTCGCGCTCGCCCCAGCTGATGTAGACCCGCGTGCCGGGGGCCAGCTTTGCCTTTTTGATGTCGGCCTTGACTTCGGTAAAGCTGAACCGCACCGACGGTGACAGGCAGGCCGCGCGGCTGAACGTCGCGTTGTGGGCCGTGACGCCGTACAGGCTCATCAGCCCGCCCATACTCGACCCGCCGATAGCCGTGTTGCCGCGGTCGGGCAGCGTGGGGTATTTCGCGTCGATGAGGGGTTTCAGCTCGTTGACCATCCAGTCCAGATACGCCTTGCCCCGGCCGTGTATGGCGTTTTCCTGCCAGGTGAAGTCGTAGGGGCTGTACTCTTCCAGCCGGGCGTTGCCCTCGTGGTTGCACTCGGGCGCGACGATGATGGCCTCGCCGTGGGCGTCCATGTATTCTTTCAGCCCCCAACAGGTGCCGTAGGTGGCCGTGGAATCAAAAAACAGGTTATGTCCATCAAACATATAGACGACCGGGTAGCGCTTGCCGGAGGTCTGCCAGCCGTCGGGCAGGTAGACGAAGGTGTTGCGATCCAGCCCGAAGGGTGTGATATGGGCGGTGAAGGTTTCGACCATAGGGTATCTCCCCTTTTACACAAATTTTCTATTATTGTAGCGCATTTGCCCGGCTTTTTCAACAAAAATTGTGCGGGGTGGGTTGTATTCTGCGCGGCAAAATGTTACTCTTCTTTTAACAAAAGAAGAGGAGTGTGTAAAATGGAAAATATCCGCGCATTTTTAAAGCGCAAGGACGTTATTATCTCGGCGCACCGCTACGGCATCGACGCCATGGGCGCGATGGCGCAGGGGCTGTTCGCCAGCCTGCTGATCGGCACCATCATCAAGACGCTGGGCCAGCAGACCGGCATTGCATTCTTGGTCACGGCTGGCGGCTATGCGGCGGCGGTCGCAGGCCCGGCCATGGCCGCATCCATCGGCTACGCGCTGCACGCGCCGCAGCTGGTTTTGTTCAGTCTGATTGCCGTCGGCGGCGCCGCCAATGAGTTGGGCGGCGCAGGCGGCCCGCTGGCCGTCTACCTGATCGCCATTGCGGCGGCGGAGATCGGCAAGCTGGTCAGCAAGGAGACAAAGGTCGATATCCTCGTCACCCCGGCTGTGACGATTTTGGTCGGCGTAGGTCTGAGCGCACTGTGTGCCCCGGCCATCGGTGCGGCGGCGTCCGCCGTGGGCAGCGTCATCATGTGGGCGACCGAATTGCAGCCGCTGCTGATGGGCATTCTCGTCTCGGTCCTCGTCGGCATGGCGCTGACGCTGCCGATTTCCAGCGCGGCCATCTGCGCGGCGCTGGGCCTGACCGGCCTTGCGGGCGGTGCGGCCGTAGCCGGCTGCTGCGCCCAGATGGTGGGCTTTGCCGTGATGAGCTATAAAGAAAACGGCATCGGCGGCCTGGTCAGCCAGGGCCTGGGTACCAGCATGCTGCAGATGCCCAACATCCTGCGCAACCCCCGCACCTGGATCCCGCCGACGCTGGCAGCGGCCATCACCGGTCCCATTGCTACCTGCCTGTTCCATCTGGAAATGAACGGCCCGGCCGTGTCCAGCGGCATGGGCACCTGCGGCCTGGTCGGTCAGATCGGCGTGTACACCGGCTGGGTCGAGAGCGGCAAGGTCATCACCGCCTTTGACTGGACCGGCGTGGTGCTGGTCTGCTTCATTCTGCCCGCTGTGCTCAGCGTCATCTTCTGCGAGGTGCTGCGGAAGAAGGGCTGGATCAAAGAGGGCGATCTGAAATTGTAAGTAAAGAGGCTTCCCCCGAGGGGGAAGCTGTCTGCGAAGCAGACTGATGAGGGGCGGGTTTGCCATTATTGCCCATAAACGGGTTGTAACGGCAGGCCCGCCCTTCATCCGGCCTACGGCCACCTTCCCCCAAGAGGGGGAAGGCTTTTTACACGAAACCGCGCCAGGTCTGCTCGGCCTCGCTTTGGAAGCAGCCCAGTTCATGGCAGAGCTGCATGGCCCCGGGGCTGGCCGTGGGGTAGTCTTTCTCGGCGCGCTTGCAGTCCAGCACGCCCTGGCCGCTGCCCTCGGCCAGCATTGTGGCCAGATTGCGGGTCGATTTGTCCATCATCGTCCGGGTGCGGATGCCCATGCTCACGCTCATCCTGGCAGCAGCGCTCTGGCCGTGGGCCTCGGCCCCGATGGCATCCAGCGCCGTGTGCGCCGCCTGGTTGAAGCGCCGGTACTCCCGCTTTTGGCGCATCATCTCATCCTTCAGTTTCTGGTCGTGGGTCAGGCCCATCAACTCATCCAGCGTGTTCTTGCCCATCTCGGTGTTCTGGACAATTTCCTGCAGCATTTTTTCATTATCGGTCTGCATAACAAAATCCCCCTTGTGTACGTGGTGGTCGGTCAACCATAGTATGTACACAAGGGGGATGCTTTTATGCAAAGATCACAGGCGCTGCTGGGCCAGAGAGAACATCATGTCCCAGGCCGGGGTCTCGCCCCATTCGGCGCTGGCCAGCTGCACGGTAAAGCTGCCGCGGCGGGACAGGCTGATGCTGAACTCCCGGCGGGAGTTGTCCAGCGCGTCCTGCAGTTTGCGGGCCACCTGGGCGGCGGGGGTACCCACCGTTACCACGGCGAACAGGCCGTCTTCCAAACGGGCCAGCACGGCGGCCTTGTCGTCGGTGCCGACAGACAGCTGCAGGATACCGGCGGCCATGTTCAGGCAGCAGTCGGCCGCATTGGCGGACTCGTTCTGGCGCAGGCTCCAATACTCGTTCACGCGGGCCATCACCACGCCCACGGGCTTGCCGGCCTGGGCCTGGGGCTCGGCGTAGCGGCGGTACTCGGTGTCCAGATAGCGGGCATTGTACACGCCGGTCAGGTAATCGCGGCGCAGCTCTTCCTGCATCTGGGCCAGCACACGGTTAAAGGAATTCTCGGCCCCGGCAGAGGATTGCAGATTGTGGGGCATGCAGCAGTGGAAAGCCAACACGCAGGGGCGGGCGTCCGCCTGGATGCCCTGGTACAGCACCAGCTCCGGGCCGTCATCGGCCTGGACCAGCTGCACGCCGCGGCCGGTCTCATCCAGCGCGGTCAGTTCCTCGGCTTTATCGGTGGGCTGCAGGGTGGCAGGGTCCAGCACGGTGCCCAGGTAGGGGTCCAGTACACTGACCTTGCCGTAGACCTGCTCCAGCGCGGTGATCGCGGTGGACAGTTCAGCGAGGGTATACTCAAATTTCATGTCAGTTCCTCATTTTTAAAACAAAAGATCCCTATTAGGAAAATAACTTTCAAGTACCAAACTATTGTATCACAAAATACGATTGCTGGATAGTTCTGCCTTGCACAAAGAATTTGCGCACCACAGCGCAAAACATTGTTTAGGTTCACAAAAAAAGCAGATGCTGCGTTATAGAAAACACCCCGCACGGTCCCTGGCTGGATACGCGGGGACCATGCGGGGCTGTTATGTGATTATTTCCGGGTGGCCGGTGCGCGGAAGTACCGCACGGTCATGGCCTTGATCTCCCTGGCCAGGGCGGGGGTGAGCTTCTTCTCATCCACGCGCCACTGCCAGTTGCCCTGGGCCACGCCGGGGGTGTTCATGCGGGAGGCAGACGGCTCCTCCAGCCAGTCGGCCATCGGGATGATGGCCAGGGCGGCGGTGCTGGCCATCACGCCGCGCAGCATGCCGCGCAGTTCGCCTTCGGCCTTGTTCAGGGCAAAGTATTCACGGGCCTGCTGGCGGTATTCGGGGGGCAACTCCTCGCCAAACCAGCCGGCCAGCGTATTGTTATCGTGGGTGCCGGGGTAGGCCACGCAGTTGCGCGGGTAGTTGTGGGGCAGGTCGACGCTGTCCTCGCCGGT
>OLVR01002855.1_pt1 | contig 12212 bp, 10 predicted proteins | sample 1673261 | NCBI WGS metagenome assembly OLVR01 (sample SAMEA3178938, study PRJEB25190) | human gut metagenome | biome: human gut; feature: human-associated habitat; material: faeces | place: Austria | collected 2013 | reverse complement strand
AACAGCTGAAGGATTACCGGATTCCGGCAGAGAAGTACGGCATGCGAATATATAAATCTGTACGAAAAAATTAAAATATGGGACATATGTGGGAAAAAGTTATGAAAAGATCCTGCGAGAAACAGGGGAGTGGACATATGTAAAAAAATTTGATGAAAAAGTCCCTTGAGAGACTGAAAACGGGATGTATACACCAAAAATAAGACAAAAAGTCCCATAGTGATTTCTAAATGGGACATAATTGCAAAGAAAGTTGCTATATATCCTGAAGAGATAAATTGCCGGGATATCTATGTAAAGAAAAATTTTATATGTCCCAACAGAAGGGAGGTGCGGGATATATGAATTTACTTTTTTCCGATATATCCCATTGTTAAAAAAATATAAAAATTTACTTTACATGAGAATGAAGTTGTGTTTTAATAACGTCATATTAATGCACAGAAAGGAGAGGTTTTTATAACAATTTATCATCAGATTCTTTCGGAGAAGAGAAGGCTTACGAAAGAATTACAACAAATCAGTGAAGAACTATTGCATCTTCCTGATGGAAAAATTATTTGTGTTCACAATGGAAACCGGGTGAAATGGTTTCACAGTGACGGTCACACACAGACGTATATTCCAAAGAAACACAGAGAATATGCACAGCAGTTGGCATACAAAAGATTCTTATTGGAAAAACAGACAGAGTGTAAAAAAGAACTGTATGCATTAGAACTTTATCAACGACATGCAGTTGGTGAAAATAAAAAGTCGGACAGGTTTCTTTCAGAAGATCCGGCGTATCAGGAATTGCTCTGTCCATTCTATCAGATGGTTACGCAGGAAGAACTTATATGGAGTGATACTTCCTATCCTAAAAATCCCAATTATCCCGAACAATTGAAGTATAAAAGCTGTAAAAATGAATATGTACGATCCAAGTCAGAAGCATTGATTGCAATGAATTTGTATATGGAAAAAATTGCATACCGTTATGAGTGCGAATTAAAAATCGGGAAGGCAGTGTTTTATCCGGATTTTACAATTCTTCATCCGCTGACAGGAAAAGAAATTTACTGGGAACATTTTGGGAAGATGGACTTGCCTGAATATGCAAAGAATGCCGCGGATAAGTTACATATGTATGCGAGAAATGGGATATATCCGGGAGATCGGCTGATTACAACATATGAGACTATGGAGCAGCCGCTGGATACTGCAATTGTGCAAAAGTTAATTACTTATCATTTTAAATAATTCTGAAAGGCAGGAAAATGAGAGTATTTTGCTCTGGAAATTTATATACAGGGTATGTTGATAAACAAATAAGTATCATCTGATAAAGATTTTGTGGCGGTATTAAAAGGTGGGACATATGCAAAAAAAGGCGAGGAAACCTCCCACAGAAATCCCAAAGTAGGACATATGCAAAAAAAGGCAAGGAAACCTCCCACAGAAATCCGAAAGCAGGACATATGCAAAAAAAGGCGAGGAAACCTCCCACAGAAATCCAGAAACGGGACATAATCAGAAAGAAAATCTGCATATGTCCCAACAAAAGGAAAATGTGGGACATAGTCAAAAGAAAATCTGCCTATGTCCCAACAAAAGGAAAATGTGGGACATAGTTGAAAGAAAAAGCTCCATATGTCCCACATCCTATTTAAGTTTACCTGAAATAAAATTTGAATAAAGTTTGTCAGGTTAGGGTGTGAGCTTTTCAATTTTTTTGTGATGGTCAATAAATCAGCCACCATTTTTACAAGGTTTAATCAAACTCAAGTTCTTCATCTGCAGATTCTGAAACAGACGTTTTGTGAATATACCGGTTCATTAAATTTTTCGGAACAGAGATGTCTTCTTTTATCAGTAAATCCAGTCATACAGGGGACGTATGATATAAAAAGTCTTGCGACCTTCCAATAAAGACTGCGGACCTAATGGGTCAGCAGTTCTTCATAAATCCCCTTTGTCTGGGTATCGTCTACACCACCCATATAGTAAGTTTTCCCATTTGCGGAAAATTGGAGAAACGCATCATTTTCTGGATTTAAGAAAACATTGACATCCTCCCCTCCGGAGATGGTAAATGTGCCTTTTTCCAATGTATCCATGCTGGTGCCGTATGTTCTGGTCCAGTCCGGCAGATCACTTGCGGTAAGAAGTGTGGGATCTTTGATCTCACTAAGCGGAATCTGATAATCTGTTTTCAGATGCTGTGCGCATAGTGTGTGGTTTTGGATCACCAGATCAATGGGAGTAAATTCCTCCTGAATCAACCATATGCATAACAGAGGGAAGGAAAGCATCATAATGGCACTGAAAATAGTAAGTCCTTTTCCGAGGGATGTGGCCATATTTACCGTTGTCCCGATGCCGACGCGCTGTTCTACCATCGTATGGGGATCGGATGGATTGTAGTAGAGGATGCCGCCGATCCAGTTTCTGTCATCATTTTCATCGCTGGTCAGATTCCGTTTTTGTGCATAGCTTCGGTCAATTTTTTTCAGCTTTATCATGCAGAAAATGCACAGCAGGAGTAAAAGCAGTGTATAAACAATCATGCCGGCGATGGAACATATTCCCATGTGTCTGGCAGACAGGGTAAGGATCTCCAGAAACAGGATCAGTGCCGTGTTCAGCCAGCAGGAGATCAGCCAGAAGTTCTTCCAGCGGTTTTTCTTTGCGCGTGCATAATTGATATTCACGTCACTATCCGTACTGATGACGGAAACCGGCTGGCGGTCTATCCATACAGCTGCAAGCCAGAAGACCAGCCCGCAGGAGGCACCGATCAGACAGGAAATCCCAAGCCCGCTGGACTTTGGAAGCAGCAACAGGGCACTTGCGATACTGATGATATTTGGCAGGAAAAACGGGAGAAACCGGACTTTTCTTACGGAGCCAGCCTGTTTTAATTCCACATAATGTTCCGGCTGCCGGTCTTCGTACAGATGGTTTTGCGTTTTCCATGTTTTCAACCGGTGATTCGCACGCATGATCGGCAGGGAAAGCAGAAAAATCGCTGCCAGAAGCCAGAACATCCAGATGGTAAGCTGAATGGACATATGGGAGGTCAGCAGACTTACAAATGGAACAATCGCAAGGAGAATGGCGTAGTAACGCATTTCCTTTTTGAATTTTTGCCGGATGTCTGCGACGGTGGCATCTTTTATCCATTCTTTTTTCATATTTACGGCAAACAGGCGTCCGTTCTCATACTTATTTTGTGTGGAAAATAAAAACAGTATGATAAAGACGATTGGATACATGGTTGCAAAAAAGATAATATTCATAATCATAACAATCACCCCTTATAGATGTGTTTGCATAAGTCGAAAAATTCTGTCTGCGTCATGCCGCTTACTTTCGCTTCGGAAATGATCTGGCGCAGCAGTTCCTGGGATTTTTCCGACAATTCTTTATTCGTTTCAAATTCCTGCCGCACGCGGGCACCGCTTCTGCGGTCGGTGTAGATGTAGCCCTCCTGTTTTAAGAGGGTGTAGGCTTTGCTGACGGTCATGGAGTTGATACCGATCTCCTCTGCCAGTGCCCGCACGGTGGGAAGCTGTTCGCCCGGAGCAAGCCGCCCGTCCGAAATGCCGAGCACGATCTGATTGCGGATCTGCTGGTAGATCGGAATCTCGGAGGCATCATTGATGGAAATTACCATGTTTTCTCCTTCCGTAAATATCATACAATATTTTGTATTGGTTACAATAATACAAACAATACAAAATGTCAAGTAAAACAAGAAGGAATCTCAGGCATTGAAAAATAAATAAAAAAGTGCATAATAGGTTATAGAAGAAAGGGAAATTATTCTATGAAAAAATCAATGATCTATCGTGTATTGATCTATATTGCGGGATTATTAATCCTGGCGATGGAATCGTACAGGCGATTTCGGATTGTATTCACAGAAGTGTCGGATTTACGAAGAACTGTTTTGATGTGCTCAACGTGACAATTACGATTGTGATCAGTCTGGTCTGCACCGGGCGGCTGCATGGGATCGGGATCGGAACGGTGCTTGCCGTGATCCTTGTAGGGCGTACGATTGCGGTCTTTAATCATTTTACAAAGGAAAAACTGACGGCACTTGCCGGAATCGAGGAGTAAACAGGCGGTTACTTTTCCAGTGGAATTACTGCAAACGGGGAGCGTTCCCTGTTGTAGGTATGCAGTAAACCATCTGGAAAATTTCAAACCGCAATCTACATAATCAATTCTAAAAATATTCGTTTTCTATATAGTATAAAATAATCAGGAAATTCTCAGGAGAATAATTATTCAATCAATTTCATTTCAGTTTTCGTGAGCTCAAGTCAGGGCATATTTCAAGCGTGGTGGTGACGAAAATAAGACTATACTATTGAATCAGAAGCATCTGATACCCATCTTGTACTATCTTTTTTGGTCAGTCAGTTGTTATATATAGTTTTTGATTGTGTGCTGTTTAAACTGACACCTGTGGATGTCGAAGCAAAAATCGTATGATGTTTATAAGCAGGCAATTATGGATGCATTTGCCTAGAATATTGCGAAGAATAATATAATACTTTACACAGAGATTTTAATTTTCTGAAATGAACACGAGTACAAATATTACAAATAGTAAAAATGCACAAAAAAATAATTGGAAATATGACACTACAGACAAAAATGCAAAAGAATATTGACATTAACAAGAACAGGTAATATATTTAATTTACAAGATAAATGTACACGTGTACAACACGACGCAGCAAGAATAGTTGAAGGTTATTTGCTTGACGAAGCAGAATAATTGGACATATTTCAGAATGGAGGATATATGAATAAGTTTAAAAAGTTTATGGCATTGGGATTGGCGGCAATGATGGTTACATCACTTGTAGCCTGTGGTGGATCAACAGGTAATGCAAAAAATAAGAAATCAGATTCATCAAAAGGGACAACAGTTACTTTCTGGAATAGCTTTACCGGAGCTGATGGAGATATGCTGGTAAAGATGGTTGATAAATTCAATAAGGAAAATACTGATGGAATCAAAGTAAAGATGGATATTTCATCAGATTTTGACAGCCAGTTATCAACAGCATTTGCAGCTGGCGAAGGGCCAACAATGATTCTTAGCTCAAGTGCTTACAGATTTACATATGGGGACTATTTGCAGGATGTTAGTGATGTGTTTGATAAGACAGATTTGAATAAGGATGATTTTATTCAGTCATATTTGGATTATTGTTCTGATGGTGATAAAACATATTTCGTCCCATTCCAGGTAGTTGGATACTATATGTACTGGAACAAAGATCTGTTTAAAAAGGCTGGTCTTGACCCTGAGACACCTCCTACATCATGGGATGAGTGGCAGCAGGATGCAGCAAAGATTTCTGATTCAACCAAAAATATTTACGGCTCAGGAATTTCTTATGATTATGCCTACCAAATTGCACACATTATGCAGAGATTTGGGGGATTGGCTGTTACTGATGATAATGGAACGTGGAAGGCTAATTTTGAAAATAATGCGGGATATGAGAATTTCCTTAACATGTACAAAGATATGGTGGACGATGGCGATAATCCTCTTGAAGCAGATACGGATTCAATGATGAGTGCTGGACAGGTTGGAATTACTGTTGGAGGTCCTTGGGTAACAGCAGGACTTGACACTGCCGGGGTGGATTATGGTATCGGGCTTATTCCACAGGGCGATGCAGGAGATATGAATTCTGTTGAGGTTATTGGATTTGGTATTACAACAGCAGCAAGTGATGCCGAAAAAGAAGCTGCTTATAAATTCATCAAGTGGTGGAATACCCAGGATAAAGATGGAAGCAGTCCTGCTTTAGAGTGGTCTCTTCAGAATGGATTCCCGGCATATACATATTCAGTTCAAAATAACAAAGAATATAAGGCTAATAAGAAACTGAGCGCCATGTCGGCAGCTAATCCGGAAGCTCCTACAGATTTTATAGTTGATTCAAACTTCCCTGGCATTAATTCTGTATTATCAGATGTTATTCCAGAGATGATCAACTCAGTGGCATTTGGTAATTCATCGGTTGAAGATGCGTTAGCAAAAGCTCAGAAATCGACCCAGAAGATAGTTGATAAATACAACAAATAGCAGGAAACATAAATAGCAAAAGAAGGGGCGGCTTTAATAAAAGGTCGCCCTTTCAATAGAAAGGTTGAAGTAATAGATGGAAAAAATAAGAAAGTATTGGAATAGACCATCCAGAAGTGCATATGTTTTTATCGCTCCTTCAATAATTTTATTGATATTATTCAATATAATTCCCTTAATTATGGCATTTGGTTTAAGCTTTTTTGATGTCCCTATTACGATGAATCATGCTACATTCGTAGGATGGGATAATTTTGTAGAAGCATTTCATGATCCACGCTTTATAAACAGTTTAAAGGTTACTGCGATTTTTACAGGCATTGAGGTACCTGTGCAAGTATTAGGGGCCTTGGTAATAGCAGCATTTATTAGCAAAAATAATAAGAGAAATAAGTTTTTACGTGCAGTGTACTTTCTCCCTGTTATTTGTTCTGCAACTGTAATAGGTATTATGTGGAGAATGATTTTACATTCAAATATAGGCTTTATAACGGCTGCTTTACAGTCAATGGGATTAGGAAAAATTAATTTTATGAATACTCCGGGACTTACAATATTTGTAATCTCGTTTATATCAATATGGAGAAGCTTTGGTATTTCGACAATAATATATGTTACTGCAATCCAGCAGGTATCACCTTCATTATTTGAAGCAGCTCAAATGGATGGGGCGGGAAAAATTCTTCAGTTTTTACATATAACAGTTCCTTCCATACGGCCTACATTCTGGTATATCATGATGACCAGATTTGCAGGTGCTCTTCAGATTTTTGATATCATATATGTAACGACAAACGGTGGACCAAATTATACTACAGAGTCAACTGTTAGTTATATATATTCAAGAGCGTTTTCATCAAATTCAAGCATGGGATATGCATCGGCAATGTCGGTAGTACTTTTCATTATTATTATGTTCATTACTGTCTTGATGTATAGAAGAATGGTAAAGGAGGACTAACGGTATGAAAAAGAAAAAGACGATAAGTATTGGGAAAGTATTCTTTAATGTACCGGTTGCTTTGATATTGATCATAATTGCTTTGCTGGTTTTAGTGCCGGTCATTTGGATGACATTTAGTGCTTTCAAGACAGAAAGAGAGATCATTTCATGGCCACCTACATTTATTCCTAAAACATTTACACTTGAAAACTTTGTGGACGTGCAGGGGCGAATTAACATTATTCGTTATATTGCAAACTCTGTAATATATGCAGGTGTAACAACTGCTTTAGCTGTTGTCGTAAATAGTATGGCTGGATATGCATATGCATTTTACGAATTTAAAGGTAAAACAGGAACATTTTTGATGACATTGGCAACAATGATGGTTCCTTTTCAGGTAATTATGGTTCCGTTATTCCTTGTTGTATACAAGATGGGAATGTATGACACTTATTGGGGACTTATAATTCCGAGAGTGGCAGTTGCTGGTTCAATATTTATGATGAGAGCTGCGTTTACGGGGATACCGAAAGAAATGGCAGAGGCAGCCAGAATTGATGGCCTGTCGGAATTTGGAATATTCTGGAAAATTATGCTTCCGCAGGTAAAACCAGCGGTAATAACATTGGTTATTTTAAGTGTTAATGGCTCTTGGAATGATCTGTTATGGCCGATGATTGTTACAAGCAGTACAGAAATGAGAACACTTGCAAATGGATTAGCATTATTTATAGGACAAAATACTATTGAATATGGTGCTGCTTTTGCAGGAGCACTTGTTTCATTACTGCCGATGTTTGTACTTTATATGTTTGGACAGAAGTACTTTGTTGAAGGCATGAGCAGTGGTGGATTAAAAGGATAGGAGTTGAGGAAGATGGAAACTACAAAAGTAGTATGTAATAAAGAATTTCAAATTGACAGAGTAGATTCTAGATTGTTTGGCTCTTTTCTTGAGCATATGGGAAGAGTCATATATTCTGGAATATATGAACCTGACAACAAGAATGCTGATGAAGACGGCTTTAGGCAGGATGTGATTGATCGCGTAAAAGAAATGAATGTAACAACAGTACGTTATCCAGGTGGTAATTTTGTTTCTGCATACCATTGGGAGGATGGTGTTGGGGCTAAAGAAAAGAGACCGCATAAACTTGATCTTGCATGGAGGTCAATTGAAACAAATGAATTCGGTACAAATGAGTTTATGAAATGGGCAAAAAAAACAAATGTTAATCCTATTTTTACGGTAAATTTAGGAACACGGGGTGTTGAAGATGCTGCACATTATCTTGAATACTGTAATTTTCCTAGCGGAACACAGTATAGTGACATGCGTAAATCTCACGGTGTAGATGAGCCATACGGAATAAAAATGTGGTGTTTGGGGAATGAGATGGACGGAAGCTGGCAGATAGGACACAAATCAGCGGAAGAGTATGGAAAGATTGCGGCTGAGACCGGAAAGGTTATGAAGTTGATAGATCCTGATATTGAACTGATTGTATGCGGAAGTTCTCTGTCAAGTATGGATACATATCCTGAGTGGGATATGGAAGTATTGGATAAAACTTATGATGTTGCAGATTATCTGGCACTGCATCAGTATTATGCAGGACAGGAAAAGGGAACAAAAACTTTTCTGGCACAATCGGTTGATATGGAAGAGTATATTCATACTATTAGATCTGTTGCACAGGTTATCAAGCAAAAAAAACGTTCTAAAAAAGATATGAAGTTTAGCGTTGATGAGTGGGGCGTATGGGCTGTGCCAAGCAATACTGTAAATAATGAAATTGATGAGAAACCATGGCAGATAGCACCCGCAATCAGTGAACAGATTTACACCCTTGAAGATGCGTTATTGTTTGCAGAGATGCAGATGGTAATAATTAGAAATGCAGATGCAATTAAAATCGCATGCCAGTCACTTCTTACTAATATAAGTGCATGTATTATGACAGAAAAGGGTGGGGGGCATTGGTTACAGACTATATATTATCCATTTTATTATTTCGCAAATTACGCTAAGGGGATAGTTTTAAATGTCTCGAGTACTGGGCCAGTATATGACTGTAAAGAATTTAACAATGTGCCTTATGTAGATTCTATTGTTGTATGGAATGATGAGGATGGAGAGTTAGTCTTTTTTGCAGTAAATCGTGATGAAGATAATAAACAGAAAGTGTCACTTCAATTGTCGGATTTTGAAGTAGATAGTGTAATCGAAAGTATCGGTATGACAGCAGCAGATAAAAAAATGACAAATCAATTTCAGCATGATGCTGTTAAACCGGAAACAGTTGACAATGTGAAACTGGGCAATGGGGAGGCGAAAGTAGTATTAAAACCATTATCATTTAATGTGGTTAGATTAAGAATAAATCAGTAACAGGAATATATAGTGAATCCTGAGAAAATCGTGAGTTCATTGATGATAACAGGCGATTATGGTATACTCTGACTAGAAATATACGGGGGTACGGATATGGCAATTACAGTAAATCAGATAGCAGAGCAGTGTGGTGTTTCCAGAACGACAGTTCTTAGAGCTTTAAATGGTGGAAGTGTGTCAAAGGACACTAAGGAACGAATATTGCAGGTTGCTAAAGATAATAATTATCGCCCGAATCTTCTGGCTAGGAGCTTAAATCATGGAAGAACAATGTCACTTGGGGTTGTAACAATTAATATCGAAAACATGTACTTTGTACAATCATTAAATACTATTAATAAAGAGGCTGATAAAAGAGGATATTTTACTAATATAGTAGTTTGTGATGATAGCCTTGAATGGGAGAAAAAACTTATTCAGGGTTTGGCTGAACGTCAAATGGAAGGGATATTGATTAACCCAATAAACAAAGGAAAAGAATTTGAAGATTTTCTCTTATCACTGCATGTTCCGGTAGTATGTATTGGCAATCAGGTATCAGAAAAGATTACAACTGTGCAGGTAAATGAAATGGTTGCGACCATGGATGCGGTAAAACATATTGTATCAAAGGGCTATGAGAAGATTCTGTTTATCTGTCCTCCGCTTGAGATGAAAGAAGTGAAAAATACTTATACGCATGAGCAGAGAGAATTGGGATTTAGAAATGCTATGGGGATGTATCCAGATGTAAATATGCATGTAATTGGAAAAAATGAATTTTTACAAGAAGTGCAAACAGTTTGCAAAAATAATCTGGATAAAAGAACCGCTTTTCTTTGTTCAGGAGACAGCTATGCATTGATGATAATGCAATGGGCTGCTAAGGAAGGCTATGAAATTCCAAAAGATTTTGGATTAATGGGATTTGATGATATCAGTGTTTTACAATATATTTCTCCAAAACTTACAACGGTTTCGACAAATGTTGAGGGAGTTGCATCTACTGCGGTAGTGGAACTTATCCAACAGATAGAATCAGAAGTATATTCGCCTAAGTCTATATATTTGAATCACAAAATATTAGATAGAGATACATTATAATTACCGTATTCATATTTCCTGTGCGAATAAAGGAGATATGAATATGAATAAGAACAATTATATAGAAACTGAGTACAATAAACCATTTATTAGACAGCGTGCAGATCCATATGTGTATAGGCATTCGGATGGAAGCTATTATTTTACAGCTTCCGTGCCGGAGTATGACAGAATAGTATTGCGACGGAGTAATACTTTAAACGGGTTAAGAGAGTCAGATGAAGTAACTATATGGAAAAAGCATGATAAGGGAATCATGAGCGTGCATATTTGGGCACCAGAGATTCATTATCTAGACAATAAATGGTTTATTTATTATGCAGGAGGAGATATTGATGATATATGGGCTATAAGACCATATGTGTTAGTGTGTGAAGGACAGAATCCGTTAAATGATCCGTGGAAAGAACTTGGAATGGTAAAGGCAACTGATGCTTTTTCTTTCAATGATTTTTCATTGGATATGACGGTGTTTGAAAACAAAGGTAAGAGATATTGTGTATGGGCTGAGAAAGTAAATATCGGTAAGAAAATATCTAACTTGTATATTGCAGAGATGAAGTCTCCTACAGAACTTGCTACAGCGCAAGTACTTTTATCCTCTCCTGATTATGAATGGGAAAGGGTTGGTTTTTGGGTAAATGAAGGACCGGCAGTAATCAAACATAATGGAAAGATTTTCTTGACATATTCAGCAAGTGAAACGGGAGAATGCTATTGTATGGGAATGCTGAGCATTGGCGAAAATGAAGAGATTTTGAATCCTCGTGCTTGGAAGAAGGAATGTAATCCTGTTTTGAAAACTGATGTTGATAAGCAAATATATGGACCAGGACATAATTCGTTTGTAAAAGATGAAACAGGTAATGATGTAATGATTTATCATGCCAGACAGTATGATGAAATTATAGGTGATCCGTTGTATGATCACAATCGTCATGTTTATCGGATGAAAATAAAATGGAATTCAAGAACTGAACCCGTTTTTAACTATGGCAATAACTTTTAACATGATTTTCAGAAAGAATAAGGAGGAGTCACTAAAACAAGCAAATATAAAAACAGACCGCCTAAGTGAAAAATCAAAGCGGCTAAATTTCCATACCGAAAATACATCGAAGATCTGGAAATGAATCTTCTCCCGGAAGGAATGCGAAAATGCCTACCGGAGCTGTGTACGCTGGATTTTATCAGAGAAGGAAAAAACATCATTATGACCGGCAATCCGGGAACCGGGAAAACGCACACGGCTATCGGACTTGGAATAAAGGCCTGTGAACAGGGCTATCGTGTCCTGTATACAACAATTCCTTATCTGGTAACAGAACTAAAAGAAAGTAATAGCAAGCAAAAACTCCGCACATATCAGAAACGCTTTGAAAAATACGATCTGATCATAGCTGATGAGTTTGGTTACATATCTTTTGATCGGGAAGCTACTGATTTGTTATTCACAGTCCTTTCATTAAGGGCATCCCAGAAATCAACCATTATTACTTCAAACCTTACATTTGAGAGATGGGACGAAATCTTCGAAGATGCCGCCATTACAAGTGCAATCGTTGATAGGCTTACATACAAAGCTTATCTGATTGATATGGAAGGCGATTCCTACAGGCTCCGTGAAACCCTGCGGAACAACGGAACCGACTTCGAAACAGTAGTAAAATAGTAACTGCACCTGT
>OLVR01002852.1_pt1 | contig 12240 bp, 9 predicted proteins | sample 1673261 | NCBI WGS metagenome assembly OLVR01 (sample SAMEA3178938, study PRJEB25190) | human gut metagenome | biome: human gut; feature: human-associated habitat; material: faeces | place: Austria | collected 2013 | reverse complement strand
AGAACAGCGGCGGCAGCCTGGACCAGTACGAGCGCGACCCCGACACCGGCTCGGCGCTGATCCCTGCGCTGGAAATCGACACCTATATCTCCAACCTGCTGGGGCCGGACTACCAGGTGACGGAAGGCTCGTTCAGCACGTCGGAGTTCGTCTACCAGTACGATGAGGAAAAGCAGGCCTATTACGTGCCTGTCACCAGTTCGGTGGCTCTGTACACGCCCACGGTGGAGATGATTTCCCAGAAGGATGGCGAACGCATCGTCACGGTCGGATATGTGCCCACCGCCACGAACAACACCACCGGTGAGTTGAGCCTGATGGCCCCCACCGAACCGACGAAGTATATGGACTACGTGTTCACCCGCGGCGAGAACCGCCAGTGGTACCTGACCGCCCTGCGCGAGAGCGACATGAAGGTGGAAGCTACCCCCACGCCTGCCCCGACAGACGCCCTGGTGGAAGACCTGCAAAACGACCAGCTGAACACCGACACCGCCCCGGCGGAGGAAGCACCGCAGCCGGAAGGCGAGCAGCCCGCAGAAGAGGGCGACGCCCAGCCTGCAGAGGACAGCGCAGAATCCACGGAGGACACCGCCGACAGCGAAAGCACGGCGGAGTAAACAGTTTCTATATCAGCATCGGCACCTCTGTATGGGGGTGCTGATTTTTTTTGCAATCCTATAAACAGGGATGCAATCTCCCGACAAATATGCTATAATAGCCACATATATTTGAGTGAGGTGTGGTACTATGGAAGAATTACTGCGTATTCTGGAAAAGAACGCCCGTATGCCCATTGAGGATATCGCGGCTATGCTGGATAAGACCCCCGAGGAAGTCGCCGCCATGATGGACGAGGCCGCCGCCAAGGGCTATATCCGCGGCTATGAGACTCTCGTCGACTGGGAGCAGGCCGGCGTCAACCTCGTGGAGGCTGTCATTGAGCTGCGCGTCACCCCCCATAAGGCCCGCGGCTTTGACGATATCGGCATGACCATCGCCCAGTTTGACGAGGTCGATACCGTGCTGCTGATGAGCGGCAGCTACGACTTGCAGGTCATCATCAAGGGCCGCAGCTTCCAGGAAATCGCTATCTTTGTGGCAAAGCGCCTGTCCCCGCTGGACGATGTCCTCTCCACCGCTACCAGCTTTGTGCTGCGCCCCTACAAGCGCGGTGGCCGCCTGTACCTGGCCGAAGAACCCGATGAAAGAGAGTGTACCGTCCTGTGATGAACTACGATGAACTGCTTGCCCCTGCCGCCAAGGCCATGCGCCCCTCCGGCATCCGCAAGTTCTTTGATCTGGCGGCCGATATGCCCCACTGCATCTCGCTGGGCGTCGGCGAGCCGGATTTTAAAACGCCGTGGAGCGTCCGCGACGCAGGCATCCGCAGCCTGGAACTGGGCCGTACCAAGTACACGGCCAACGCGGGCTTGAAAGACCTGCGCAAGGAAATCTGCACCTACTTACAGCGCCGGTTTGAACTGCATTATCAAGAAGAAAACGTCCTCGTCACGGTGGGCGGCAGCGAGGCCATCGACCTTGCCATCCGCGCGCTTGTGCAGCCCGGGGACGAGGTCATCATCCCCGAACCCTGCTTTGTCTGCTATGAGCCTATCACCCAGCTGACCGGCGGCGTACCGGTGCATATCGCCACCCGGGCCGAGGATCAGTTCCGCCTGACGGCGGATCAGCTGCGTGCGGCCATCACGCCGAAAACGAAGCTGCTCATCTTCCCATACCCCAACAACCCCACCGGCGCGGTCATGAGCGCCGCCGAGGTGGAGGAAATTGCCGCCGTCCTGCGGGAAACGAACGTGCTGGTGCTGTCGGATGAAATCTACTCCGAGCTGACCTACGGCCTCGACCGCCATGTGTCCATTGCGTCGCTGCCCGGTATGGCCGAGCGCACCATCGTCGTCAACGGCTTCTCCAAGTCCTACGCCATGACCGGCTGGCGCTTGGGGTACGCTGTCGGCCCTGCGCCGCTGATCAAAGTCATGACGAAAATTCACCAGAGCTGCATCATGTCGGCCCCCACCACCAGCCAGTACGCCGCCATCACGGCGCTGCGCCAGTGCGACGACCAGATCGAGATGATGCGCGATGAGTACAACCGCCGCCGCCGTTACGTCGTCAAGGCGCTGAACGAGATGGGCCTGACCTGTTTTGAGCCGCGCGGCGCGTTCTACGTGTTCCCCTCCATCCAAATCAGCGGCCTGACGAGCAGTGAATTCTGCGAGCAGCTGCTGCGGGAGAAGGAAGTCGCCATCATTCCCGGCTCGGCCTTCGGTGCGTCGGGCGAGGGTTACGCCCGCATCAGCTATGCGTACAGCGTAGACCATTTGCAGACTGCCATGAAGCGCATCCGTGAATTTTTAAAGGAACACGGCTGGATACAGAAATAAAACAACAGGAGAGTGACCAACAGTGCAATACCGCGCGGTAACGGTGCTGGCCCCGGCCAAGCTGAACCTGTCGCTGGACGTTGTGGGCACGCTGCCCAACGGCTACCACGATCTGGACATGGTCATGCAGACCATCGACCTGTACGAAAAAATCACGCTGCGCCGCAGCAATGACCTGACGCTGACCCTGCCCGGCAGCTTTGTGCCCGCCAACGATAAAAACACCGCCGTCAAGGCGGCGCTGGCGTTTTTCCACTACACCGGCCTGCTGGCGGGCGTGGATATGACGATTTACAAGCGGGTGCCGGTGCGTGCCGGCATGGCGGGCGGCAGTGCTGACGCTGCGGGCGTGCTGGTTGGTTTGAACGAACTGTACAACGCCCGGCTTTCCATGAGCGAACTGTGCGCCATCGGCGCGGGCATCGGCGCGGATGTGCCGTTTGCGCTGCTGGGCGGTACCTGCCGCGTGCGCGGCGTGGGCGATTTGATGAAAGCCCTGCCGCCCTGCCCGGACTGCTGGTTTGTCGTGGCGATGCCCAGCGTCGGAGTCTCGACGCCCGAGGCCTTTGCCCGGTATGACACGATGGGCAGCCCGGTCCACCCCAACTGTGAGGCCCAGGAACAGGCCATCCGCGCCAACGACCTGCGAGGCGTCTGTGCGGCGGCGGGCAATGCGCTGGAACACTGCTCCGGCGCGGTGGAAACGCCCGCCATCTGTAAAACGCTGCGGGCGCATGGGGCCGTCACGGCCCAGATGACCGGCAGCGGCGCGGCGGTGTTTGGCATTTTTGACGACGAGAACGCCGCCCGCAATGCCGCCGTCGAGCTGAAAAAGGGCTACAAGCAGGTCTATGTCTGCAAGCCCACCCATGGAGGCCCCCGCGTGACGGCCCGCCGCGCGTTCGGTGCCAAGAAATAAGTTTACAAGCTCCCCTTTCTGCCCATACTCCGGTTGAAAGGGGAGAACTGTTATGACAAAGCATACCCGCCGCGTACTGGAACTGGGCGTAGGCCTGGCGTTGGCACTGGCCATTGTACTTACTGTCAGCGCCGATTGGCACCAGCGCACCGCCGCCCAGGTACGGGCGGACACCCTGCGGCTGCATATTCTGGCCAACAGCGATACGTTAGACGACCAGCTGCTGAAATTGCAGGTGCGGGACGCCGTTTTGGCTGCCCTGCCGCCCGCCGTGACCGAAGCCGCAACTCCGGACGAGGCTGCTGCGGCCCTGCAATACGCACTGCCCGCCTTGCAGCAGGCCGCCGACACGGCCCTGCACCGCGCCCACAGCCCCCAGGCTGCCCGCCTGCGGTTGGAACAGTGGGACTTTGCTGCACGAGACTATGGCAGCTTCACCCTGCCGGGCGGGGCTTACACAGCCCTGCGCATTGAGTTGGGCGAAGCCCGGGGCCGCAACTGGTTCTGCGTTTTGTATCCAGCTCTCTGCGTCTCCGGCAGCACCGCCGCCTACCCCACCGCCGATGAAAACGCGCTGGTGTTTGGAAGGTTTGAGGTAAGGTGTGCAGTTGCGGACTTTATAGGCAGATTGGCTTCCCCCGCGGGGGAAGCTGTCAGCGGCTTGCCCGCTGACTGATGAGGGGCGGCCTTGCCGCTGCCGCCCGCAAATGGGCCGCTGCGGCATATGCGCCCCTCATCCGGCCCTTCGGGCCACCTTCTCCCAAGGGAGAAGGCTATTAGAAAGGACACCGCCATGCTAAACTTCATCCTCGGCCCCTCCGGTTCGGGCAAATCCTATCAGATGCTGGCTGAACTGCGCGCCCGTGCGGAACGCGGGGAACGCAGTATCCTCATCGTACCGGAACAGTTCACATCCTCCACCGAAGGGCAGCTCTACCGCACCCTGGGGGACAGCCTTTCCGCTTATGTGGAAAGCTACTCCTTCACCTCGCTGGCGGAGGCCCTGCTGCGCCGTTACGGCGGGGCGGCGGTGCCCACCCTGACCGAGGCGGGCCGCGCCCTGCTGCTGCGCCGCGCGACGGATTCGCTGCTGGACAAGGTCGTCTACTACAACCGCCAGCGCCGCAGCGCGGCTTTCTGCGAGAAAGCGGCACAGACCATCAACGAACTGAAAAGCGCCGGTGTAACGCCGGAAATGCTGGCCCAGTACGCCAACGCCCCCGGCGCTGACCGCGAAAAACTCAGCGAACTGGCGCTAATCTACAACGCCTACGAGGGGCTGCTGGCCCAGAGCGCCATGGATCCCGGCGACCGCCAGCAGCGCGCCGCCGAGCGGTTGGACGCAGCTTTTTTCGCGGGCTGCGCGGTCTACATAGACGAGTTTGATACCTTCAACGCGCCAAAGCGTGCCCTGCTGGCCGCCATGCTGCCGGCAGCCGACGTCACGGTCTGCCTGTGCTGCGACGGCGAGCAGGACACCGCCGGCGGCATGGGGCTGTTCAGCGGTGCCAAAAATGTTGTCAATACGTTAAAACGTATGGCTGCGGATGCCGCCATCCCGACACACACCGTCGTGCTGTCCGACGACCGCCGCCACGCCGACGCCCCGGCCCTGGCCGAGCTGAACCTGCTGCTGGCCGACCCGGCCTACACGCCGGACGTCACCGTTGACCCCGCGCACCCGGCCATCACCTACCACGCGGCGGCGTCCCGCCAGGCCGAGGCTAAGGCCGTGGCTGCCGAGATCGCCGCCCGCGCCCGGCGGGGCACGCCGTATAGCCGCATGGCGGTCATCTGCCGCAATGCGGATCAATATCTGGCCCCCCTGCGGTACGAGTTCCGGCTGCAAAATATCCCGCTTTTCTGCGACGAAGCTACAAGCCCCGAGAACACCGCCCCGGCCCGGGCCGTCCACGCGGCGCTGGACCTGCTGCGTGGCGTGTCCAGCCGAAGCGTGCTGCGCCTGCTGAAAACCGGCCTTGTGGATCTGCCCGACACCCAGCAGTGCGCACTGGAAAATTACGCCTACACCTGGAGGCTGACCGCTGCCGATTGGCGTGTGCCCTTCACCCGCAGCGCAGCTGGCTATGCGGGGCACGACACAGAGCAGGATAAACGAACGCTGGCCGACGCCGAGGCCGCACGCGCCTTTATCATGGAGCAGGTCGCGGACTTTATCGCCAAAGCGTCCGGTGCGCCCGCCGCCGCGCTGACCAAGCAAATTTTTATCTTTTTGCAGGCCCTCGGCGCAGAGAAAACACTGGACCGCCTGGCCGGAGAGCTGCGCACGCAGGGCCGTCTGCCCGCCGCCGATGAAGTCCTGCGGGAGTGGAACACCGTCATGGGCCTGCTGGATCAGCTGGCTCGGCTGCTGGGCGATGAAATTTTACCCCCCGCCGACTACGCTGAGCTGTTCACCCTGCTGCTGCGCACCACCGACATGGGGCACATCCCCCAAAGTCTGGACAGCGTCATCGTGACGACGGCGGGCCGTATGCGCCTGCCCGAGACCGACGCCGTCTTTGTAGTGGGACTGCTGGAGGGCGAGTTTCCCCAGACACCCGGCGACCAGGGGCTGTTGACCCATGCCGATCGTGACATGATGATGGAGAACGGCGCAGAACTGCCCGACTGCTTTGCCAACAAGGTGCTGCGCGAGGGCATCTGCTTCTACAAGGCGCTGACTGTGGCGCGGAAGTACCTTTGGCTCAGCTGGCCCAGTGCCGCCCACGGTGAGGACACCGCCCCCGCCAGTGCCGCGCTGGCCCAGGTGCTGCAATATCTGGCTGTGCCGCCTTACGCGCCCACTGCGGCCCAGCTGGCCGCCGCACCCGCCGCCGCGCTGGATGTGCTGGGGCTGCTCAGCCAGCAGCCTGGGGCGGAGGAAGCCGCCGCCGGTGCCGCCGTGCGGGCCGTACTGGATGCGAACCCCGCACTGGCCCCCGGATACGAGGCCGTGCGCCGCGCCGCCGATACCGCCGGTGCGGAACAGCGGGTGGAGAACACCGAAGAACTTGAAAAACTGCTGGGCCGTGGGCTGCGCATCAGCCCCACCCGGTTTGAAAAATACCAGAACTGCCCATTTGGGTATTTTTTACAGTATATCGTCAAAGCTGCGCCACGCCAGAAGGCCGAGCTGGCCCCGAACATCAGCGGCACGCTGACCCACTGGGTGCTGGAAAACGCCCTGCGCCGCCAGGGCGCCGCCTTTAAGGACCTGACGCCCGAGGAATTGCAGGCCCTTGTGGACAGTCTGGTGGACGAGTACGTCACCGCCAATCTGCCCGGCGCCACCGTGCGCATGCAGTATTTAGTGGAGCGCATCCGCCGTAACCTCGTTAACCTGCTGGGGTTCATCCAGCGGGACCTGCGCCAGTCGGGCTTTCAGCCGGTGGCCTTTGAGCTGCGCATCGATGACCGTCCCGGCGACGACCCCGACGCCCCGCGCATCGAGCCGGTGCGCCTGGATGACGGGGCAGGACACACCATCCGCGTGGTGGGCACCGTCGACCGCGTGGACGCCATGCCGCTGCCCGGCGACGGCCGCACTTACCTGCGGGTGGTGGACTACAAGACCGGCGGCAAGGACTTCCAGCTCAAAGAAGTCTACTGCGGGCTGGACTGCCAGATGCTTTTGTATCTGTTTACGCTGGAACGCAACGGCGATTCGCTGTTCCCGGCCCCTGCCGCCGCCGGCGTAGAATACCTGCTGGCTGACCCTGCACCCGAGAGCGTGCCCCGGCAGGAAGTGTCCGGCGAAGAGGCCGACCTGCAGCCCACCTACCCGCTGAACGGCCTGCTTTTGGATAATGAGAGTATCTACCGCGCCATGGACACCAGGGGGACAGGGGAGTTTGTGCCGCTGAATTTCAGCGCCAAGACCGGACGCATCACCAACAGCAAGGGGAGGCTGGCCGACGAAGCCAAGCTGCGGCGCATCCGCGACCACCTGGACGGCCTGCTGACCCAAATGGCGCAGGATTTGTACAGCGGCGAGATCGACGCCAAACCGCTGTGTTCCGGTGCCCGTAGCCCCTGCACCTACTGCGAGTTCCGCATGGCCTGCCGCCACCGGGACGGCGAGCACGAGCGCACCCCCGCCGTGCCGGACGAACCTTTTGAAGAATGACGAGAACGAGGAAGCTGGCCTATGCCTGAATCTGCCAAGATACAATTTACCCCCGCCCAATCGGCCGCCATTACGGCCCGGGGCGGCAGTTTGCTGGTGTCGGCGGCCGCCGGTTCCGGCAAGACCCGCGTGTTGGTCGAGCGGGTGGTGGGCCTCATCACCGACCCGATCCACCCCGTGGAGGCCGACAGCCTGCTCATCATGACCTTTACCAACGCAGCAGCCGCCAAACTGCGGGCGGACATCACCACCCGCCTGGCCGAGGAAGTGCGCGCCCACCCCGGAGACATGCGCCTGCGCCGCCAGCAATTGCTGTTGCAGCGGGCAGCCATCGGCACGGTGGATGCCTTCTGCCTGCATTTTGTGCAGCAGCACTTTGCCGCGCTGGATGTGCCGCCGGACTTTACCACCGCCGAGGAAGCTGAGCTGGCCCGCATTGAGCAGGAGACACTTTCCGCCGTTTTGGAATCGGCCTACACCGATGCAGATTTCCGCGCCTTTGCGGACCTCTACGACCGGGGCCGCACCGACAATACCGCCGGCAATGCCGTGCTGGAGCTGTACCATTTCAGCCGTGCTCTGCCCCACCCGGCCGAGGTGCTGCAGCAGTTTTCCGCCATGTGGCAGCAGGACACCCCGCCCCAGGACACCCCCTGGGGGCAGAATCTGCTGGCCATCTCTTTGCAGCGCGCTCAGGGCGCCCGCGCCTTGCTGCAGGCTGCGGCCCGCACCGCCGCCAAAGACGAGGCCGCCGACTTTGCCTACACCGCCGTTTTGCAGGAGGATGCCGACCGCGTGACCTGGCTGTGCCAGGTACTTGAGAAAGGCGATTGGGATAAATCCGTGGCCGCGCTGGGCGAGTTCGGCACCGCCTGGCGGCGGGCCGGGCGCATCAAGGGCGGCAAGGACGGCAACCCCTGCGCCTTTGCGGCCAGTGAGCTGCGCGCCCGCGCCAAAAAGCAGATCGAAAGCCTGCGCACCGACTTTTTGCTGTGTACCGGTGAGGAATATGCTGCTGACCGCCGCCGCGCCGCGCCCCTGGTGGCCGCGCTGGTGCGGGTGACCCAGCAGTTCGCCGATGCCTGCTTTGCCGCCAAGTGCGAAGAAAAGCTGCTGGACTACGCCGATTTCGAGCACCTGACGCTGGACCTGCTGCTGACGCCCGACAACCAGCGCACGCCGCTGTGCCGCACCGTCAGCAGCCACTACTCGGCCGTGCTGGTGGACGAGTATCAGGACACCAACGCCTTGCAGGATGCCATCTACTTTGCGCTGGCCCGGTCGGAAGGGGACAACCTCTTCTTCGTCGGCGACATCAAGCAGAGCATCTACCGCTTCCGCCAGGCCGACCCGCAGGTGTTTGTGGACAAACAGCAGCGCTGGCAGGCTTACCCCCAGCCCGCACCGCAGCCTGCCTCGCTGGCGCTGGATGCCAACTTCCGCAGTGCGCCGGGGGTCATTGCGGGCATCAACTATCTGTTTGAGGTGTTCTTCTCTCAAGGCTTGGGCGGCGTTGCCTACGGCGACGGCCAGCGCCTTGTGGTGGGCAACAAAACTACCGATTACCGCGGCTTCTGCGAGGTCGATGTCATCGACGGTGCCGGGGCCGAGGGGGACGCCGCCGCTATTGCCGCCCGCATCCGGGAGATGATGGCCGAGGGTTTTGTCGTGCGCGACAAGACCGGCCAGCGCCCCTGCCGCTACGATGATTTCTGCATTTTGCTGCGCGGGCGCGGCGATTTTGCCGTGTACGAAGCCGCCCTGCGCACTGCGGGTATCCCCGTGTTTGCCGATACGGCTGCGGACCTGCTGGACGAGCCCCACATCCGCCCCTTTGCGGCGCTGCTGCGGGTCATCGACAACCCCGCCCAGGACATTCCTCTGGCGGCGGTGCTGCTCAGCCCCATGTTCCCGTACACCGCCGACGATCTGGTCACCCTGCGCGGTGCCTGCCCCGAGGGCAGTTTGTACGGCGCGGTGCTGTACGGCGGCCAGCCCCGGTTTGCGCCGTTTTTGGAAACGCTGGCCGAGTTCCGCCGCCTGGCCCGCACCCTGCCGGTGGACGCGCTGTTGGAGGAACTTTTGGCGCGCACCGGGTACTTAGCCGCCGTGGGGGCCCTGCCTGAGGGTGCCCGCTGCCGGGAGGACCTGCAATCCTTCTGCGCCTGGGCGGCTTCTGCCGGGCGCACCGGCCTGCCGGGGGTTATCCGCGCCATGGATGCCGCCCGGCAAAACGGCGGCCTGACCCAAAACACCGGCGGTCAGACCCGGCCGGGCTGCGTCAGCATCATGACGGTGCACCGCTCCAAAGGGTTGGAGTTCCCGGTGGTCTTTGTGGCCAACACCTCCCACCAGTTCAACCAGAGCGACGCCATCCGCCCAGTGCTGACCCACAGCAGGCTGGGCGTGGGCGTCATGCTGCGGGCGGGCAGCACCGCCAAGCGGTACAAAACGCTGCCCTACGCCGCGCTGGCCCAGGCCATCCGCACCGAAACACTGAGCGAGGAGATGCGCGTTTTGTACGTGGCGCTGACCCGCGCCCAGGATGCGCTGATTATCACGATACCGCTGAAAAAGGCAGCCAGCTCGCTGAAAACACCCGCCCTCTGCGCCCACGCCGAGGCCACCGGCCCCGAAGCCATGCAGGGCATGTCCAGCTGGGCGGGCTGGCTGTTGACCGCCGTGCTACTGCACCCCAGCAGTGACGCGCTGTGGGCCTACACCGGCCTGCTGCCCCACTACCTGCCCACCCGCATACCGCTTACTATAAAGGTATTGCCTGCGCCCGAGGCGGCCCCCGTGCCGGAACCGGCCCCCGCGCCCGCGCCGGACGAAGCCCTGCTGGACACCCTGCGCCAAAGCTTTGCCTGGCGCAGCCCCCGCGCCCCGCTGCAAAAGATCCCGGCCAAGGTCAGTGTCAGCGCCGTGGCCCACGCCGCGCGGCCCGTGGCACTGGAGCGCCCTGCCTTTTTGCAAAAGACCGGCATGACCGGGGCCGAGCGCGGCACCGCCATCCACGCCTTTATGCAGAGCGTCCCCTTCGACGGTACCGCGCCCGACCTGGACGTCGAGGTGCAGCGCCAGATCGATGCCCGCCTGCTGGATGCAGGCTTGGCCGACAAACTGGACCTGGACCGCGTGCGCCCGTTTTTTGAAAGTGCTGTCTGGCGGCGCATCCGCCACGCCAGGGCCGTACTGCGGGAGGAACCGTTCATCACCGCCCTGCCCGCTGCGCAGATCACCCCCGAAGCAGGGGAGTGCGAAGCTGAGGTGCTGGTGCAGGGCATTGCCGACCTGGTGCTGGTCTACGACGACCACGCCGAAATTTTGGACTACAAGACCGACCGCAGCCGCGATGCTGCCTTTTATATAAAGGAATACGCCGCGCAATTGCAGCTGTACCGCCGCGCTTTTGCCCAGCGTTTGGCTGTGCCGGTGACCAAATTGACCATCTACAGCTTTACTTTGGGGGAGGAGATCGACATTCCTCTCCAAGCAACGCAAAAAAATTTGTAAATTCTCTTGACGTAAACCCGCAGTTGTGGTACTATAGTAGCACCTCTTTTGCGGGTTTATTTTTTATGCCCATTTTCGCGGGCAGCCTGCAAGCGCGAGGGAGGCTTATTAACCGATAATGGAGGTGCCGAACAATGACTGTCAAGATCACCCTGGCCTGCACGGAGTGCAAGCAGCGCAACTACAACAAGGAGAAGAACAAGAAGAACTCTCCGGACCGTCTTGAGATGAAGAAGTATTGCCGTTTCTGCAAGAAGCATACCCTTCACCGCGAAACCAAGTGAGGATAGGAGCTTAGAGATGGCAGACAAAAAAGCGGTTAACACCGCAGCCCAGGCTCAAAGCGACAAGACCAAGAAAACTTCGTTTTTTGGCAAGGTCAAGAACTTTTTCAAAGGCATCGGCAAGTATTTTAAGGATACTAAAGGTGAGTTGAAAAAGGTCGTATGGCCCAGCAAAGCCGATGTAAAGACCAACACCATCACGGTGCTCGTGGTTGTGCTGGTCGCAGCTGTCGTGCTGATCCTGCTGGATCTCATCTTCGGCGGCGCCATCCATCTGATGATCGGCGCCTGAGCGCTTTAAGCGGAGGCAAAGACCATGGCTGAACAAGCATCCTGGTATGTAGTCCATACCTATTCCGGTTACGAAAACAAAGTAGCCCAGGACCTGATGACGATGGTAGAAAACCGCCGCATCCAGGACCTGATCTGCGATGTCAAGGTCCCCACCGAGACCGTCTTGGAAGAAGTCCTGGACAAGCGCGGCAACAAGACCGGCGAAAAAGAGGTGCAGCGCAAGCTGTATCCCGGTTACGTTTTCGTCAAAATGGTCATGAACGACAACACCTGGTACATCGTACGCAACACGCGCGGCTGCACCGGCTTTGTCGGCCCGGAGTCCAAGCCCGAGCCCCTGACCGAGGCGGAAGTTGCCAAGATGGGCGTCGAAACCACGACCGACATTGAGGTCGAGTACAAGGTCGGTGATACTGTCGAGATCACTGCAGGCCCGATGGAGGGTTCCGTCGGCACTGTAGAGGAGATCGATATTCCTGCGCGCAAGGTGCGCGTAAAGATCACCATGTTTGGCCGCGAGCTGCCCGCAGAACTCGAGCTGCATCAGGTCAAGCTGTTCTGATTTTCAGAACACCTTAGTTTCCGGTAAAGACCGCGAAAGGAAATTTTTCCTGGGTACGGTTTTTATAGGGCGTGCGGAGGTCGTGCGCCCGTGGGAGGTCTGCACCGCAGGCCGCAACTCACCACAAA
>OLVR01002849.1_pt1 | contig 12242 bp, 1 predicted proteins | sample 1673261 | NCBI WGS metagenome assembly OLVR01 (sample SAMEA3178938, study PRJEB25190) | human gut metagenome | biome: human gut; feature: human-associated habitat; material: faeces | place: Austria | collected 2013 | reverse complement strand
GTAATCCAACGCTTCTTTTTGCCATTCCGCATCATGCGTCGTATCCTTATAAATCATAGCAGCCGGTGAATTACCCAAATTAAATGTATATGTAACATTAACAGTCATTGTTGCACTGAAAGAACCGTCTAAAGTATAGTTGCTGTTTGCAAGTTCAATTACTATATCATACACACCTGCATTTGTAACACTGTTAAGTTTTGTTTCTGTATCACGTTTAACGTATTTTACGGAATACAAATCCGATGCCAAAGCTTCAGTCGGTGTAACCTTTGCGGTATGTTCGTTACCGTCATAATCAACTACATTGTCTGTAACCGTAAAATTAACTGTTTTCGGCGTAACCGTTATTGTTTTCGATGATGTTTCATCTGCAATATAGTTGCCGTTCGGGAAAGTAATTATTATATCATATACACCGACATCCGTAATTTCAGTCAAGTCAGTTTCTGTACCTTGCTTACGGTATGTTATTGTATATTTACTTTCATCATACGGTGCGTCAACCGTCATATTCGGTTTGTGCGTCTTTCCGTCATATACCCAGCTTTCATCCGTTGTAAAGTGACCCGATTGCGGACTTATTGTAAGTTTATTATCATAATCATTTCCGATTGAATACACTTTATCATTATCAAGTGTAATTTTTATCGTATAAACATCTGCATCGGTCGGATTTTCTACAGTTTCACCCTTTGAATTAGTATATGTAACTTTATATCCAATGTCTGCGGGATCGGAAGAAACAGTTGCCTTATGACTGTTTCCGTCATATGTAAACGATGTATTTGTTACCGTAAAGTTTACATTTTCGCCTATGATTTTAATTGTACATTCGTCATATACCGTTTCATAGTTAGGGTTTGTTGTATGCACCCTTGCAGTATATATACCGCTTGAAACAGGCACATCGGTTGTGTATTCACCGCCGTTTCTGCTATACTCAATAACATATCCTGCCGCAGGCGGTGTTACCGTTACGTCAGCTGCCGTAAGCGGGTGAGGTAATTGGTCATATTGATATTCTTTGTCACCGCTTAATGAAATTGACGCACCTTGACGTTCAATTTGAATATGCGTATCACCCTCACGTTCCGATATGATACAACCCGATACATAAACATCAATATAATATGTTCCGGCATCTGTTACAGACGAAAGATTATCTTTACCGTATCTTATAATCGGTACAGCGTCTGTCAGTTCGCCACCGTTCAAATCATAACATTTAACTGTCGCTGTATAACTGTTTCCGTCATATATAATATTCTTGGGAGCAGTTACATTAATCTTGATAGATCTCGCTCTTATATTAATCTTAAATGTAACATCTCTGTATGTACCGTCTACATTACTTATACGGATATTCATATTAGCATAATATCCGGCACTTGTCGGAGTACCCGTTATTGAACCGTCCTCGTTGACAGTAAGACCTGTTGGTTTAAAACCCGATATAAATTCAAAACTATATCCGTCATTGCTTCCGCCGCTCATTGTTATTTGTGCTGAGTACGGCTTATATGCCTCACCCATAGGAAGCGACGTTGTATCTACACTAAAGTCAGCCGCATGAGCACATACACCTGCCATAAGCATTGCTATCATTATAATCAAAAATGCAGATATTTTTTTCATTTATTACACCTCTTTTCAGTTAAATCAATTACACAGCTTATTATTTTAATTGTTATTGCATTTCCGAAAGCATTGTCCAAAGATACGGACAATGCCATTGGAAATGCAATAACACAGGGCGATAACCGCCCTGTGTCATTACATTGCTTTATTTATCGCATTTATTATAATTCGATATTTATTAAGCAGCAGGAGTTGCTTTAGGAGCTGTTGTCTTTTCAGGAGCAACAGTTGCTTCAGGAGTTACTGTTGTTTCAGGAGCAACAGTTTCTTCCGGTTTTACTGTAGGAACTACTGCATTTGCGCCAACCATTCTTTCATTTACTGCAAGAAGAATGTCTGCCTCTGCCCAGTGACCTGCAATGTCATTAGGAGTAAATGTTACGATTGGTGTTGATTCTACAAGAACTCTGTTGATAATTGCAACAGCTTCAGCTCTTGTTAGCGGTGAATATGGACCGAATGTACCGTCTTCATAACCTGAAACGATATTCTTGTCAGCAAGAGTTTCAATGTTATCCTTAGCCCAATCATTTTCAGTTACATCTGTGAAGATGCCATTGTATGAAATCAAATCATATCTTTGAGCTCTTGCGATAACTGCACTGATTTCGCCTCTTGTGATTGTATCCATAGGTCTGAATGTACCGTCTTCATAACCGCTTAATACATCCTTATCTTCAAGATAACCGATGTACTTGTTGAACCAAGCGTCTGAATCAACGTCAGGGAATGATGCTTGATACATACCGTCAGGTAGATCGTCACCATAGCTTAGTCTTGCAATCATAGCTGCAAGTTCGCCTCTTGTGATGTTGTTATTTGGTAGGAATGAACCGTCATCATAACCTGAAGCGTATGGCTTTGTATATTCTGTGTTGATTACAGGTGCTTCTGTCGGCTTAACTGTTGGTACAGGTGTTGGTGTTGCTGTAGCTTCTTTAACAGTTACAGGAATATTCTTAACTATGCCGTTAACCTTAACCTTAACAGTTGCTGTACCCTTACCAACCAATGTGATGTTACCGTTTTCGTCAACAGTTGCTACATCTTTATTTGATGATGTCCATGTTGGTTTAGCTGTTGAGCCTTTTACAGTAGCTGTAACTTTAATCTTATCACCTACAACACCGGAAACAGTATCCTTATCAAGTTTAATTGATACGCTGCTTCCGCCGCCGCCGCCACCACCGCCGGCTGTTTGAGACATATAAAGTGTAGTTTCTGTTGAAAGTGTGAATGGATATGTAATAGCTGTCTTACCTGCAAGATCTGTGAAGTATGCCTTGAACTTGCTTGGCTTAGCTGTAAGAATCTTTGTATTAATATCGTTATCACTTGTTGCTGATGTCTCGTTTGTATAGATTTCAGCAAGTGGGCTTGTTGAAGTATTTACTTTATAAACTACAAGGTGGTTCTTGTATGTTGTAGCGTCTGCTGTTGATGCAGGAGATGCTGCAAGTGTTTCTGTAGCCTTATATCTTGCATAAACAGTATATGCCTTACCATTTTCAAGACCTGTAAATGTTGTTCCTGTCTGCCAATCTGTTCCGTTAATTGAATATTCAATATTATCACCCAAAGGACCTGCTACAACAATGTTGTTTGTCTTTTGGTTAACACTTACTGTTGGAGCTACAGGAGCCACTTGTGTACCTTGAGTAATCTTACCTGTTCCTTCAACTGTCGTATTTGCATCTATTGCTTCACCGTTATCTTTAAGCAATACATAGTTGCCTGATACATCTTCTTCACCTTCTCCGACCTTAGCGAACTTAAAGTCTGAGAATATTACCTTTTGAGCGTCACCAACTTGTTCTGGTGTTGCAAATTCAGCTTTGAATGTTAGCTTAACCTTATCAGCATCAGTAGCTACAATAGCATCTGTTGGTAATGTTGCTGATGCATTTACATTATTATCACCATATGCTTTTGATGCCTCAAATGTGATGTCTGAAAGTTTGATTGGTTTTTTCTTTGCTGTTAGAGTAATTGTCTTAGTCTTTGTTACTGAGCCTTCTGTGTATGATACTGTTATTGTTGTATCTCCATAAGGAAGCTTTGCAGTCTTATCAAATTCGTTACCGTCTTTATCCAATAGCTTGTAGTTTGTAACAGGAGCCTTTGTTGCTGAAGCACCTGTACCATATACTGCATTAACTACCAAACCGCCAAAGTCAGGTGTCAACTCAGGATATGTGTATGTTACCTTTGTAGGACCTGAAATTTCGATATCTGACATAGCGTCTTGAGTTACATTACCCTTAGCTGTTGTAACTTGTGTCTTATCAAATGTATAGTTATCCTTATCTGCACCTGTAAGATCTTTTAGTGTAATTGTTACATTCTTATCATTACCTGCTGTCTTTACATCGTCCTTTGCGAATGTGTATGTATATGGAACTGTTACATTATCGCCGTCAACTAAGTTTGAGTTAGCCGTTGTTAGTACCAACGAACCGTCTTTTGTTACATCAGCTGTAGCATTAGGATCAGCCTTTGTTGAAAAACCTGTTATAACACCGGCATTAAGTGTAAGAGCCTTTGCTGTAATTGTTGCAGCTGTCTTAAGTGTACCGTCAGCATTAATCTTATCTGTATCCGGTGCAAATGTGTACTTACCGTTTGTTTCCGGTAGTGTAGTTGTTAGTTTAATCTTCTTATCTGTGCCTACATTTTTATCTGTATATGCAAATGTACCTGTAACTGTGTATGAGTCAGTACCTACAAATGCTGTAGCTGAATCCTTAATTGAAATTGTAGGTAGTGTTTGATCTGCAGGAATAGTTAATCCGCCATCATATACCTTTGTGATTGTTGCGTCTGATACTGTGTAGTAAACTGTCTTTGCAGCTACAGTAATCTTAGCTGATGATTTAAGTGTTTTACCGTCATAGATAAAGTCAACTGTCTTATCTTTCATATCAAGTGTGATAACAGTGTCAGCATTAACTACTGTTTCACCGATTTTAACTGTAATACCGGCTGCTGCCAAATCAGCATATGAGATTTTGCCTGTTGAGTTATCATCATATGTAACATTCAACTCAAGGTCATCTGTCTTAAGCTTATCGCCATATGTATAATCTGTCTTTCCACCGCTAATTGTTGCACTCTTAATCTTCTTTGCACCAAGTGTAGCAACTTGAAGTGCTTGTTTCTCACCTTTTTGATTTGTGTAAACAACAAAAATCTTATTTTTATTGTCAATCATTTCTTTTGTAACAGTTGTTGTTGATGCTGTTGCAGACTTTGCAGCTGTATCATCTACAGCAACTACAACCAACCACTTGTTGCTACCTAATTTTGTATTAAAGTCAGCATATTTAACGTCAGTAGCCGCTGATTCAGATGCTTTCTTAGCACCTATAACAAGACCAGATGGGTCAAATGCGTCACCATCATTGTATGAGCTCTTAATCTTGTTGTTTGTTGATGTTGAAAGTGTAATCAAATCATAATCTGATACTACATTAAATGTTGCACTCTTAATTGTTTTGTCTGTTGTTGCTACTACAAAGTAGTTGTTGCCGTTACCATATTTGTCAGCAGCTGTTACTTTGTCAAGAACGTCGCCAGTAGCATTAGATTTGTAAATTGCCAAGTCATTACTGACATTTTCATAGTTTGTGAATTTAATATTACCAACTGATACACCATTGTTCTTTTTAATCGTAGCAACCAAATTATTGAAGTCGATTGCTGTACCGTCATAAACAGTTGTCGGAGCACCGCTTACTGTAGTAATCTCTGCAGTCTTAATTTCACTAACTGTTAATGCACCAAGGTCGCATATAAAGTTACCAACGATTGCATATATGTGATTACCGTTTACATCAGTTGTTAGTGGTGAAGGAACAGCTTTCAAGCGTGCATCGTCTGCTGCTGTAATACCTGCTGCACCATACTTATATGTAACAGTATCACTTTCACCAAGGTCTGTGTGTGAACTATCGTTATAATCGAATTGCAAATTCACACCCGGTTTAAATACATCACCTACAAATTGAGTTGATGCCATTGTACCTGACTTAACAGAAATACCTGTCTTCTTAGCTGCACCTGCAGGGAATAGATTAAGTGAATTATTAATCTTCATGTATTCCTGTAAACCGTCAATACCACCCCATGTCTTATTGAAGATACCAGTATTTTGCATTACCAAACATAGATTACTTGATTCTGTTATAGCAACACCTTTTGAACCAGCATCAGGTACTTCTTTTACTTTAAATTCAACAAAGTTAATAAGTTGACCTGCTGTAATTACACCTAGTTGTTCATTTACATCAGTTGCACTGTTAGGTGTGCATGTCACATAAAGTACAGCCTTTTTCAAATTACTTGTGTTTGAATCTAAAATTGATGTTTCTCCTGATGCCAAATCTTGTGCATATTTGGCTGTTGAAGTATCAACCATGTACATACCATCAATCTCTTGATTCATAAAATTTGTTTCATCTTTTGCCAAAAAGTTTTTTGACGCTGTTATATACTTCTTATTTGTTGTTGAAGTAGGCTCCAAATATCTTGTATCATATACAAGAGCAACACTCAATTCTTGTACACCAAAACTATTCTGCACAAATTGATCAAAATTGTTAGCTTGAATTGCAACAATAATAGTATCGCCTTTTTCAAGCGGTGTAGTTAATTTACCATCAGTGCCTGAGATAATATCATATCCATTATCGGCAGAATTAACCTTTACTGCTACCGTTTTCATTTCAGGCATATTTGCCTCCGTTGTTCCCGGTTTTATAAATTCGGTATTACCCAAATTTAATGCAAACGATGTTGCAGGGAACATACTTAGTAACATCGCTATCGAAAGCAATAGCGATATTCCTTTTGTCTTAAATTTCATTGTTCTTCACCTTTCTTTTATATATTTTTTATTTTGTGAACGTTGAATAATATGTGTTAATTTGAACATTAGCTGTATGGTTTTTAATAGGTACCAAGTCACCGACACTTATCTGTGTATCACTTGTTGTATCCATAACTCTGTATATACCAAGGTTGTATGTAGATGTCTTTACTGTGCTGTCAACAAACGTAAAGTTGTTTGCTGTATAGTTTTTAATAGGTACCAAGTCACCGACACTTATCTGTCCATCAAGAGTTGTATCTCCCATCAAAGGTAAAATAACAACTTTTCTTGTATTAGTGATTGTTTTAGCTAAGGCATTATCATAAAAAGAATATGTCAACTCATATACATCAGGTTGAATTACCTTCGTAGCATCACCAGTTATATTAGCATATGTAAACAAATCATTTGCTATCGGATTTTCTTTAGTATCAGAGAATGTATTTGTTTTCTTATCTTTGTCCGGTACTATAATGCTTTGTCCCGGCAAAACCGTAACTGTTATACTTCTTCTTACATCTGTCGGATCAACACTATTGCCTAAAGAGTCAACCGCAACAAATCCAGGATCAATAAAATCATCATACTCAAAACTGAATAATGCTGTAGCATCTCTATCCAAATTCACTGTAGGATCTACTGAACCACCCCATGCTAACGGAGAATATAACATTCCTGCTGTCTTACCTGCTGGCAAGTAATCTGCATTTGTAGAATATTTATTATTTTTTTCAAAATCAGCAACTGCCACTAATTTATTAGAAACTGAAATATTATCCGCTTTCATAATTTCACCAACCGGTGAGTTACCATAGTTCAAAGTGATTTTTGGTGCCACAAGTTGTTGAACATGGAATGTATATGTTAGAGTCGGTGCATCATTATCTGTACCTGCTTTTGTTGTAATAGTGATAGTATTTTCAGTTTGTCCCTTATTTGTAAGAGGAGCCTTAATTGTGTATGTACCGTCACCATTCTTTGTAGGTGTAAGAGTTGTACCGTCTGATGCTGTTATTGTTGTAGTATCAGGATTTGTAAGTGTTACATTAAACTGAATGCTATCAGCATCAACATCCGGAACTCTTACATAATAATCCTTAATTGCAGGAGTTTCCGCATTATCAAATGCTACATCATTCTTATACTGGCTATCCTTAAACGGTAATGCAGTTGAATCAACTGTTGAACCCTTGACAGAATTAGCCTTTATTTCTTTAATCGAAGGGTCATTTGCAAGTACTTCATAAACAATGTTTCCGCCAACTTTGGCATCTGTATATTCAGCATAGCCTGTTGTCTTACCATCATAAAGTAATACCGCTTCTGTTGTTGTTGACTTAACCGAATCAATAACATAGTTTGAATTAGCTTTTAATTCAACAGCAACTACATACTTACCAACCTTTGTAATGTCAGTAACTTCACTTAATTCACTCTTCTGAATATTTCCGTCAGGAGTAGCACCTGCGTCGGTCCATGTGTAATACTTAATGTCATATTCGCTTTTTCCGACTGTATTGCCTGTAGCATCAACTACAGTGACAACAGGGTCCTTACGAGATGAACCTGCTTTTTGTTTTTGAGTATCAGGATCTACATTTACTGTAAGTTTTGCTGATGTTACTTCAAATGTTGAATCCTGTACACCGATTTTATAACCGTTTGCATAAGTTCCGGCATTATCAATAGAAATTGCTATTGTATAAACACCGACATTTTGAATTGTTGCAGCATTATCCTTATCTGTTACAGTTGCAGTAAAGCCTGCCGGAAGCGTTGCATCTTTTGCAATATCGCTGTCCGCTACTTTTGTATATGTAGTTTTGCTTGCATCATCATATTTAATTTGATAAATATTGTACTTAGGCGAAATAACTTGTCCTGTATATTCAGCATTTGCATTTACAAGCTCAATCTTCAAATACTTAAACCATGTTGCATAATAAGTTGTATCAGTGTTTATTTTTGTATCCTTATCAAACTTAGTACCGGTACCGTCAAACGCTGTCTTCCAGCCGTCAAATTCAAATGTACCGTTTGTTGGTTCTGTTATATCGTATCCGATTGAATCACCTTTGTATAGAGTAATTACACGAGGAGATGTGTCATTACCATTAAGATCCAAGTTCTTGTTAAATGTAACATTAACTTTGTCAGATGTCGGAACTGAAGGATCTATATCCCATTGTGCATACAATGTTGTTTCATATGCAGTATTTGTACCTGCAATTTCCTTTAGTGCATCCTTAAGTGTCGCTTGGTCTATTTTTGTTGTCGAATCAACAGTTACACCGCTGCCATCAGCTTTTGTGTTCCAACCTTTGAATACATAATGTGTTCTTGTTGGTTCATTTGGCATCATATTGCCAAGTGTATCACCAAGATATGGATATACATACTTTGGATTTGCATCTGTCACTGCTGCATTTGTTTTGTTTCCTGTAACATTACTGTCAAATGTAACCTTTACACCATTGTTCTTAGGAATATCGTCCGGAATAACATTTTCTCCCGGATTTACATTTGCAGCTGCCCAATATGCGTATAATGTTACTGTTGTAGGAGCTGATGCCTCACTGCCTTGTGCCGCAAGAGAAACATCATTCAATGTAGGATATTTTGCTGAAGTAACAAAATTACCTGCTCCGTTAGGTTTAGTATTCCATCCTATAAATACATAATTTGTTTTTGTAGGATTCTGTGCAGGATCTGTATAGTTTGCTGTAGGTGCACCTACAACGTCATTATATGTACCTACACCACCATTTACATCATATCTGATTGTAATATCCGACAGCCATTTTGCATAGTAATCAGTATTACTGTTTATTGGCTTTGTCTTGTCAAATGCCGTAGTTGTCATTGACAATGAACCGCCTGTTACTGTACCTTCATACCAGTTATCAAACGTATAACCTTTGTTGGTCGGTGCTGTTACATCATAGCCAAGAGAGTCACCCTTGAAAATTGTTACTGTCTTAACGTTTGTACCACCGTTGCCGTCTTTGTTATCATTAAATGTTATTGTTACTTTATCATTAGCATCAACATTATCAGCAATATCCCACTGTGCATATACAACCAAGTTGTATTTGCTTCCATTAGCCGTTACACCGTCAAGTGTTGTTGTTATTGCTGTTGCATCTGTAAATGTTGTACCTGAGCCATCTGCTTTTGTATTCCATCCTACAAACTTATAATGTGTTCTTGTAGGAGCTTCCGGCATCAATGTACCAAGAGCATCTCCAAGATGTGGATATACATACTTCGGATTTGCATCCGTTACTGTTGATGAAGCACTTCCTGATGCATTACTGTCAAATGTAACTTTTACACCATTATCATTAGGTGTTTCATTACCCGGTAATTTACCCGGTGTTACAGGAGCATCTGCCCAGTATGCATACAATTCTACCGGATTTGTTCCACCGGCAGCTGTTGAAACATCATTCAATGTAGCGTAATCAGCTGCAGTAATGAATTTACCTGAACCGTTTGCCTTTGTATTCCATCCTACAAATGTATAATTTGCTCTTGTAGGGGCTGAAGGTGCTGTATAAGATTTTGAAGGTGCACCTTTGTCTGTATAAAATGGTGTTGCCGGAGTTGTTCCGTCGTTAATGTTAAAGTTTACAGTAATATCAGATTTATATGTTGCCTTTACCGTTATATTTGAATTTACTGTTGTTGTCTTATCAAAATCTGAATTATCAGCTGTATTTACCCACTTATCAAAACTATAATTTGTTTTCACCGGTGTTGTTGGCATTGCATCGCCAATCGAATCACCTTTACCGACAGTTATAGTTGTCGGAGCAGTAGGTGATGTTGCACTGTCATAATCAAATGTTACAGTTACCTGATCTCTGCCTGCATATGTCCAATGTGCATACACAGTTTTATTATCTGTTAAAGTAAATGGTGCTTTATCAGTAGTATCAGATTCTGAAGCCGCTCCGTACCAACCGTTAAATGTGTATGCATCACCTGTTGCTGACGTCTTTGTCGGAGTAGGCATCTGATATGCGTAAATTGTATCACCTCTGACAACCGTCATAGATGCAGGTGTTACTTGTGCGTCACATCCTGTAGGACTAAATGTCAATGTTACTGCATTGTCCGGATTCTCCGGTGTCCACATTGCATAATAGTCAGTATTGCTTGAAATTGTTTCTGCCTGTAATTGTGTATTTGAGTATGTAGTGCCTGAGCCGTCTGCTTTTGTATTCCATTCTTTAAATGCATAATCTGCTCTTGTAAATGTCGGAATATCACTTGATTTCAAACTTGAACCGGCACTGATTGTTTTGTTTGTTGTGTTTTCTGTTTGTCCATAATTCTCATGGAATGTTACTGTTACATTCTGCACCCAATGAGCATAAACATCTGTGATTGAAGAAACATCTGTTGCTGATGATGTGTTTGTACCATCATCAAATACGATTTTGTCACCACCGTTTGCTTGTGTAAACCAGCCCCCAAACGTGTAACCAGCAGGTATTTCAAAGTCATCGCTTGATGTACCAACTGTTGGTTTTTGCGTTTCAGCAATCGTTGCACCGGCTTTCGGTGATACTGTAACTACCTTTGTTGTTTGTGTGCCTGTTGGATAGTTACTGTTGAATGTAACCGTGTGACCATTAACATATGTGGCATAAACTTTTGTATCTGATGTTATCTTTGTTGCTTCTGTAAATTCTTTAGGTGTTGCTGTACCTTCAGGAATATAATATAATTTATCAAAATATTCTCCAGCAGGGGCAGTGAAAATTGATGATTCAGGAAGGCTCAAACCTGCCGAAGTAATACTTTCGCCATCTTGAATTGATAAACTTGCATCGGCGATTAGATTCTGATACGTATTACTTGTAGCATCATAACTGTTATAGAAATCTACCGTATAACTCAAAGGATAGTTAATTCCTGAAGCGTCAACATCAAATATGTCTCTAATATCATATTCACCTTTTGTTGGTTGATAGTTTATATCTACACCTGTTGAATCAACACAACCAATTGTAAAGTATGATGAATATGTAGTTGATACTGCATCCGAATTAGGATCTAATGTAAATAATTTTGTACCTGATGCACTTGGCTTCTGCAGAAACTTATATTTCAATACTGCAATATATGTATCCTCACCATTATAAGGAGCCTGAGAAGAATCATCTGCTTTAATCGGCAAACTTACCATTCCTGTCATTTTACCAATACTGTTTGTGTTGATTCCATATTTTGGAGAGTTAGTTTTTCCTGTTTTATAAAATTTAGAATATATACTTTCCTTATTTCTTACACCAAGTCTATTTGATAAAGTGTCCGTATTAAATGAACTATCTGTTACATCTGTCAACTCAATATAACTTGCGTCATAAGCAATAGGAATAGTAATATTCTTTATACCGTATTGAGCTTCATCAAGATTTGTAAGACCTTTAATCTTGATTCCCACAAGATATTCCTTACTTAAGTCAATATTATCAATATCAGGTCTTGACGTTTCCTCAACAATCGGAGATAGCCAAATCTTAGTACCATCAGAATATGTATTCTTCGAGGCACCAATTTCATCTATGCTCTCAAATTCGCCGTCTACGTCTTCATCGTACATTTTCTGTACCTCATCTTTATATTTCATAGGTACAAATTCAATCACAGCTTTTTGACTTGGATCTATCAATCCCGCAAAAGCCATATTTGTTGGGAACACAGTTAATAACATCATTAT
>OLVR01002848.1_pt1 | contig 12244 bp, 14 predicted proteins | sample 1673261 | NCBI WGS metagenome assembly OLVR01 (sample SAMEA3178938, study PRJEB25190) | human gut metagenome | biome: human gut; feature: human-associated habitat; material: faeces | place: Austria | collected 2013 | reverse complement strand
TCATAGCCGTAGACCGTGCCGTTGGCGGCGGCTCCGCTCTGGCCGTCCGCGCCGCAGCCCGTCCCCTGGGGGGAGGCGGCCCAGGGATCGCCGCCCGGCTGGAAGTTCTGGGACGGCTGCGGGCTGCTGCCGGGGGCAGCGCCGCCCTGGGAGGCGGCGGTGTAACCGGAAGAAAGGTCCGGCTGGGGAGCGGTTCCGCCGGAAGCAGCCCAGGGGTCCGTGCCCGCGCCCTGGGGGTACTCAGGGGCCGGGTTGGAGGCTGGACTGGGGACCGGGGTGCCGCAATTTGGGCAGAAGCGCTGGTCGTCCTTCAGGGCAGTGCCGCAGTTGGAGCAAAATTGGGCCATATTAGCTCTCTCCTCTCTGATTTGTTCGGGGTGGAATGATTTAATACCAATATAGCACAGCTGACTGGCGCTGTCAAAAGAAACACAGAGGCGAGGAGGGCGGATGAGAACAGAAACAGAGCGGGCCGCATCCCTGGACGGGATGCGGCCCGGAAACACCGTCAGGCGGGCAATTACTTGCCGGCCTGGGCGGCCTTATACTTTTTGATGGCCTCGGTGAGCTTGGGGAGAATGGCGTTCACATCGCCGATGATGCCCAGATCGGCAATATCGAAGATGGGAGCGGTCTCCTCCTTGTTGATGGCCACGATGTACTCGCTGCCCTCCATGCCGGCGGCGTGCTGGATGGCGCCGGAGATGCCGCAGGCCACATAGAGCTCGGGGCGGACGGTCTTGCCGGTCTGGCCCACCTGGCGGTCCTTCTCCATCCAGCCCGCATCCACCACGGCGCGGGAGCCGGAGATGTCGCCGCCCAGGACGTCGGCCAGATCCTGCACCATGCTGACCTTCTCGGCGCTGCCGATGCCGCGGCCGGCGGAGACCAGGATCTTGGCCTCGGTGATATCCTTGGAGGTCTTGGTGGACTTGACCGTCTCCAGCACCTCCAGGTTGTTGGTGGGGTTGACCTCCAAACGGATGATCTCGCCGGTGCGGCTGTCATCGGCGGCCAGGGCCTGCATCACGCCGGGGCGGACGGTGGCCATCTGAGGCCGGTGCTGCAGGCAGGCGATGGTGGCGATGATGTTGCCGCCGAAGGCGGGACGGGTCATGCGCAGCTGCTTGTGATAGGTGTACTTCACATTGACCACGCTGATCTCCTTGCCGTCCTTGGTGGTCATGGTCTTGCTGTTGTCCTCCACGGTGACGTCCTGGCCCAGCTCGGCAATCTTGGCCTCCACCTTGGCGCGGTCGGCGGCGTTGGTGACGCTCTTCTCCACGTCGCCGATGGCCAGGCCGGTGCAGTCGGCGGTCAGGCCGGTGTGGACGGTGGCGGAGACGGAGGGGGCCAGGTCACGGCCGATGGAGGAGGCGCCGAAGAGCACCACCTCGGGGGAGTAGGTGCGGATGGCCTGGACCACCACATCGGTGTAGGGCTTGGTGGAATATTCCTCCAGCATGGGGTGGTCGGCCACGATGACCTGATCGGCGCCGTGGGCGATCAGGGAAGCGGCTTTGCCCTCGATGCCGGAACCGGCCAGAACGGCCACCACCTGCTGGCCCAGCGCGTCAGCCAGCTCCCGGGCCTTGCCCACCAGCTCAAAGGCGACCTTCTGGATCTCGCCGTCGCGCTGCTCGCAGAAAACGAAAACGTTCTTATTCATGATTCACAGTACCTCCATCAAATGATGTGCTTGGCGGCCAGCTTCTCCACGATGGCGGCGACGGCCTCGTCGGCGGTCAGGTCCTTCAGGACCTCGCCGGCGCCCTTGGCCTCCTTGGTGGTGGAGACGGCCACATAGGTGGGAGAGCCGGCCAGGCCCACGTTGCTCTCATCCACCACGTCGGCGATGTCGGCATAGGTCATGACCTTGATCTCCTTCTGATAGGCATCGAAGCAGCCGCCCACGGACATGTAGCGGGGCTGGTTCAGATCGCCGATGGCAGTGATCAGGCAGGGATACTGCATGCGCACGGTCTGATAACGGTCCTCATACTGGCGCTGCACGGTGATGGAGGTCTCGTTCACATCCACCAGCTTCTCCACATAGGTGGTGACGGGGATGCCGAGGTGGATGGCGATCTGCACGCCCACCTGGGCGGTGTCACCGTCGATGGCCTGGCGGCCGCAGATGACCAGGTCGGCGCCCAGCTTTTTGACGGCGCCGGCGATGGCGGAGGAGGTGGCCCAGGTGTCGGCGCCGCCCAGCTTCCGGTCGGTCAGCAGCACGGCGTCGTCGCAGCCCATGGCCAGGGCCTCCCGCAGGGCGATCTCCGCGGCGGGGATGCCCATGGTGATGACGGTGACGGTGGTGCCGGGGATCTGCTCCTTGATCTGGAGGGCGGCCTCAATGCCGCACTTGTCGTCGGGGTTGATGATGGCGGGGACGCCGTCCCGGATCAGGGTATTGGTAACCGGGTCGATCTTGACCTCGGTGGTGTCCGGCACCTGCTTCATGCAAACAACAATCTTCATGTCTAACGTTTCCTCCTATCTCACAGGGAACCGGCGATGACCATGCGCTGGACCTCGCTGGTGCCCTCGTAGATCTCGGTGATCTTGGCGTCCCGCATCATGCGCTCCACAGGGTAGTCCCGGGTATAGCCATAGCCGCCGAACAGCTGCACGCAGCGCCTGGTCACATCGCTGGCCGCCTCAGAGGCGAAGAGCTTGGCCATGGCGGCATCGGCGGAGTAGGGCTCGCCGCTCTGCTTCTTCAAGGCGGCGGCGTACACCAGGTACTGGGCGGCCTGCATCTTGGTGTGCATATCCGCCAGCTGGAACTGGGTGTTCTGCTGCTGGCTGATGCGCTTGCCGAACTGCACGCGCTCCTTGGTGTAGGCGATGGTCTCCTCAATAGCGCCCTCGCCGATGCCCAGAGCCTGGGCCGCAATGCCGATACGGCCGCCGTCCAGGGTCTTCATGGCGATGGCAAAACCCTTGCCCTGCTTGCCCAACAGGCGGTCCTTGGGGATGGTGCAGTCCTCCATAATCAGCTCGCAGGTGGAGGAGCCGCGGATACCCATTTTCTTCTCGTGCTTACCCACGGAGAAGCCAGGGTCGGTGCGCTCCACGATGAAAGCAGAGATCTCCTTGGACTTACGGCCCCGCTTATCCAACTTCTCGCCGGTGATGGCAAAAATGATGAACACATTGGCGTAGCCGGCGTTGGTAATAAAAATCTTGGAGCCGTTGAGCACCCAGTTTTCGCCGGATTCGTCCAGCACGGCGGTGGTCTGCTGGCCCTGAGCGTCGGTACCGGCGCCGGGCTCGGTCAGGCCGAAAGCACCGATCTTCTTGCCGGACAGCAGGTCAGGCAGATACTTTTGCTTCTGAGCCTCGGTGCCGTGCTCGAAAATGGGAGCGCAGCACAGAGAGGTATGAGCGGAAACGATAACGGCAGTGGTGCCGCAGACCTTGGCCAGCTCCTCCACGCACATGGCATAGGAGAGGACGTCGCCGCCGGCGCCGCCATACTCCTTGGGGAAGTAAATGCCCATCATGCCCAGCTTAGCCATCTTCTCGACGGTCTCCATGGGGAAACGCTCTTCCTCGTCGATCTCGGCGGCCAGGGGCTTCACTTCGTTCTCTGCAAATTCGCGGTACATCTTGCGAACGAGCAGCTGTTCCTTAGTCAGATGGAAGTCCATACTCTTTTCTCCTTTACGAAATTTTACTTGGTATACTTAAAGAAGCCCTCGCCAGACTTGATGCCCAACTTGCCGGCGCGAACCATCTTCCGAATCAATACGTTTGCACGATACTTGCTGTCGTGGGTCTCGTTGAACAGCACATCCATGATATTCAGCACCACGTCCCAGCCAATGAGGTCACCCAGATGCAGGGGGCCCATGGGGTGGTTGCAGCCCAGCTGCATGGCAATATCGATATCTTCCGCAGAGGCAACTCCCTCCTGCAGAACGCAAACGCCTTCGTTGCAATAGGGGATAAGGATCTTGTTGACCACAAAGCCGGGGGCCTCGTTGACCACCACGGGGGTCTTGCCGATCTCGGTGGACAGGTTCTTGATGTAGTCCACCAGCTCAGCGGGGGTATTGCCGCCGGCAATAACCTCTACTAGCTTCATGGCAGGCACGGGGTTAAAGAAGTGCATACCGATCAGGTGGTGCTTCAGACCCTGACCCATCTCGGTGATGGACAGAGAGGAGGTGTTGGAGGCAAAGATGGCCTCATCCTTGCACAGAGCGTCCAGACGGCCCAGCAGCTCCTTCTTCACGGCCATGTTCTCAGCCACGCACTCGATGACCAGATCGGCGTCAGCGGCGGCCTCGAACTCCTCCACCAGCACACGGCTCATCAGATCGTCAGCAGCCTCCTGCGCCATCTTGCCCTTGGCCACACGCTTATTCAGAGAAGCAGCCAGCTTATCCTTGTGGCGCTGCGCACTGGCCGTGCTGGAAGCATACAGCAGGACGGTGTGGCCCTTGCCGGCAAACACCTGAGCGATACCGCTACCCATAGTACCTGCACCAAAAACAGCGATCTTCATAATGATTCCTCCTAATTAGAATATATAGGGTCCTTGGTTTGCCCACCGGGCGCTATGCCCGGAAAACAACGTTCTGACAGAGCTTTACCGGTTCTGGTAGGGCTCGTGCTTGCGCTTTTCCAGAAAAGCGCCCATGCCCTCTTTCTGGTCCGCCGTCTCGAAGCAGCTGCCGAACAGCTTCTCCTCGATGGTCACGGCCCGATCCATGTCCACCTGCAGGCCGTCATTGATGGCCTTCTTGCAGGCCCGCACGGCGATGGGGGCGTTCTTAGCGATGGTCCCAGCCAGCTTCTCCGCTGCGGGCAGCAGCTCCTGCGCCGGATAGACGGCGTTCACCAGCCCGATCCGCAGGGCCTCGTCGGCCTTGATGTTCTTGGCGGTGTAGATCAGCTGCTTGGCCATACCGGGGCCAACCAGACGGGCCAGCCGCTGGGTGCCGCCGAAGCCGGGGGTGATACCCAGACCGGCCTCCGGCTGACCGAACACGGCGGTGTCGGCGCAGATGCGAATGTCGCAGCTCATGCTCAGCTCGCAGCCGCCGCCCAGTGCAAAGCCGTTGACAGCGGCGATGGTGGGGATGGGCAGCGTCTCCAGCCGGCGGAATACGTCGTTGCCCTTCTTGCCGAAGGCCTCGCCCTCGGCCTTGGTGAGGGTGCTCATCTCTCCGATGTCGGCCCCCGCCACGAAGGCCTTCTCCCCTGCGCCGGTGATGACCAGTACACGGATCTCCTCGTCGGCCTCCACGGTGTCCAGCAGCTCCGCCAGATCCGCCAGCACCTGAGAATTCAGGGCGTTCAGCGCCTCCGGACGGTGGATGGTGGCCACGGCATATGGACCTTTTTTCTCCAACAGTACGTTCGTCACAATGGTTCCTCCTTACTGTGGCAGCCGCCGCCGAAGCAGCGGCAACATCATGGGAAATAGCGCTTTCTGCGGGGGGTATTTCACCCACAAAATGCACTTTCTCATATACCTTATCCATTATAGACGTTCGTCTAAAATTTATCAAGCACTTCTCACCCGGCTTTTCTCTTTTTAGAGGAAATCACAAATTTCGTCGGATTTTTTGCGTACTTTTCCAGCTTTTTGCCGCACCTGTTCTTCGATGCGCCGTCCTACGAAAACGTCGCTTCGGCGGCTCTCCCTTACCGGGAGAGATTTTCCGGCGTTCCCTCTTGCTTTTTCGCCGGAAAACCGGTATATTGGGTAGTCGGATACCATCGCCATGCGGCGTTTTTCAGGAGGAACGACACCATGCGTATGCGGAAAAAGAAGAATCTACTGCCCCGGATGGAGGCCTGCCGGGCCTGTCAGGTACAGGATCCCTTCGCCATGCGGGGCCACTGGCGGGAGCTGATACCCGATGCCCGTGAGCTGCGGGTAGAACTGGGCTGCGGCAAGGGGCGCTTCACCGTGGGTACGACCCAAGCGGAGCCGGATGTTCTGCTCATCGCCGTGGAGAAGGTGCCGGACGCCATGGTGGTGGCCATGGAGCGGGCGCAGGCGGCGGGGCTGCACAACGTATTCTTCGTGGTGGGGGACGCCGCCCTGCTGCCGGATATGTTTGCCCCGGCGGAGGTGGACCGGCTGTACATCAACTTCTGCGACCCGTGGCCCAAGAGCAACCAGAAGCGCCGCCGTCTGACCCACGGCAATTTTCTCAAGTGCTACCGGCAGGTGCTACCTATGGGCGGGCAGATCCACTTTAAGACGGACAACGATAAGCTGTTCCAGTGGTCCGTGGAGGAGATCCCCCAGTACGGCTTCGCCCTGTCGGAGGTGACCCATGACCTCCACGCCGACGGCCCCGTGGGAGTCATGACGGACTACGAAGCCAAGTTCTATGAGCTGGGGAAGAACATCAACCGCTGCGTGGCTACCATGGAGCCGTGGACGGAGCCGGAGGAGGGACCTGCGGAGGCTGCTCCGGCGGAAGCCTCTTCCGAGGAATAATATAAGAACAGCAGGATGGTATAACCATCCTGCTGTTTTTTCATGGGGAAAAGCGCTCTTTACGACTCCTGCTTGAAATACTCCGCACCGGCGCCGCACAGGGGGCACTTATAATCCTCCGGCAGGGAGTCCCCCTCGTATACATAGCCGCAGACCTTGCACACATACCGGTGCTGCCCCTCCGGCTTTTCCTCCGCCGGGGCCGCAGCCTGTACGTCCGCCGCCAGCGTGGCCGCCAGCCGCTCCAGCTGCATGGTCTGATCCTCCCGCAGGGCGGAACGGATGGTAAAGGTGTCCTCCAGCTGCTGCCACCCCTTCAGAGGCTGGAGGATCTTCTGCATCCCCTTGCCGCTGGCCGGGGCCCAGGAGCCGTTCTCCAGCAGCACCACCCGGCGATTCTGGAGATTGTGGGCAGCGATATCGTGGAGCAGCTCCTCCATGGTGATGAACACCCCGGCGTTGTAGGTAGTGGCAGCAAACACCAGATGGCTGTAACGGAAGGCCGCCGACAGAATGTAAGAGGTAGGTGTCACGGAGGTATCGAACATCTGCACCTTCACGCCCCGCTCCGACAGCCGGCAGGCCAGAATGTTGGCGGCGTTCTCCGTGTTGCCATACACGGAGGCATAGGCGATGAGCACCCCCCGCTCCTCCGGCTCGTAGCGGCTCCAGAGGTCGTACTTGTGCAGGAGATACCCCAACTCCTTCCGCCACACGAAGCCGTGGAGGGGCAGCAGCATGGCGATGTCCAGCTCCGCCGCCTTCTTCAGCACCGCCTGTACCTGAGAGCCGTATTTGCCCACGATGTTGGTGTAGTAGCGCCGGGTCTCGTCCAGATAATCCCGGTCGAAGTCCACCTCATCGGCAAACAGCCGGCCATTCAAGGCCCCGAAGCAGCCGAAGGCATCCGCCGTCAGCAGCAGACGATCCGTCTCGTCATAGGTCATCAGTACCTCCGGCCAGTGGACCATGGGGGCCGCAATAAAGCGCAGCGTGTGCCGCCCGGTGCAGAGGGTATCCCCCTCCTTCACCACATGGATGCGCTCCTGAAAGCCGGGGCCGAAGAACTGGGTCATCATGGTCTTGGCCATAGCGCTGCAATAGATCTGCACCTCCGGGAAGCGCAGCACCAGCTCCTCCAGCTCCGCCGTGTGATCCGGCTCCATGTGGTGTACCACCACGCAGTCCAGCGACCGCCCCTCCAGCGCATGGAGGAGATTTTCCCGGAAGGTGCGGCGCACCGCCGCATCCGCCGTGTCAAACAGTACGGTCTTTTCGTCCCGCAGCAGATAGCTGTTGAAGGAGATGCCTGCCGGTACGTCGAACACGCCCTCAAACATGGCCAGCCGCCGCCCGTCGGCACCCACCCATGTGTAATCGTCATTGATCCTTCTCGTGCAGTACATGGAAATGCTCCTTTCTCTTGGTACCATCGATGATGTGTTTCCCTGATAGTATACCAGATATTTCCGCCCTTTGCCACAGGAAAAAGCACGCCGCATATGCGACGTGCTTTTTAAGACAGTTACGCCTTCTTGGCGATGTCGCACAGGGCGGCGAACGCCGGGGCATCGTAGATGGCCATCTCGGAGAGCATCTTGCGGTTGATCTGGATGCCGGCCACCTTCAGACCGTGCATGAAGGTAGAGTAGTTCATGCCGTTGATCTTGCAGGCGGCGGAGATGCGGGTGATCCACAGCTGACGGAAGTCCCGCTTCTTCAGGCGGCGGCCCACATAGGCGTAGGTCAGAGACTTCATGACCTGCTCATTGGCCATCTTGAAGTGCTTGGACTTAGCGCCCCAGTAACCCTTGGCCAGCTTCAGCGTCTTATTTCTTCTTTTACGCGCCATCATAGCGCCTTTTACACGTGCCATATCTTAATTGCCTCCTATTCTAACGATTCCGTCTCTTATTTGTAGGGGATCATCTTGCGGATGGTCGCCTCGTTGGTGCAGTCGGCATAGGTGCCGGACCGCAGGCGACGGCCACGCTTGGTGTCCTTCTTGGTGAGGATGTGGCTCTTGAAAGCGTGAGCTCTCTTGACCTTGCCGGATTTCGTCAGATTGAAGCGCTTCTTGGCGCCGCTGTGAGTCTTCAGTTTAGGCATAATTTTTACTCCTTCCATCTATTCTCTTGCCGGGGGCAAGCAGAACTTTTGTTTACTTGCCGGTCTTGGGAGAGAGGAACATCGACATATTCCGGCCCTCCAGCTTGGCGGCCTTATCCATGGTGGCGACCTCGGCGCACTGTTCGGCAAACTTCTTCAGAAGCTCCCGGCCGATCTCGGTATGTGCCATCTCACGGCCACGGAAGCGAACAGAAACCTTCACCCGGTTCCCCTCCGTCAGGAACTTCTGGGCATTTTTCAGTTTGGTGTTGAAATCCCCCACGTCAATGCCCGGAGACATCCGGATCTCCTTGATCTCCACCACGTGCTGGTTCTTTCTGGCTTCCTTCTCCCGCTTGCTCTGCTCGAACCGGTATTTGCCGTAGTTCATGAGCTTGCACACCGGCGGGGTCGCCTGGGGAGAGATCTTCACCAGATCCAGCCCCCGCTCGTCCGCAATGTGCAGAGCGTCGGCGGAGGACATGATACCCAGCTGTTCACCGGTCTCACCGATGAGGCGGATCTCCTTGTCACGGATCTCCTCGTTGAGTTGATGCACTACATTGCTAATAACCGAAGCACCTCCTTCAGAAAATAAAAACACGGATGCAAAGCTGCATCCGCACAACAAAGCCTGCGCCCCTTCCGGGCCGCCGCCGTACTCGCTGTTGACCTCTTTGCCTTTGCTGGAGGTGAGGCGGATGCATCCTGCCTTCTTTGTTTTCTCCAGTAGTATACCATCGCTCCTCCCGTCTGTCAAGCGGATTTTTTATCTGCTGCCGGAATTTTTTTCACGGGAGGATGTATGCTCCGCCGGTTTTCGGGCAAACTGAAGCTGTATCGCAGATACGGAAGGAGGTGTCTCAATGTCCGGCAAAAATCAGCAGAACCAGAATCAGCAGAACCAGAATCAGCAGAAGCAGAATCAGCAGAAGCAGAACAAGCAGAACCAGAACCAGAATCAGAATCAGAATCAGCAGGAGCAGCAGAACCAGAACCGGCGCTGACCGCCCGGTACACAGGACAAAGCATGGGGGAGGGTGTCCAAGGACACTCTCCCCCATGTGGTTTTACGGGCGCATGAAGCCGCAGCACCCCAGCTCCGGCAGTGTCAGCAGACCCAGCGACCGGTAGAACCCCTTGGTTTTCTCCGTGTCGTCCGTCAGCAGCTGCACCTGCCGCACCGATCGGAAGCGCTCCAGCGCCGCCTGCATCAGCGCCGTGCCGATTCCCCGCCGCTGGTGATCCGGCCGCACCAATAGGTCCTGTACCAGCACCACGGTACAGCCGTCACCCACAGCCCGCAGCAGCCCCACCAGCGTCCCGTTCTCACGGGCGGCCAATGTCAGCAGCGACCCGGCAAAGCCTCGGCGCAGCGCCTCCGGCTGCTCCGTATAGGCCGTCCATCCGACGCTTCCATACAGAGCCAGCACCTCCGACTCCTGATAAGTGGTATATTCCTCGATATGCATCCATCAGCAACTCCTTTATACAAATGTGAGCTGCTTACTTTCTCAATCTCATTCCTCGTCCCTCCGGTCAAGCGCCGTATTTGGCGGCGATATACTCCTCCAGGCACACACCCTGCTGATAGATCTCCGCAGCGGCCTCCTGTCCTACATAGCGGTAGTGCCACGGCTCATAGATGATGCCGGTGGTCTCCGTCTTGGCGGTGGGATAGCGCAGGATGAAACCGTAGCGCCAGCTGTTGGTCATAAGCCACTGCTGCACCGCCGTCTGCTCCTGACTCTCGTCCAACAGCTGGTGGTCCAGATCCACGATGTCCACCGCCAGCCCCAGCTGATGCTCGCTGGTGCCGGGAACGGCCACCTGACGGCCCGCCTCCGTCTCGGCGTCGGCATCGCTGTACCCCTGATCCAACAGGGACTGCTTCATCTGGTCAAAGAGGGTCTGCTGCATGGCCTGCGTCCGGTAGGCAGAGCACACCACGGGATACAGCCCCTCCGCCCGGCAGGCGTCCATCATCTGCTGGAGGGCGTCGTAGCAGCGGCTGTCCACCGCCCAGCCGTTGGAGAGCTCCACCTCGTCCACGGTCCAGCCCTCCGGCAGGGGATTCCACCGGTTCACCAGCGTCAGATTCCACGGGATCTCCTGCTTCTGGCCGCTCTTCTGGTCGTCAGGCTTCTGGTTCGGCTCTCTATCCGAAGGCTCCGCCGGAGTGTTTGGGGTATCGGGCTTGTCCACATTCTCGCTGGGGGTAGGCTGCGCCGGTTCCTTATCCTTGCCGCAGCCCCGCAGCACCAGTATCAGCACCACAGCCAATACCGCCAGCACCAGCAGGCCCAGCAGCAGCTTCCGCCGACGCACCTGCGCCTGCCGCCGCCGATTCCGCTGCGCCCGCAGCTGACGGCGCTGCTCCGGGGTCTGATCGTAATAGTCGTTCATGTGTCGGTCTCCCCTCTCAGGCCCGCAGGGTGGGTGGATACACACCGCCGGCGTGGAGCTTCTGCAGCTCCGCCGCCACCGCCTGCCGGTCCTCGTGGTACGTCATGCCGAACCAGCGGTCTGCCGAGTGCAGCACGGATACCTCCAGCCGTCCCTGCTCCAGCAGGTCTCCCACCATGCCCGGCAGCAGGCACTCCGCCTTGATGTTGTCCCCGGCCTCGCAGCGCAGGAAGTGGTCGAAGTAGGCCTCCAGCTCCTGAAAGATGGAGGGCATGAAGCCCCAGAAGTTCATGGACACCACCGTGTCCGGCGCCAGCTCCCGGTGCTGGCCCTCCGCCACATCAGCGATGGAGCCGTCCGGGAACAGCTGGATCTTCAGCGTCTCATGGATGCCACGGAGCCAGCCGTCCTCCACCCGGCACACGCCACGGGACACGGTGCCGTTGGCGCTGACGGTGTTTTTCAGCAGATACCCCACCATGGTGGCCCGTCCCTGCCGGGGCAGGCGCTGAAGCTCCTCATACATGGCCCGGTAGGCATCCACGCCGTAGTAGTCGTCTGCGTTGATGACGCAGAAGGGCTCGGAGAGATAGGGCCGGGCGCACAGCACCGCATGGGCGGTGCCGAAGGGCTTGGTGCGGCCCGCCGGAATGGTGTAGTAGTCCGGTATGCTGGTGAAGTCCTGCATGGCGTAGCAGACCTCCAGCGGCTCTCCTGTTTTTGTTATAAGTGTGCGGTCCCCCCACAGGCGATCCATCAGCTCCCGCATATCGGGCTTAATGATGAACACCACCTTGGTAAAGCCCGCCCGAACGGCATCGTAGATGGAATACTCCATCAGCATCTCCCCCTGGGGTCCTACGCCGTCCACCTGTTTATTTCCACCGTAGCGGGAACCCAGTCCCGCCGCCATAATGACCAGTGCTGCCTTCATGGTGATCCTCCTGAAATACGCCGCCTCCATTCCGCAGGGGCGGCGGCTTATTTTTCCGTAACGACCCGTGGCCGTTTCGATGATTATACCACACTCCCGCCGCCGCTTCAACCGTTTCCGCCGGGAAATCCCCGGATAACAAAATCGTCACATCCGCCGCATTCGCCGTAAAGTTCACAAATCTGTAACCTTTTACACTGGATTTCCTGTCGCCGCCGCTTTATAATAGAGAGACTATGTGCCTTCGGCCGGTGGGCTATCCTGTCGTGCCTTGCTGATTTTCGGAAAGGAGTTTTTCCTCTATGTCCAGACATTATTCCTCCCGC
>OLVR01002844.1_pt1 | contig 12255 bp, 10 predicted proteins | sample 1673261 | NCBI WGS metagenome assembly OLVR01 (sample SAMEA3178938, study PRJEB25190) | human gut metagenome | biome: human gut; feature: human-associated habitat; material: faeces | place: Austria | collected 2013 | reverse complement strand
CAACTGTGATGTCGTATCCGTCTTCACGAGGCATACCGTTTGTTCTTCCGCCAAGACCATCTACTACATTACGAAGCTGACGGTCGTTCATGTCCACGCAACGTCTCCATGTGATCTTTCTCGGGTCAATGTTCAGGTCATTACCCTGGAAGATATGGTTGTCGATCATTGCTGCAAGAAGGTTGTTTGCCGCACCGATTGCATGGAAATCACCGGTAAAATGAAGGTTGATATCCTCCATCGGAACTACCTGTGCATAGCCGCCGCCTGCCGCACCACCTTTGACACCGAATACCGGTCCCAGGGATGGCTCACGAAGAGCTACCATAACATTTTTTCCAAGTCTCTGCATTCCATCTGCAAGACCTACCGTTGTAGTTGTTTTTCCTTCCCCGGCCGGTGTCGGGTTGATAGCTGTCACAAGAATCAGTTTGCCGTCTTTTTTGTCTGTTTCTTTCAGGAGATTATAGTCGATCTTTGCTTTGTATTTACCATACTGCTCCAGATATTTGTCATCAATACCTGCTTTCTCTGCAATCTTGGTAATTGGCTCCATTGTGCACTCCTGTGCAATCTCGATGTCACTTTTAAATCCCATAATGTTCTCCTTTCTCCGCTGCAACCGTCTGCATCTTTTATCCCATAAAAAAGAGCAGTATCTGAAGTTTTTCAAATACTGCCCAGACGGTCGACTCATCGAATCTCCGGCTCCCTCGTGGTTATCCCACAACTCCGTCAGTCACCGAAGACTTTATTAATTTGATGATTGAATACTAACATATTTATTAGTACTTGTCAAGAAATTATCAAATTATTTTTTCACTTTTAAAGTGAGCTAAGTCTAATTTTCTGAATCATTTCCGTTCTATGTATTAGTTTTCTCTCCAACATTCGTACATATCTTTTTTCATCAAATCCTCTGTTATTTAATCGTATCTTGTACTGGTCATCCGTTAATGCGACTGTCCAGACGCCATAAACATATTACCACATTTATGAAATCAAATCTGCAAATCCTGTAGATACCAGGAATAATATCAGCATTACAACCGGCACTACATAACGGATCATAAAGCGATATAATCCTGCCCGTTTGAAATGTTCCCCATTTCGTTCCACTTCTCCTATGATCCAGTCAGGGCCGATCACCCAGCCGATCAGAATACTTGTCAAAAGTGAGATAAACGGCATCAGAAAACTGTTGCTGATATAATCCATCACATCCAGAAGCTGTCCAACGGAACCATTTGGCAGTTTAAGTTCAAAATACAGTTTGTTATAACCAAGGCAGATCAGTACTGCTGTAACAAGAGAATAAATTCCGACAGCACCACACATTTTCTTACGTGGTTTATGATAAAGTTCCATGCAGTTTGCAACCAGTGTCTCCATGACAGACACGCAGGAAGTCAGTGCCGCAAATCCCATCATCAGGAAAAATGCAATTGCCACCGGACGGCCAAATACTCCCATGGCATCAAAAACCTTTGGCAGTGAGATAAATATCAGGCTTGGGCCGGAAGCCATTCCATCCTTTCCGAGAAATACAAAAACAGCCGGTATGATCATCATTCCTGCAAGAAACGCAACGCCGGTATCAAAGATCTCAATCTGATTTGTTGCTTTATTTAAATTAACTTCATTTTTCACATAAGAACCATATGTGATCATGATTCCCATAGATACACTTAAGGAAAAGAATAACTGGCTCATCGCATCCAGAAGGATCTCCAGGAAGCGTTTTACCGTCAATCCATGAAAATCCGGTTTGAGGTAAACAGCCAGCCCCTGCATACCGGTGCGGACAGTTCCATCCGTATCAGTATGGGACAGTGTCAGTGAAAAAATGGCAATGATCACGATCAGAAGAATCAGCCCCGGCATAATGATCCTGGAAAACTTTTCGATTCCCTTTTCCACACCACGAAATACGATCCAGGCAGTCAGTGCCAGAAAGATCAGCATAAATACAACAGGTGCAATATCTGATGTTATAAATGATGTAAAGTATCCATCTGAAGCCGCATCTTTCCCATCAGAAATAATATAAGTAAAAAAATATTTTACGATCCATCCACCGATAACAGAATAATAGGTCATGATCAATGCCGGAACCAGAAACGTTAAATGTCCTAAAAATTTCCACTTCGGATTAAGAGATTCAAAAGCCCTCAATGCATTTTTCTTTGTCTTTCTCCCAAGTGCTACATCCGTTGTCAGCAGTACAAATCCAAAAGTCAGTACCAGTACCAGATAAACCAGCAGGAAAAGTCCTCCTCCATCTTTGGCACAGAGATATGGAAATCTCCAGATATTTCCAACTCCTACTGCACTTCCGGCTGCCGCCAGGACAAAGCCTATTGAGCCGGAAAAGCTGCTTCCTTTTTCTTTCATTTCAATTTCCCCTCTTCAAGTATATATTTGATATAGGCTGAAACCTTCAGCCTAACAGCTATATCTTACCTTAAATAAAGATAAGTGCAAATGGCGGAAGTTTCTTTTTACGAAATTTTATTTTCAAAAAGTTTCTTATCACTTTACAAAACACCGGTTTTTCCGATATAATCTTATACAATAAAAATTAATAAGAAAAATAGATAGTATGAGGAAACAAAATGAGTGATTTTACCTGTTATGTAGGTGAACAAATAAGAAAATACCGAAAAGCCGGAAAGATGACTCTGCAGGATCTGGCAGATGCCATCCATAAAAGCCGAGCTACCATATGCAAATATGAAAACGGAGATATCTCCGTTGATATCGAAACTTTATATGAGATCAGCCAGATTCTCCAGGTATCTATGTCCCAGCTTACCTCTGGTCTTCCTGAAACAGCCAGTAAACCATCCAATGCACCGGAAAAAGGACAAAAAAGCCCATTTTTTCAGGCACAGAGGCTATATTTTTACTTCTACGATGGACGATATCAGCGTACAAAGGATGGCGTCATCGATATTTATGAAAAAAAGGGCGAATCCGGAAAATATGAAGCAACCTTAACGATCTGTTCTGTTTCTGCCAACGGAAGAAGCAGTGAGATTTTTTACACCGGAAAAGTTCTTTACAGTGATATGCTGATCCGTTTTTCATTTGTAAATCAGTATAACCCACTGGAAGAAGATCTCCTGTACATTTTTAATCCTCTGGAGCTTCGAGATTTTACAACAGGACTTTTGTGTGGGATTTCCAGTGCGGATCTGATGCCCTGCGCATTCAAATGTGTCATCACTTTAAACCCCCAGGAGCTTACCGAAACGTTCCGCCACCAGCTGCTTTTTACAAAAAAAGATCTGAAGCGCTGGGAACAGCTGAATATGTTACTGATAGATAATATGGAAAAGTAGTTTTCTGCAAAAAACGGTACACCTTATATTTTATAAGCTGTACCGTTTTCGTATTTTTCTGTATCAGGGTTTGCCTGCAAACTCACACCGGATTGCCTGTGTCGGACATATTTTTTTACATCTTCCACATCGAATGCATTCTGTACTGTTTGGATTTTCCGTCGGATCGACCTCCATCTGGCAGATATTTCTGCATTTTCCGCAGTGAACACATTTTTCTTTATCTACTCTGTAACGAAAAACGGAAACTTTATTAAATACCGAATAAAAAGCTCCCAGCGGGCAGATATACTTACAGAATGGCCGGTATATCATAATTGATAAGATAATGGTGATCACCAGGATCGTATTTTTCCACATGTACAGCCAGCCTACTGCACTTCGCATGGATTTGTTCAGCAGCACCAGAGGGATACCTCCCTCCAGCGTTCCTGCCGGGCAGATCAGCTTGCAGAAATATGGTGCTCCCTGGCCCATGATATCTACTACAAACATGGGAAGTATGATCACAAATACAAGAAAGATCACATATTTCAGTTTTCGCAGAAGCTTATCTCCCCGAAATGTCCGAATCTTCTTTGGAAAAGGAATCTTGTTCAACAAATCCTGAATCAGTCCAAAGGGGCAGAGAAATCCGCACACCAGTCTTCCAAGCAACGCTCCTACAAAGATCAGAAATCCAGCTACATAATATGCCATCTTGAAGTTCCAGCTTCCGATCACAGCCTGAAGGGAACCAATGGGACAGGCCCCTCTTGCCCCGGGGCAGGAATAACAGTTCAGCCCCGGAACACAGACATTTTTCAGTTTTCCGGTATAGATCTTTCCAGTTATAAAGCCTGATATGTGACTGTTTGTAAGGGCCGCCCACAATGCCTGGATCCCATGCCGCGGCCATTCATTTATTTTCATCTTCTTATTATCCAATGCCAATACACTCCATACAGATGTTGATCGCTTTTGTAAAAACTACAGATGCCTCACCTCTGCAGATTCCCAATATCATCAGTAAAATTCCAAAAACTGCCAGAGCAGGTCCGATCCACCTGGATTCTGTTATTTTCCGAATCATTTTTCCACTCTCCATAATGATCATCTTTTACTTTGAAACGTTTTTAAGCTCTTTTTCCACGATTTCCTTCCATTCGTCCAGTGTATGGCTTCCTGTATAGGTATCGCCTACAATGTTTCCATCTTTGTCAACAAAAAATGTTTCAGGAAATGCGGAAATCCCCTGCAGACGGCCGTTCATCATAGTAGTATCCGGTATCAGGAACGGATATTTTGCTTTTGTTTTTTCCTGAAGAATGCCTGCTTTTTTTACAGCCTCCTCGTCCTGATTTCCCTTTTCATCTGTAGTATCAAGCACCACGCCTGCTACTCCGACACCTTTATCTTTCATTTCTTTATAAAGCTCCTGAAGTTCCGGAATCTCTTTTACACATGGTGAGCACCAGGTTGTAAAAACATTTACCAGCGTCAGGTCATAGTCACTGAATACTTTTTCTGTATATGTTTTTCCATCTATTCCTGTTGTTTCAAATTTTCCTACAGATTTTACATCCTCCGGGTTGACGCTGGTATCCTGTGGCTGGTCAAACACGGAAATATTCTGATACGGTGCCATTTCCGTAATGTCGGTTTTGATCTTTTCCAGCTCCTTTGTCAGCTTTTCATCGGCATCTTTGTTGGTGCTCAGATAATATTTGTATTTCCCGTCACTGCTGCTTCCAAGCTCTTTATGCTCTGTACAGCCAGTGATCTCATCCAGCTTTTTCTGTGAAGCTTCGTCATAAACTCCAATTGTGCCAATTCTGTCCAGACCTGCCACCCAGTCGTCATATCCTGTTCCCATCTTCTGTATTTCGGCGTTTTTCTGTTCCTCTGTCATTTTGCTCCAGCTTACATAGGCATATGTCACTGCATTGGTCTGATTCTCAAAATCTTCCGTGGTAAGCATTGCAATGCTCTGGTCCTTGATCTGCTTTAACAGCTCCTTCGAAAGTGAAAGCTTCAGTCCCAGAAACGGATATTCATAAGAATCCTGTGCCTTGCAGGTTACGTCGGAAGGCTTAAATGTACCTGCTACCAAATCTGATGAAACTGCCTCTCCATCCACCGCCATTGCCTCTCCGATATCTGCTGTTTCCGTGCTTTCTGCCGCTGTTACCGGTACGCTTCCAAATGCAGATATTCCTAATACCGCTGCTGCCATAAGTGCTGTTATTTTCTGTGTTCTGAATTTCATTGTTTATATTCTCCCTTCTGATATCACCGGCCCATATCCGGAACCGGCGTATATTTTATATGTTAATTTTGTTCTCTGTAGCCTTACTATATCATCCCCTGTATAAAATCTCTGTTAAGAAGTGAAAAAATTTACAGGAATTTTATGCTATACATGATATGATAGATAACAAAGCAAAATCAACTGTTTTTTAGGAGAATTTATTATGCATATATTGATAATCGAAGATGAAAAGCAGCTCTGCCAGTCTATTGCGGAGGGACTTCGCATGGATGGCTATGAAGCGGACACATGTTTTGACGGGGATGAAGGACTGGAATTATGTCTGGTGGAAAATTATGATCTCATCCTTCTTGATCTGAACCTTCCAGGCGTTGATGGGCTGGAAATCCTGCGCCAGTTTCGGGAATCCAATACTTCCACTCCCGTTTTGATTCTCTCTGCCAGAGGACAGATCCAGGACAAGGTTGAAGGGCTTGATCTCGGTGCCAATGACTATCTCACAAAGCCTTTTCATTTTGAAGAGCTGGAGGCACGGATCCGAAGTCTGACACGAAGGAAATTTATCCAGCAGGATGTATGTCTGCAATGCGGACGTATCAGCTTTGATACCCGTACAAGAAAGGCCAGTATCGATGAACTTCCTCTTTCTCTGACCCGAAAGGAAAGTTCTCTTCTGGAATATTTCCTTCTTCATCAGAACCGTATCATAAGCCCAGAAGAAATGATCGAGCATATCTGGGACGGAAGCGTCAACAGTTTCAGCAATTCCATTCGTGTCCACATTTCTTCTCTTCGAAAAAAGCTGCGCACGGCTCTCGGCTTTGATCCAATACAGAATAAGATCGGCCAGGGTTACATTTTAACGGAGGATATAAAATGAAAAAAATAACCGGAAAGCTATCTCTTCAATGGCGTCTGACACTGATCACCGCACTGCTTATGACAGTCACCTGCATTCTGATGTATTTTTTTATCAGTCAGTCTGCAGTTGCCGGAATGGAGAATCTGGGAGATTACATGATACGGATCGATAACACAGACTCTGCTCCCATCACCTTTAATATGAATCCCTCCGTCTTATTTCCGGAGCTTTCCGATCAGCTGCAGCTGACCAAAAAACTTTTTCTCACCAAAGGACTCATGGTAACAGGGATCATCATCCTTCTCAGCAGCATCTGCACTTATTTTATCAGCCGCCAGGCATTACTTCCGCTTCGCAGACTCAGCCAGGAGGTAAACCAAATAGAGGTCCAGAACCTTTCAGAGGCTCTTGAAGTTCCTGCTACCAATGACGAAATTTCCCGCCTGACAATTTCATTTAACAAAATGCTCGCACGCCTGGATGAGGCCTTTACTGCACAGAAGCAGTTTTCTGCCAATGCAGCCCATGAGCTTAGGACTCCTCTTGCCGTTATCCAGACAAATCTGGAGGTTTTTGCCCGCAGGGAAGCACCTGCTTTAAAGGATTATCAGGAGATTTTTTCCATGCTCCAGGAACAGACCGGGCGACTTTCCCATCTGGCTGAAATCCTCCTGGATATGACCGGTGTACAGACTGTTGAACGTTCCGAAAGGATTTCACTGGCAGCACTGACGGATGAGATTTTCTGCGACCTGGCTTCCATAGCGGAACAGAAAGAAGTTGAACTGATTCAGCAGGAAGGAGACTGCATTATTACCGGAAGCTATCTGCTGCTGTATCGCGCTGTGTACAATCTTGTGGAAAATGCGATCAAATACAATCACTCCGGTGGAAAAGTAACCGTAAATATCCATCCTTCCGAAGAAATAACAGATACATCCACCTCTGTCAATTACGTCTTTCTTGAAGTCTCCGACACCGGAATCGGCATTCCTCCTGAATATCAGGAAAAAATCTTCACCCCGTTCTTCCGTGTGGACAAATCAAGAAGCCGTGCTATGGGAGGTGCCGGCCTGGGGCTTGCACTTGTCAGTGAAATTGTCAGACAGCATAACGGACAGGTAAAAGTACTGGAAAGCAGCAAAAAAGGCAGCATGATTGCAATTATGCTGCCAGTCTGAGTTTGTATTACATTTACTTTATATGCTCATGAACGGTTTTCTGAGGATTTACCGCAATGTTTCCGCTTTTCATGGCATCCTCTGTCATCTGCGCAAAATACTCATCCGTAACCCCGGTGTCCGATAATTTCGCAGGGATTCCAACCTGGGCGTTCAGCTCATAGCCATTACTGCTCACCAGACCGGAGATCGCCGGTGCGCCAAAGGTTTCAAATACAATGCCGAACATGACAAATCCGTAATTCTCCCCGGTGTGCTTCATTCCGAAAATAGAGCTTGTCAGGGACGGAAAGCTTCCCATGATGCCGCCGTAGCAGCCGTACATCAGCACAACAGCAACTGTTACTGCCAGGGATCTTGATACAGCGAGAACTCCCATAGCGATCACTGCCACGATCAGCACTCCTTTGATGCAGACGATCCTTCCCACTTTATCTGCCAGTGTCGGAAGCACCAGTCTGGCTCCCGCATTGACAATGGATCCAAGCATAACGGCGCTGACTGCCACTGCAGACGGGATCCCAAGGTCGATCTGGTAGGTCTGGGATACCGGTGAAACCATAAAATAAGAAATCAGTCCAAAGAACATGGTCGCAAGAAGAAGATAAAAATTTCTTGTACGCATCATCTCTCCGGATGTATACTGCTTCATCTCCGATGTTCCGGACTTTGCCGCAGAGCCACCTGCGTTCACCAGACTCTTATCGGGTGCCTGAAAAAAGATGCCGCACAGGATCCAGGAAACTGCGATGGCTGCCCCAATGATCAGAAAGGTTTTCTGCACGCCCTCTGCCTCCAGCAGCTTTCGACTCAGCGGCGCCAGGAAAAATCCGCAAAGTCCGTTGGCAGTTACCACAACGCCGGAAGCAAATCCGGTACGGTCCGGGAACCATCTCTGCACAGTTGCCAGGATCACCGTGTAGATCATTCCCTGTCCAAATCCCTGCATCACGCCATAAGACAGATACATAGGAAGCGGTGTAGGAACGATCAGAAATGTGGATGCCAGGATTCCTGCCGCAAAGGTCCCGCCTCCGATCCATACAATCGTCTTTTCCTTAAAGCGGTTCTGCATCCTTCCGCCTACGATATTTCCGAATACAAAGGTGCTCAGTGCCAGATAAAAGCACATGGATGCCTGTCCCTGGCTCCAGCCTGCCTGCTCCATCACATAGGGCTGGTAAATAGACCATACATGGGGATATCCGGTAAAAAAGATTGCGAAAGCTCCGAATATCATAGTCAGCAGACGCTGTTTTTTCTGTATTCCTGTCATAATTTCCTCCTCTGAAAAAGATTTCAGGCCTGCTCTATATTCTCTGCTCACAGAATGCAGCCTGTTTCTGTACACACGATCTGCACGTTTTCCTGCACATTAGCTCCGCTTATTACGTTTTTTCATTTTATATTTCTTTATTTACGCAAAAAGCACGCCATGTAACAGGCGTGCTTTCGTGATTTTCTATGATTTCTGTTGCTTATTTGATTATCTTCAGCTCATATTCCCTGGTTCCCAGGCCGATCTTTTCTGCCTGATCCAGAGTTGCCTTCCACTCAATATTCGGATTGGAATCCTTAAAGTGGTCATGGTGACAGTGCCATCCCGGCTCTGCCAGATGCTCTCCAAGCTGGCTGTTGGCGATCGGTGTTGCATTCAGGCAGGCATCTGCACAGGCCTGATCCAGTGCAACCGGGTCAAAGCTTGCGAACATTCCGATATCCGGAAGGATCGGCGCATCATTTTCACCATGGCAGTCACAGTTAGGGCTGATATCCTGTACCAGTGCAATATGGAAATGGGGACGTCCGTGACAGACAGCCTGTGCATACTCTGCCATCTTGCGATCAAGAAGCTCGTTTGCACTGCTATTCGGATTGTATACGGCATCATAGCTGCAGGCCCCGATACAGCGGCCACAGCCTTTGCATTTATCGTAATCGATAACTGCTTTCTTGTTTACATATGTAATCGCATCACTTCCGCACTCTTTCGCACAACGGCGGCAACCACGACAGACATCTTCATGGATGGCCGGCTTTCCGCTGGCATGCTGCTGCATTTTTCCGGCACGGCTTCCGCATCCCATACCGATATTCTTCAGAGCACCGCCAAAGCCGGTTGTCTCATGTCCCTTGAAATGGCTGAGACTGATAAAAATATCTGCGTCCATGATAGCATGTCCGATCAGGGCAGTTTTGCAGTATTCTCCGTTTACTACCGGAACTTCTACTTCATCGGTTCCTCGAACTCCGTCACCGATGATGATCTGACATCCGGTTGTGATCGTGTTAAATCCGTTAAGATTTGCACAGTCCAGATGCTCCAGTGCATTCTTTCTGCTTCCCGGATAAAGAGTATTACAATCTGTCAGGAACGGCATTCCGCCCTGCTCCTTACAAAGATCTGCGACTACCTTTGCATAGTTCGGACGAAGGAATGCCATCTTTCCAAGCTCTCCGAAATGCATCTTGATGGCTACGAATTTTCCATCCATATCAATATCTTTGATTCCTGCGGCAACACAGAGTTTTTTCAGTTTGTCCAGCTGGCTGGTTCCCACCGGACAACGAAAATCAGTGAAATAAACTGTTGATTTTTCCATTCTGGTTTTTCTCCTGCTGATTCTTTTTATGTAATTACATTTATTTAAACTCTACACGTTTTTTCTGTTTCTGTCAACGGATACTCGCATTCGTAAAATTCCATCTATTTCTCCCATATTCCTTTACAAAATCCTTCATCTTACCCATGGAAAAGAACCTGGGAAAAATAACGGATCATTCCGTCGCTGGTCCAGCATAGCATTCCTGCAGCGTCTGCCATTTTCTGTGCATCCACACAGTAAGCGGACATGCAGGAATTATGTTTATAAGGTCCCGCACTCATGATCAGAAGATCAGTTATTCCCTCTTCTTTCATCTTCTCTGCCAGCTGTTCTGTCAGTTTGTTATGAGCAAGTTTTGCCTTTTTGTAGTCCATAAGGCCATCCTGCATTGTCTGGAGTATCAGCGTTTTTTCGTATTTCAGCGCATGCTCTTTCATCTCCTCTACAGTGCCGCTCTGTGGTGGACATGCCGGGTTTTTATCATAATTCCCGCAAAGATTGTCCTCGCAGAAAACCCGGTATTCCGGCACAAATACAAGCTGATCGGTACTTATGACCGCTGCGTCGGAAAAACCAAGAGCTTTTGCTTCTTCAATAAGATTCATTTTTTTCTCTCCTGTGTTTTTCTTTTATAGTGCCACATTTTATTTGTTTTTACAAGCTCTGACTTTCACTCTGCCGCCAGACGGATAAACTCCTCCATCTCTCTCGTCTTAAACTTATTTTTATGGTAAAAGATCTGCCGGTACATGGATATCTCCACATCTTCCACATGTAAAAGGGCAATTCTTCCTTTCCGGATATCCCGCTCCACAGCCAGATAGGGAAGAAAGGAAAGTCCGTGGTTCTTTTCCAGCATGCGGATGATAAAAGCGGTATCGCTGATCTCCAGTACCGGTGACAGGGCCTGCTTCTTAAGCGCCAGCTGCTGCTCCAAGGCCTGCCGATAATTGGCATTCTTTTCCGTGAGAAAAAAAGGCTCTTCCAGAATATCCTCCATCTTCAGCGTCTTTCCCGCAAACTCCGAATCTGCAGAGGCCACAAATACTACCGGCTCCGCCTTCTCCATGACCTTCACCCAGTTCTGGTCCCACCTTGGGGTATCCAGTATATAAATAAGATCCAGCCCGTTATGCTCCATCATCCGTATCAGCTGCTCCGGTGTATCAATAGTCACCTGCATATTTACTTTCGGGTGAAACTCACGAAATTTGCTGAGAACAGCCGGAAGCTTTGCTGTGCAGAGAGATTCAATAGTCCCGATATGCAATGGATTTTTCAGTTCCGCATCGTCATTCATTGACTTTTTTGCTTTATTTACGTCATATAAGATCCGGCTTGCATGCCCCATAAACTCTTTTCCGGACGGAGTAAGCACCACACGCTTTCCGGTTCTGTCAAAAAGTCTTGTTTCCAGCTCATTTTCCAGAAGACGGATCTGGACAGTGATCGCTGACTGGGTGTATCCCAGAACCTCTGCTGCCCTGGAAAAGCTCTGAAGCTGTGCTACATGTACAAACGTCTCCAACTGACGGATTTCCATGATTTTCTCCCTTTTACTATGAAATTTTTTCATCGTGATGATGAAATCTGTGAATTTGCCTTATTTTTATGTCAATGTTACAATACAATCACGAGGACGTCAATCGTATTTTTGTGCAAAATGAATAAATTCATACTTAGGAGGAAAGAATCCAAATGGAAAAGAAAAAAATCAAGATCGGACTTGTGCCGAAGCTGATCATTGCCATCATCGTAGGTATCCTGTTCGGCCAGTTCCTTCCGGAGGGCTTCTGTCGCTTTGTTGTAACCCTTTCCGGATTTTTCAGTACCTTTCTGAAATTCGTCATCCCGCTGATGATCCTTGCCTATGTGACCATGGGTATTGCGGATCTTTCACAGGGTGCAGGGAAGCTTCTCCTGATCACAGTGGCTCTGGCTTATGGCTCCACTCTGATCGCAGGTTCCGCATCCTATCTGGTATCATCCAGCCTGTTCCCGCACTTTATGA
>OLVR01002832.1_pt1 | contig 12313 bp, 9 predicted proteins | sample 1673261 | NCBI WGS metagenome assembly OLVR01 (sample SAMEA3178938, study PRJEB25190) | human gut metagenome | biome: human gut; feature: human-associated habitat; material: faeces | place: Austria | collected 2013 | reverse complement strand
GTGCGCCCCGGCGTGATGCAGACCGCCCCTTACAACGAGGAGACGGCAGCCAAGACCGTGCTGGAGCGGGTGGACGTGAAGCTGGACGCCACTGACATCCACGTGGACGTGGTGGAGATCAAGAAGTCCGCCAAGAAGCTGGTGGACCTGGTGGGCGCTGACGTGGTGGTGAGCGTGGGCCGCGGCATCAGCTCTGACCCCAAGCGTGGCATTGAGATTGCCGAAGAGCTGGCCAACGTGCTGGGCGGCGTGGTAGGCGCCTCCCGCGCTGTGGTGGACGCCGGCCTCATCGCCGCGGACCACCAGGTGGGCCAGACCGGCAAGACCGTGCACCCCCGCATCTATGTGGCCCTGGGCATCTCCGGCGCCATCCAGCACCTGGCTGGCATGCAGGACAGCGAATGCATCATCGCCGTGAACAAGAATGGTTCCGCCCCTATCTTTGACGTGGCCACCTATGGCATCACCGGCGACCTGTTTAAAGTTGGCCCCATGCTCACCGAGGCCATCGCTAAGTACAAAGCTTCCAAGGCATAAATCAGCTCCAAAGGAAAAAGGGCCTCTTTCGTACGCATGTACGAAAGAGGCCCTTTTGTGTGCGATTTCAATGTTTTTGGTAAAAATGTAGAAAATTCAAGGGGATTTAGGGCGTTGTTCAAGTGTTGGTGCCAAAGATGAAAAAAGAGACGCTACATCTTGTGGAGCTGTCAGATTTTGTCGAATTATGCGATTTGTTTTGCTTGAAAAATTATACGTACCCCGGCATACTTCTTTTAGAGACCATTTCTACAAAGGAGAGAGGAACGAATGATGCGCGAGCTTGTAGTTTGTACCAAGCAGGTGGAGGGAGAGGAAGGCGATGCCGTCCGGTACCGTTATTCCATCCTCATTGATGAGATGGATGTAGGGCCCTTCAGCTGCGAAAGCTATGGAGTAAAGATCGCCCAGGAGCCAACCGGGCCATCGGCCGTTGTGGCCCATGTGACCACCAGCATCCCCAGGATTGATGAGTTGATGGAGCTGCTCACCCGAAATAGCGTGACGCCGGCCGGGCTGCGGGATGTAGTGGAGGACTGGCTGTGAGGATAGAGAAAAGATGGAAATAAGAGAGGGCATTGAGCGTTTAAGGCGCTGCCGCTTTCTGCCCAGCCTTTCCGGAATTTGTGGTTATGCTTCCTGAGACGGCGGGTCCAGAATCTCCTGGGCCAGATGATCGGCAATGGCATACACCTGTTCAAAGTTTACATGAGGGTTATATAGCGCCTCCAGCTTGTCATGGTCGGACTTGGCTTGGGCAAGACCAGACACGGCTTCCTCTTCCAGTGCGGAGACCACTTTGCGGGTAAAGCGGATGCGGGGCCGGTTGAGCCGGTAGAGCTCCTGGTCCGCCATAGCGTCCAGCCGGAGACGGCGGTAGGGCCGCTGAGGCCAGGGCTGGTCCGGTGTGGTGGAGACGAAAGCCAAGGATAGGCCGGGAACAATGAGGTGTGCTAGGCGATCCGGAGCCATAGGATCCGGGCAGGCGGTGACGTTCCACCCGGCAGCAGCGACGGCGGTGAGGATAGGAGACAACAACTCATGGGAGCAGCCATAGCTGTCACTGAGCTCATAGACCCGTTTGGCTTGGGCAGATACCGTGTCCCACAACATGACGTAGCCCCGGTGGGTGACAGCGGACAAAAAACGCTGGGAAACGCACCCGGGCTGGGCGCCATTTTTTTTGACCTCCCGATGGATGATACCCGCCGCCCGCTTTGTCATGCGGGCCGTCAGCGTACTGGTGAGCATCAGCTCCCGGTTATCCCGGCGCAGTTGGCCTGCCGCCTCAAGGCAGCGGTAAACCCGTGGGTAGCGACCCTTATAGCGGTCTGTGGAGGAGATAATCTCCTGCCGCAAAGGGGCTAGGCCAGCCCGGTCATAGCAGCTGCCCAGGTCCACATAGCTCTCCACTACACCGGGATAGTGGGGCTCCACGATATGAGGCGCGGTACCGTCCACAATTGCGATTCCCCGCTGGGGGAGGATGAGGGCATCCAGAGAATCCGGGTCCCCGGAACAGAGAATAGACACCGTATCTAGCCCCACAGCCTCGGCGTGGCGGGCCACCCGGCGCATGAGGGAGGATTTGCCGCAACCCGCCCCTCCTTTTAAAATATAAATGGCCTTAGCCTGTTCGGTGGGCAGCAGTTCGTGGTAAAGGGAGTAAAACCCTCCCGGGGAGTTAGCTCCCAGGAAATATTGTAGATTCAGCATAAAAGAACCTCCTGACTGGGATTTTCACACCACAGGCTATGCAGGGGGACGGGCAGTGGTGCGAAAGGGGAGGCCGCGAAATCATTGAAAATCGGAATCCAGAAGCTGCGTTCCTGGGAGATCTACGTCAAGCGAAGCTACCCCCCAAACGGCTAAGGTCTGCAACAGATGAAAACCCCCGTCGGGATCATCCCGACGGGGGTTTTCTCCTGAAACTCACAATACGAAGTCCTCATCCCGCAGCTTCGAAAAGTCCGGATGCAGAGGCTTGGGGGGGACCCGCTTGAGGGGGTCGTACCGGAAGGCGCGACAAGAGCCGGCGGCAGACATGATGCCCCGCTTGAGACACATCACCTGATCCTCGCCCAGAAGAGAGCCTCGCTTGCAGTAGGCACAGCGAGGCTCGATATCCTTTTCAAACAACATGGAACGTTTCCTCCCATTTGCGAAAATGACCAATATACTCCCATTATAACCGATGGCGCGGCATTTTTCCACCGTTTTTTTTCACCATCATCCCGCACAGCAGCACCCACAGCGTCCACACCACGAACACCGTGGCCAGGGAAATGGCCAAAGCGGAGGTGAAGTCCAGTCCGGCGATGGTTTCCGCCTGTTCGGCCAGGTAGGAGGACACCGGTTCGGACAGGGGGAAAAACCGTGTGACGGCGGCGGTGAGGGCGGCGGCGATGATACCGTGGCACAGCTTGCCTGCCAGATAGGTGCGTACAGACAGCCCGCTGTCCCCGATGAAGGACAGCACCTGGCAGTGTACGCTGATGCCGGCCCAGCCCAGCATGAAGGCCGCCATGGACACGCCCTGGGAGCCCGCACCGGTGAGAGAGGACACCCCGGAGGACAGCTCCAGCAGGCCGGCCACCAGCCGCCGGGCCCATTCCTCCCCCACGCCGAACATGGCCAACACCTGAGCCAGCGCAGCCAATACCCCATAGGCGGACAGCAGCTCCAGCACCACGGAGAAGAACACCACAAAGGCACAGATGCTCAAGGTGGACTGGAGGGCTTTGACCACCGCTCCGGTGAAGGCGCTGCTGGCCCGGACTGTCTCAAAGGTGGCCCGGACAGGTCGCTTCTCCCGACCCGCGTCCCGGCCGCCGTGGAAGCGGAACAAAATACCCACCAGGATGGAGGCGGCGGCATGGGTCAGATAGAGCAGCAACCCAACCCGACCGGAGCCAAACACACCCGCTCCCACCACTCCCAGAATGAAGGCGGGTCCCGAATTGTTGCAGAAGGCCAGCAGCCGTTCCGCCTCAGCCCTAGTACACTGCCCCTGTTGGTAAAGTTGGAGGGCGGTGCGGGCTCCCACGGGGTATCCCCCCACAAAGCCCATGGCCACCGCTGCCGCGCAGCTGCCTCCCACCCGAAACAGGGGGCGCATGACCTTCTCTAGAGCCCGGCCCAGATAAGCGGCCAGACCCAGGTCCACCACCAGGGAGGACAGGACAAAAAAGGGGAACAGGGAGGGGATGATGACGTTGCCGCACAGGGCCAGCCCATTTTTCGCCCCCTCGATGGCCTGGCTGGGGGCGGCCACTAGGGCGGCGGTGGCCGCCAGCAGAGCCGCCGTCAGCAGCAGATCCCGCAGCCATTTTCTTCTGAGCACCCGGAACATCCCATCACCTCCATGGGGAGAGCCTATGCGGCAGGGGAAAAGAACTTGCCTGTCCCGGCTCAGAAGGGTATAATAAACATAATTGTGTCACTCCCGCGCCCGGCGGGGAGGAAGGGGAGGCATCTCCATGAAAAAATTGACCGTGGGCATCCTGGCCCATGTGGACGCGGGCAAAACCACCTTGTCCGAGGCTCTGCTCTACCTCAGCGGCCAGACTAGGAAGCTGGGGCGGGTGGACCACCAGGACACCGTGCTGGACACCGATGAGCAGGAGCGGGAGCGGGGCATCACCATCTTCTCCAAGCAGGCGGTGCTTCCCCTGGACAGCAGGACCATCACGCTGCTGGACACCCCGGGCCACGTGGATTTCTCCACGGAGATGGAGCGCACCCTCCAGGTGCTGGACTATGCCATCCTGGTCATCAGCGGCACCGACGGCGTCCAGGCCCACACTGAGACCCTCTGGCGGCTGCTGGAGCGGTATCAGATCCCCACCTTTCTCTTTGTCAATAAGACCGATCTGGCCGGCTTTGACCGCCCCGCCCTGGAGCGGGAGCTGCGGGCGCGGCTGGGGGAGGGCTGTCTCCCCCTGGAGGGGGACGATACCCTCCGGGAGGAGATCGCACTGTGCTCTGAGGAGCTTATGGGGGAATTTCTCGAGGGCGGCGCCTTCTCCGTCCCGGCCTTGGCCCGGGCCATCCGGGAGCGCAAGCTGTTCCCCTGCTGCTACGGCTCCGCGCTGAAGCTGGAGGGGGTGGACGAGTTTCTCGACACTTTGGAGCGCTATACCCTGCTCCCCCACTACCCGGCCCCATTCGGGGCCAAGGTCTACAAGATCTCCCGGGACAGCCAGGGCAACCGGCTGACCTGGCTCAAGATTACCGGCGGCGAGCTGAAACCCAAGACACTGCTCACAGGCCGGGATCAGAAAGGCGAGCCCTGGGAGGAGAAGGCGGACCAGCTGCGGCTGTACTCCGGTGCGAAATTTACCCAGCCCGACCTGGTGGAAGCGGGCGCCGTCTGCGCCGTCACCGGCCTGACCCACACCTATCCCGGCCAGGGACTGGGCACAGAACCCGACGCTCCTCTGCCCGCCCTGGAACCCGTGCTCACCTATCAGGTGCTGCTGCCCCAGGGGGCCGATCCCCAGGTCACCTTTGCTAAACTCCGGACGCTGGAGGAGGAGGACCCCATGCTCCGCCTGGTGTGGAACAGCAGGCTTCAGGAGATCCGGGTGCAGCTCATGGGCAAGGTGCAGCTGGAGGTGCTCCAGCGGCGCATCGCCGACCGGTTTGGCCTGGCGGTGGAATTCGGCCCGGGCAGCATCGTCTACAGGGAGACCATCGCCGCCCCGGTGGAGGGAGTGGGCCATTTTGAGCCGCTGCGCCACTATGCTGAAGTGCACCTGCTGCTGGAGCCCGCGCCCCAGGGCAGCGGACTCACCTTTGCCACCGCCTGCAGCGAGGATGACCTGGACCGAAACTGGCAGCGGCTCATTCTGACCCACCTGGCGGAGAAAGAGCACCTGGGGGTGCTGACCGGCTCGCCGGTCACCGACCTGCGCGTCACTCTGCTCTCCGGCCGCGCCCATGTCAAGCACACCGAGGGCGGAGACTTTCGGGAGGCCACCTATCGGGCGGTCCGGATGGGGCTGATGCGGGCCAAATCGACGCTGCTGGAGCCCTGGTACCGCTTCCGGCTGGAGGTGCCCGCCGAGTCGGTGGGCCGGGCCATGGCCGATCTCCAGCGCTTCGGCGGAGCGGTGGATCCCCCGGAATCCGCGCAGGACGGCAGCGTGCTCACCGGCCGGGCCCCGGTGGCCCAGCTGGCGGACTACCCGGAAGAGGTGGCCGCCTACACCCGGGGGCGGGGCCGGATCAGCCTCCAGCTGGCAGGCTATTATCCTTGTCACAACCAGGACGAAGTGATCGCCCAGATGGGCTATGACCCGGAAGCCGACCTGGACAACAGTCCTGACTCGGTATTCTGCGCCCACGGGGGCGGATTTGTGGTCAAATGGACCCAGGTGCCGGAACATATGCATCTGCCCTGGGCTTGGAATCCCCCGAAGGAGGAGGCTGACACCCCCGCCGCTCCCATCCGGCGGGGCGGCGCCACCTACTCGGGTTCCCGGGCGGAGGAAAAAGCTCTGGAGGCCATTTTCCGGCGCACTTACGGAGATGTAAGGCCCAGAGCCTTTCTACCTCAGGCAGAGCTGCGGCGGGAGAATCAGCAGCTGTTTACCGCCCAGACGGAAATCGGCGACACCTTCCTGCTGGTAGACGGCTACAACATCATCTTCGCCTGGGATGAGCTGAACAAACTGGCCCGGGAGGATCTGGACGCCGCCCGGACCCAGCTCATCCACATCCTCAGCAATTACCAGGGGGTGCGCCGGTGCAAGGTGATTCTGATTTTCGACGCCTACCGGGTCAAGGGAGGCGCTGGCAGCGTGGAGCAGGTGAACAACATCTATGTGGTCTACACCAGGCAGGCGGAGACAGCGGATACCTTTATTGAGCGCACCAGCTATGAGCTGGGCAAGCACTACCGGGTGCGGGTGGCCACTTCCGACGCCATGGAGCAGACCATTATCCTGGGCCACTCCTCCCAGCGGATCAGTGCCCGGGCCTTTGAAGAGGAAGTCAATCTGGCCCTGCGGGAGCTGGATGAGCGCATCCGGGCCAACAACGAGAGGTGATTGAGATGGATTATTTGGAAAATGGCATTCTATCTGCGGAAATCAACCCGAAAGGGGCTGAGCTTTACAGCCTTCAGCTGGACGGGCTGGAACGCATTTGGGGCGGCGATCCCGCCATTTGGGGGCGTCACGCCCCGCTGCTCTTCCCTTTCATCGGAAGGCTGGAACATCAGCAATATGAGCTGGATGGCCAGGTCATTTCCGCCCCTATGCACGGCTTTTGCCGGGACCGGGTCTTCCAGCGCTCAGAGCTCACCCCCACCCGGGTCTGCTACCGCACCCAGGACGACCTGGACACCTATGCTGTCTATCCTTTTCGCTTTACACTAGAGGTGGAGTTTGAGCTGGAGGAGAACACCCTGATCAAACGCCATCGGGTCACCAACCGCTCCCACCGGGTGATGCCCTTTGAGCTGGGCGGCCACGACGCCTACCGCACCACGCTGATTCCCGGGGAGACCATGGCGGATTACGCCATCGCCTTTGAGGGGCTGGACCACCTGGAGCCCTTCGCCATGGATGAAAACGGAATGCTGAACCTGCCCAAGGGAAATATCCCCCTGGAGAAGGGGCTGCTCACCAAGCTGCCCCAGGAGGTGGGGCTGGACACCATCGTGCTGGAAGGGCTGCCCGTCCGAAAGGCCGCCCTGGTCAGCCGGAAGAGTGAGCGCCGGGTGACGGTGGAGTTCGACGACTTCCCCTATCTGGGCATCTGGACCGCCCAGAAAGGGGTACCCACCAACTATATCTGCATTGAGCCCTGGTCCACCCTGCCCGACGGCCATTTTATGGGCCGGCGGCTGGAGGACAAACCGGGCATTGTGCTGCTCTCGCCGGGCGAGAGCAAAACACTCTCCTTCCGCACCACCTTCGAATAGGCTGAAAAACCGGGGCCGCCCCAGTACAGGGCGGCCCCGATTTTCTGTTCCACGGCGCTCACTCTAAATTCAGGTTCAGCTCTTCCGCCAGGCAATAGGGGCAGGCTACGCCCCCCAGCTCGCCCAGTGCAACTACGCTCTCCGCCGGAGCGCCTCCGGTCTCCTCCGGGCAGCGGTGCTTGCCCCGGGCCTTGATGCGAAAGGTCCAGGTCACGAACCGGTCGTTCAGCTTCGCCATATGGGCTCCGGAGAGCTCCACACAGGCCAGCAGGCCGTTTTCCTTCTGGGGCAGGTTGAGTCCGGCGATGCGCAGCCCATAGTGCCGCTCCAAAAAATCCCGCAAAGTGACCAGCTGGGCCCAGTACATATAAGTGTGATCCAGCACCACGGTGTGATCGCCGCTGTGCAGGGTGTGAATGTGCAGCGTCTGCGGATCCGCCGGATCCGTGCCAATGCTGAAGATATCCACCACATCCAGTCCCGCCCGGCGGCGGGCAGAGGCGTCGGCAATGTCCTTTTGCCGCAGCAGCAACATGATGGAGCCAAACCGGCTTCTGTCCATAAACTCCGAAAAAAACTGATAGCTTTTCCGATGAAACTCGGCGCTGGACTTATCCGCCTGTCTGAAGTGTAAAGTATTCACATTTGTCACCTCTCCGCGTCGTCTCCCCGCCGGAGTTCGGCGTTTTCTATCCGGGCTATCATACCATGGATCCGCCAGAAGGGCAAGCACCCCAAAATTAAAAAAGTCTTTTCCCTTTGAAACACTTTTTTTATTGGCTTTTCCCGGTCTGTCCTGTATAATAAGAGAGGCATCTTGCCGCAATCCTACGAACAACCGGAGGAAAAACCTGTGTTTTGGGACTCTCTCAATAAAGAGCTGATCTGCGCGGCCTCGGCCTGGCTGGCGGCCCAGCTGATCAAATGTATCATCTGTCTGGTGATGAACCGCACGCTCCCTCTGAACGTGGTGTTCAGCAGCGGCGGCATGCCCTCCTCTCATTCCGCCACCGTCTGCGCCCTGGCGGCGGCGGCGGCCTTTGACTGCGGCGTGACCAGCCCGCTCTTTGGGGTATGCTGCATTCTGGCCTTTATCGTCATGTACGACGCCATGGGGGTGCGGCGGGAGACCGGCGACCAGGGCAAAGTCATCAACGACATCCTGCGCATCTTTGAGGACATGGGCAAGCCCATCTCCCCGGAAAAGAAATTCAAAGAGCTGGTGGGGCACACTCCGCTGCAGGTGGTCTGCGGCGCCGCCTTGGGCATCGCCGTGGGCTGCGCACTGATGCAGCTGTGACAGGACTGAAAAGACCGTCTCCCCTGGTGGGAGGCGGTTTTGCCGCTGAAGAAGGTGACAAGGAATGAAGGTTTACAAAACTGCCTGCCGGGGCTGCCACGGGGGCTGCCTGTTCGACATCACGGTGGAGGACGGAACGGTCGTCCAGGCCCGCCCTGCCAAGGACGGCCCGCTCAACAGGGGCCGGGGCTGCGTCAAGGGCATGTCCATTATTGAGCAGATGTATCACCCGGATCGGCTGACCTATCCCCGCCGGAGGATCGGCCCCCGGGGCAGCGGTCAATGGGAACGCATCACCTGGGATCAGGCCTATGAGCTGATCGCCGAAAAAATGAATGAACTGATCCGCCAGTATGGCCCGGAGTGCATCTCCTCTCTGACCGGCACCGGGCGGCACCACCTGCCCTACTTCTTCCGGCTGGGCAACGCCATCGGCACGCCGAACTTCAGCTCCGCCGGAGCCCCTATCTGTCTCGGCCCCCGGCGTACCGCCGCAATCATGACCGCCGGACTCTTTGCCGGAGTGGACTATTATGGGTCCACACGTCCCGGCGGCATTCTGGTCTGGGGGGCCAATCCGGCCATCAGCGGCGCCGACGGAGAGCTGCAGTGGTTCATCAAGGACGCGGTCCGGGAGGGGATCCCCATTGTGGTCATTGACCCCAAACCCACCGAGCTGGCCAAGCAGGCCAAGCTCTGGCTGCGGGTCCGGCCGGGCACCGACGGCGCCCTGGCCCTGGGCATCCTGAATCTGCTGTTTTCCGAGGATCTCTATGACCACGACTTTGTAGCGCAGTATACCTACGGCTTTGACCAGCTGCGGGATCGGTGTAAGGAGTATCCACTTGACAGTGTTTCCGCCATCACCGGCATCCCGGCGGAGCAGATTTTGGCCGCCGCCCGGTGGATCGGCACCACCAAGCCCCTGGGGCTGGAGCAGGGCTGCGCCTTTGAGCAGAGCGTCAACGCCATGGACACCTGCCGGGCCATCTTCATGATCCCCGCCCTTACCGGCAACTACGACGTGCCCGGCGGCTTTGTGGAGAGCATGGAGATCGCCCCCGCCGGGCTGCCCCCCTGCAACCAGATTCCCCAGGAGCGGCTGGACAAGGCGCTGACCGGTGGGCTGCCCTTCCTGAAGCGGGACACCATGGCCCACCCCTATCTGGTGCTGGAGGCCATCCGCACCGGCAAGCCCTATAAAATCCGGGGCATGTTCATTCACGCCAACAACACCCTGCTCTCCATGGCCGACGCCCGGCACAGCTACGAGTGCCTGCGAGCGCTGGATTTTCTGGTCTATATGGACCTCTTTATGAACCCCACCGCGGAACTGGCGGACGTGGTGCTGCCGGCCGCCCTGTGGCCTGAGGTGGACTGCGTGTTCGCCATGCCGGAATTTGGGGACCAGGTGCTGCTCTCCCAGCAGAAGTGCGTCCAGGTGGGGGAGTGTAAAACAGACGAGGAATTCATCATCGAGCTGTGCAGACGCGCGGGTTGGAATTACGGCTTCACCGACCAGCGCTCCATGATGGAGGCGCAAATGGAGGAGCTGGCCCGCCGCCGCCCCGAGTACCGGGATTTCTCCCTGGACGACCTGCGGAAACAGGGGTATCTGGCCCCTCAGCGCACCTACTACAACTACAAGCGGGAGGGCTTCCACACGCCCACCGGCAAATTCGAACTCTGGTCCACCGAGATGGCCCGGGTGGGGGCGGATCCACTGCCCTCCTGGCAGGAGCCTCCCGAGTCCCCGGTGAGCAATCCCGAGCTGGCACAGCAATACCCGCTGATCCTGACCACCGGCGGCCGGCAGCAGCCCTTCTTCATCTCCAACAACCGGCAGATCAAATCCCTGCGCCGCCGGGAGCCCTTCCCCCTGGTGCGGATGCACCCGGACACCGCCCGGAACTGCGGCATTGCCGAGGGAGACTGGGTCTGGATTGAAAACCAGCGGGGCCGGATCACCCAGAAGGCCAAACTGGAGCCGGAGATGGACCCCCGGGTGGTGAGCTGTGACTTCGGCTGGTGGTACCCGGAGGCCGGGGCGCCGGGCTACGGCTGGGAGGAGTCCAACGCCAATATCCTCACCTGCGCCGCCCCGCCCCACGACCGCTTTATGGGGTCCTATCAGCTTCGGGCCCTGCTGTGCAAAGTCTACCCCAACCCCTCGTGTACCATTGAGGAGCGCTATCACCGGTGGATGGAGGGGGGAGCCGGGCGGTGAAGGCTGTTAAAATCCCGCTGATCGCCCTGGGCGCCTGCGTGCTGGCTCTGGCGGCCGCTGCGCTGGTCCTGGTGGCCAGCTGGAGCGGATTTGAACCCCACCTGGTGGTGGGCAGCCGGGCGGAGGACACCGGCGGAACCCTCACCGAGCTCACTGAGGCATGGCTGATGGATTATGCCGAGGGGCTCCGGGGCTGGGGGATCCCTTTCTCCTGGCAGATTCGGGATATGGAGGTAGAGCGCACAGAGGATCTGGGCGACAACTTTGTCCAGATCAACTATCAGTTCCGCACGCTGCTGCGGCATCCCAGATTTGCCGACGACTTTGACGCCTACGCCCTGGATGCCGGCGGGCGGGACTATGGCGGTCAGATGGTGGTCCGCTGGGAACAGGCGGGCGACAGCTGGCACATCACCGAGGCCATGCGCCCGGCGGCCTGGCAGATCATGTATGACCCGGAGATCCAGGCGGAGCGGGAGCAGCCGGAGACAGTGCACTTCGACCCGGAGACCTATGCGGGACTCCCCTATCTGATCCGAGAGGAACACCTGTATGTCACCTACGACCAGGGCGCCAGCTATATCGAGGTGCCCGACGGCTACGAGGCGGTGTGCCGCCTGGCCAACGGCAGCGCCCAGGAACGGCTGAGCCGGAACAGCTGCATCATCACCCCGGAGCTGACGGCCTTCCTGGTCTACGACGATGACCCCGTCTCCCCCAGGGCCTACCTCTATTTCAGCCAGGATCAGGGCCAGAGCTGGCAGCAGAATTTCATCGGCTACGGCCACAAGGCCAACTCCTTCCTCTCCCAGACGGAGCGCGGCATCTACGCCACCTTTGCCGCCGACCGGACGCTGGGCAGCGACTACTACCAGACCTGTTTTTCCAGCGATCTGGTGAACTGGGAGGGCGTCCCCCTCCCCTCCCACGCCCGGAATTACACCTGCGCCTACTGGCCGGAGGATGGGGTGGGCTATTACTCGGGCACCACCACCTCCGAACTGGTCACCAACGGGGACGGCTCCGCCCAGGAGCGCACATACAGCAACAACTTCTTCGCCACCTTTGACGGCGGCGAGCGCTATTCCATGCTCACCTTTCCGGAGGTGGCCGATTACATGATCGGAGACACCTTCCCCTTTGACACCCTGGATGAGATGTACGATCAGGACGGGGTGCGCTATATGGTGGTGGGCCAGGGAGACGACGGCGACCTGACCCAGGACGGCAAGCAAGTTAAATTGCTTTACAGCTCTGAAAATGGCCGGGATTTCACCTTTGTGGAGTCCTTCGTGGATCCCGTCGTCTTTGCGGGATA
>OLVR01002828.1_pt1 | contig 12328 bp, 8 predicted proteins | sample 1673261 | NCBI WGS metagenome assembly OLVR01 (sample SAMEA3178938, study PRJEB25190) | human gut metagenome | biome: human gut; feature: human-associated habitat; material: faeces | place: Austria | collected 2013 | reverse complement strand
GTCGGGGCTTCCGGGTTGCACGTTAACGCCAAACCCGTCTGACTCGACCTTTGCGCGGAACTCAGCACTCATACTGGTATTGACCATGGGTTTGCCCGCCGCCAGATAGTCGCCGATCTTGGTAACGATGCTCTGGGCGGCTTTTTCGACCAGCGAGTTTACCGTGATATCGGACCTACTGAGCCATGCAGCCATCTTGTCATAGGGCAGGTACCCATGGAAGGTCACACCAGCGCCCGTCGATTGAACGACGGCCTTAAGGTTGTCACGTTCGGCTCCATCACCCAGAATCTGAAGCTTGACCTCGGGATGGGTCTTCTGAATCATCCCGATTGCTTTAACAAGAGTCTCCAGGTCGTAGCAAGCGCTCAAGGTACCGGCATAAGAGACCCAGATCTCTCCCGCCGGTTTATTAATCAAAACGGCGTTCTTGGCCACACCGGCATCAAACTCGGCAAGCTGATTGCCGACGTACACGACTTCATTGGGAATACCCGAACGTGCATCGCGCACACCACGGTCGCGGTACTCCTGCGACGTGCCCACAATGGCATCGGCCAGCTGATACGTCGCCTTAGCCTGCTTGTAAAACGGGGCAAAGAAGATGTCCGAAAGGACCGGAACATCCAGAGCAACGCGGAAAGCCTCGGGCCACAGGTCATTAACATCGACAATAAATGGAATGCCGTACTTATGGGCACATTTGCCGATCTCACGCGCAACATCGTTAGGCGGAATCTGGCAGTAGACCAAATCGTACGCATGGTGTTCATCAAAAAACTTAACAACACGTTTTGAAACCACATGGTGGGCCCAAATACGCTGGGGACACATGTTCTTAGGGTAGACAGGCTCTTCAATAAAATGCACAGTAAAGGGATGCATGCTCAGATCGAGGTGCATAATATCACGCTGCTGCTTATCCCAATGTTGAAAGCCACTGGTAATAAAATCAACGTCGTAGCCCTGCTCACATAGTAGCGTGGCAAGGTAGACATAACGCGTTGCGCCTTTGACCTCGTGTCCCAGCTTAGCATCTTGCGTATAGATAGCAATATGTCCCTTAGAAGGCATGCAGCTCCTTTGCATGTAAATTCTACGAACGCTCAGCAGAGCGACGTTTTAAGGATAGCCCAACGCGAGAAAGCGCAAAACCTAAGCCGGCGGTCTTTAGGGTATATCCAAATTCCCTGATTTGCGATATGCGGTAAGCTAGAACGCCAGACCCGCCTACGGATTCACCAGTCAGCTGCGAAAACGCCTGCTTAAGATGCGGGCTCACAGTATCCATAGCACGCACTATTGCCGGATCCATACGGCGGAATGTCTTCTTAAGAAGCACGCAGACATCTCGCTGCTCGAGGCCACCGTTCGCAAGGGCAAGACCAGCATGACGGAAACCCACCGTGTAAAGGGCGCGCCATATTCCTCTATCCGTAACGCCAAGTCGTTCGAGCACGTCGACCATGTCATTCCAACGCGTTAAGGCAAGGGTGCTATTAACGCTGGCAGACGATGCCGTGGGCAAATCCTCACGATAACAATACCAAGCCTCATCGGTGTAAGCGATGGTCTTTGCCTGGGCAAGCGTCTCGATAAGAAAGGGATTGTCAACCCAGCCAGCACCTGGAACCTCTTTAAAGCAGATGCCACACCCAACAAGGAAGCTCTTCTTATAGAGTGCGCTCCAAATAGAAGGATGCTTTTGAATCAAGATGGGGGCATCGGCAAGAACAAAAGGCTGGCGCCCCGGCTTAACCCGATGGTAGTAATGGCAGTGGTAAAGATGTTCCCTTGGAGTGTCCGCCATATAGACACGCCAGTATGAGGATTTAACCACGTCGGGATAATCCTGCTTGCAAGCCAGCTGATACAAAGCGGAAAACATGCCGGGTTTAAGGTAATCATCGGGCTCGACAACGGCAACGTATTCGCCCCGCGCCTCATCAAAACCCCTGTTAACGGTTGCGCCATAGCCTTGGTTTGCTTTATCAATCACCCGAACGCGAGCGTCCCCTGCCGCATGGGCCTCCATAATGGCAAGCGAGCCATCCGTCGAGCCGTCGTTGAGCACGATGATCTCGAGCTCCTTCATCGGATCGGCTTCAATAGAGCTGAGGCACTGATCGAGAAACTTCTCGGCGTTGTAGCAAGGAACCACAACGCTAACGCTCATATCGCTCGTAGACAATCGACACCCCCATGGAACGTTGGATATACCAGTATTTATCCCAGTCGCCAGCACGACCAGACCGTTAGCGATCCGTTCTATAGTAGCGAGAAGCACACAGAATGGGAAACAGATACAGCCCGGTTATCGCCCGCCCCTATAACCGCTGGCACACCACGGACACTCGCTGCCCATCAAAACCGAACCCCCAGCGCATGCGACCCACGCCGGGGCGCGGTACACGGATTTCGTCGATGCCGTCGCGCTCTATGTCGAGTAGCGACTGCACGGCCAGTAATTCCAGGCCCAGCGCATCCACATCGGGATCATACATCAAGTTAATCGTTATCAGCGGACGCTCGTCCAGCATGCCAATCGTATCTGCTACGTCGAACACAGCACCCGTAGGGAAAACCTGGATGTCCCAGCGACCCGCACCACACTTTCGCCTCGAGGCAGGATTGGCATAGCCCGGCAAGCCAAAGCAGAGCCCCTGCAAGAGCAGATGATATGGTAGCGGCTTATCTGGGTCGGTCTCACCGATTCCCGCATCCCCCAGGATGCGGCTTAGCGCCCGCCTCACCGTATCCTCGTTCCCACGGCACAGCCCGTCGCGAAACGCATCGACGTCTCGAATGTCTTCGGCAGCGCACTCAAACCACTCAATAATCACTAGACGCAAGGCCTGGCGAAGCTCGTTATTGGGCAATCGCAAAGCACGGAGCCGATCGCCATGCTCTGGCTCCTCAGTCATATCCGTCGTGAGAAAACCGGACAGATACAGCGCTGTCCACATGCCATCGTCAGGCGAGACATCTGGCTCTGCAGTGCCCAAACAAAGCGGGACCTCAGCACACCCATGGGCCTCGAGCAAATCAAACAAGACCGAAAGGCGGTCGAGATTCCACCCGGCAACTACCCTACTCAGGCAATCCGCATACCCATACAGATCGGCGCGCACAGGCGCCGTGCAGCCTCGGTCCAAAAAACCGATCACACGCGCTGGACTCGAGCAATAGGCCCTGCCAAACCGATATCCCTCGAGCCATTCACGCGCATCATCAAGGTATTCCTCGCGCCCAGCATGATTCAACAGAGCCTGGACCTCGGCATCCGAAAAGCCGAACCAACGGTCACACCACGTCGAAAGCGGCGTCGACAGACAATACGAGCAACTGCGCGAAGAAAGCGCCGCTTCGGCAGGGCCGGGACACTCCCCCATCAGACACGTCAGCCGCAACGAATCGCGCGCAGTGGCAATGGCGTCGAACAGCACGCGATCGAATAGCCCTGCCGGATCGGCGCCGGAAGCGCCCCTCGCGCTCGCACGGCCCAACCACGCCGCGTCGTACCCATCAACGAGCAATACAACCTGCTCATCGCAGGCCATCTCCAGCAGCTCAATGAGCACGCCAAGCACCGAGGCGACCTCATCCTCGCTCGCCACGCCACGCGCGACACGTTCGATGTGACGCACCTTATCTCGAGCTAAATCCGGAGCCTCCAAGAGCGCCAACAAGCGAGCGCACTCGCCCGAAAGAGCATCGCGCACGACGTCGGCAACAGCGGGGCCACGCCTCGCAGCGCCAGAAAAGTCCAGCGATATCACCGGATAGCAAGCATACTCATCCCGATAGCGCCCGCCGTTCGCATCCCAAATCTGAGCATCGGCAAACAAACGCTGACCAGAGCGACCGACCGCTGGACGCTCCAGAAAAGCCCTGAGCATCGACAAGTTCATGCTCTTGCCAAAACCCTCGGGTCGACAGCACACCACAACGGACGCGTCGCAGTCCAACACATCGGCAATAAACATGGTCTTGTCAACCAGCATGCAGCAACCAAGGGCCTCCGCATAGTCGTGCATGCCAATGGGCAAAACCGCATCGTCGGCACAGCCGATCAAGCGCACGCCAAAGCCAGCAGCACAATCAACATTTGCCTGTTCAGATACCAAAACGTTCCCCCTAAATCGCTGCACGATGCCAATTGTAATGACCGCCTCGCGCGTACCGACGACGCCGCGCGAACATATCGGGCAACGGTAGCAACAAGAGGTGTGAGGGGGCATAACTAATCGTTGCACAACAAAACGGGGCCCGATGCATTCGCACCGGACCCCGTCCCAACTCTTTAGTTATCTAGCAACCAAGAGGCTACTCCTCCGAGCCGTCCTCCCCAGAATCTTTCTTCTGCTGATCGAGCTTATGCTTACCACTTACGATAGACGTAGCGCCCAGTGTGGCCAAGCTTGCACTGGCAAGGCTCGCCATAACGATAAGGTCGCCCGTCTTGGGCATGTTACCGCCAGATGACTTGGTCGTTGTAGTCGTCGTGGTTGTAGTGGTCACCGTCTTGGAGTCATTTTGCTCTTGGACCTGGTTGTCAGCACCGCTCTTGTCGTCGTCTTCGGGCTGTTTCCTTTCGCCCTCGGTCTTGCTCTCGTCCTTCTTCTGAGCGGACTTGTCGTCCTTCTCCTCAGAGCTAGAACCCTTATCGGATTCAACCTTCTCGGAAGCCTTATCCTTGGAGTCGCCCTTTGCGGCTTCGGTCTTTTCCGTGGAAGCCTGATCAGAGTTGTCCTTGTTCTGGGCCGAGCCGTTATTGACGCCAGCCATCAGCGAAGAACCCAGCGTAGAACCAAGCTGCTCGGAGAAAGAAGGCTTCTTGTCCGGCGAAGCAACGGGAGCGTCCGGCGCCTTATTCGAGTCGTCCTTGGAAGCATCGGAATCAGGGGTTGCGTCAGAGCCAGAGCCGTTGTTAGAGCCGGTGTCAACGGACGAATCGCTCGAGCCGGTGGATGAGTTAGAGGTGTCAGCGTCGGTCGAACCAGAAGCGTCGCTGTCCGTATTGCCGGCAGAGCTTGAAGACGAATCGCCCGCAGCAGAGCCGTTCGAATTGGAGCCGTTCGAGGTAGAGCCGTCGTTGGTAGTGCCACCAGCAGAGCCATTACCGTCAGCATCGGTCGAGGGCGTATCCATCCTGTCATCGTTGGCATCGTCACTCGAGTCGTCATTCGAATCAGGTGTCGGCGAGGGCGCCGGTGTAGGCTCGGGCTGCACGGGCGTCGCAGCGGCAGCGGCCTCGTCCTCGGCAATATAAACCAAGCAGTCCTTCAGCTCATTCTTATAACGATTCTTCCAGCCCTCATGATACTGGGGCTGACTTGAAAACTTGGTGGCAACATTGTTGACCACGCTATTGGAGAGCGCCGTCACAAACTCGCGGTCGGACATATCGTTGGAAAGATTCGCCCAGCGGAAAAAGTCCCTGCAGCCACCAGTGCCGCACATGTTGGTAATGCTCCACACCATGCCCTTGACGCAATCGGCACGGCCCGAAATATCAATGCCCAGGCCGCTCTTGAGCCACGCCTCGGTCACTGCGTAGTAAGAGTTGTACGCATAGGCGTCCTGAAGTGCCGAGAACTCGACAGGATCGATGTTGTAAGCACCCTGGAAAGCCTCTTGCGCGATACGACCCAGCTCGGTAAATTGGCCGTTCTCGTACATGGCATTGCTCGCGTTGGAAATCTCGCTGCCGCGATCAATCGCATCTTTGAGCATGCCGTACTTGGCAGAATCGTAGTTGTAAACCTGCTTCATAAACGGAATGAGCGACCAGCGGCGATCAAACTGATAGTAGCCCAGTGCGTTATAGCCGTCACCATACGAAAATCCCTGGTTGTAGTTGCCATGGCTCTCGTACTTGGTAAAGTACTTCATCTCGGGAGTCACGTTGACAAACGAAACACCCTGGACCGACCTCAGCACGCCCGAGAAGGACTGCTGGGTGTAGAGACCCTTATCGATATCGGTGGCATCCGAGGCAACGCCCGGCGTGGGCTCCTCGTCAGCGGCGGGTGCCGGCGCGGAAACGGCGCCAAACGAAAGCGCCAACGTCAGGCCCGCGACAATAGCAGAATGCTTGGGCTGCATAAGATCCTCCCTGCATTGGTGTAGTTAAAGTTCAGTTTGCAAAGATAAAAATCAGTATTGCAGCTCGCCCGTTGTTACACAACAACCCCTCGGTAAACGGCAACAACCCTCCGCGAAATCTTAAGGAATTGCGCTCAACCTACAGCTTAATGTCAAAGTTGATTTCGGGGACGGCGGCCAGGTCGGCCAACGTCACGCCGTCGACGTACTTTTCAATCACGTCGTCCAGACCGCGCCAGAACTTGACGGTCGAGCACAAATCGCTGCGGGTGCAGCTGTTGTCGATGCCGTCGCACGCCACGGGCGCCGTGCTGCCCTCGACGGCGCGCAGGATGTCACCCGCACGTACCTCGGAGGGATCCTTGGCCATCATGTAGCCGCCGCCCTTGCCGCGCACGCTCTTAAGCAGGCCCGCCTTCATAAGCGGACGAACCAGCTGCTCCAAATACTTTTGTGAGATATGCTCGCGGTCGGCAACCTCGCGCAGGGCAATCTTGCCCTCGGCGTCGCCCAGCGCCGCGATATAGATCATCAGCCGGAGGGCATAGCGGCCCTTGGAAGAAATAAGCATACCTACCCTCCCATCGCATCTGGGACAACATAACCAGGTTTGTTTGTCCCAAATCTTAAGTAAATGGGACAAACACAACAGGTTATTTTGTCCCAGAATTTGAAAAGTCGAGTGGATTAGTCGGGTTTTCCCTTGACTAACGCCGAACCCATAGTAACTTTATTCCGAGAAGATTCCTAGGGTTTAGTACACCTATGAGTACACCATATACAGAGAGGGACAGCATGAGCGCAAATCCGCTGCTTTCCATCGAAGGTCTGACCGCCTCCGTGGACGAGAAGACCATCCTCCACAACGTCAACCTCAACGTCGCCGCCGGCGAGACCCACGTGCTGATGGGACCCAACGGCGCCGGCAAGTCCACCCTCGGCCACCTGGTCATGGGCGACCCCGTCTACACGGTCAACGACGGCCGTATCGTCTTTGACGGCCAGGACATCACCGAGCTCACCACCGACAAGCGTTCGCGCGCCGGCCTGTTCCTGAGCTTCCAGGCCCCGGTCGAGATCCCTGGCGTGCCGCTGTCGAGCTTCCTGCGCGCCAGCATCGCCGGCCGCCCCGGCCTGGAGATGAAGGGCAAGGAGTTCCGCCGTCGCGTCAAGGAACTCGCGGCCGAGCTCAACATGGATACCGCCTACCTCAACCGTGAGCTGGGCGTGGGCTTCTCGGGCGGCGAGAAGAAGAAGGTCGAGATGCTCCAGCTTTTGTTGCTGCAGCCCAAGCTCGCCATCCTCGACGAGACCGACTCGGGCCTGGACGTCGACGCGCTTTCCACCGTCAGCCACGGCATGGACGCCTACCGCAAGAGCTGCGACGGCTCCATGCTCATTATCACGCACAACACGCGCATCCTGGAGCACTTGGATGTCGACCGCGTCCACGTTATGGTCAAGGGTCACATCGTGCGCGAGGACGACGCCTCGCTCATCCCCTGGATCGACAAGAACGGCTTTGAGACCTTCGAGCGCGAGGCCGCCGAGCAGCGCGCCCAGGCCGAGTCCGCCGCTGCCGAGCAGCAGGCGTAAAGGGGCGACGCAATGACCAAGAACCGCACCGAGGTCGCGGACATCGACCGCAGCCTCTACGACTTCACCTATGGCGAGGAGGGATTCGAGCGCCTCGACGCCGGCATCACGCCCGACATCGTGCGCGAGATCAGCGCCAAAAAGGACGAGCCGCAGTGGATGCTCGACCTGCGCCTCAAGTCCCTCGAGATTTTTAATCGTTTTCCCGACCCGACGTGGGGTCCCTCCATCGAGGGCCTGGACATGGACAACATCGTCACCTACGTCAAACCCAACACCGATCAAAAGCACGACTGGGAGTCGGTGCCCGACGACATCAAGAATACCTTTGAGCGCCTGGGCATCCCCGAGGCCGAGCGTAGCTACCTGGCAGGCGTCGGCGCGCAGTACGACTCCGAGCTGGTCTACCACAACATGCAGGACACAGCGTCTAAGATGGGCATCGTCTATTCCGGCATCGAGGAGGCCCTGCACGACCCGCAGTGGGAGCCGCTCATCCACGAGAAGTTCATGACGCTCATCCCGCCCACCGACCACAAGTTTGCGGCCCTGCACGGTGCCGTGTGGTCGGGCGGCTCGTTTGTCTACGTGCCCAAGGGCACCAAACTCGACTTCCCGCTGCAGAGCTACTTCCGCCTTAACGCCAAGGGCGCCGGCCAGTTTGAGCACACGCTCATCATCGTCGAGGACGATGCCGACCTGCACTTTATCGAGGGTTGCTCCGCGCCCAAGTACAACGTGGCCAACCTCCACGCCGGCGCCGTCGAGCTCTTTGTGGGCAAGCGCGCACACCTGCGCTACTCGACCATCGAGAACTGGTCCAAGAACATGTACAACCTCAACACCAAGCGTGCGCGCGTGGACGAGGACGGCGACATCGAGTGGATCAGTGGCTCCTTCGGCAGCCACGTGGGCTACCTCTACCCCATGAGCGTGCTCAACGGCCGCCGCGCCCGCTCGAGCTTTACCGGCATCACCTTTGCCGGCGCCGGTCAAAACCTCGACACCGGCTGCAAGGTCGTGCTCAACGCACCCGATACCTCGGCAACCGTCGAGACCAAGGGCATCTCTAAGAGCGGCGGTATCCAGACCTTCCGCAGCTCCATCGTGGCCACGCCCAAGGCCGAGGGTTCCAAGGCAACCGTGAGCTGTCAGTCGCTCATGCTCGACGACCAGAGCCGCTCCGACACTATTCCGGCCATGGACATCCGCGCCAAGAACGTCGACATCGGCCACGAGGCCACCATCGGACGTATCGGCGACGACAAGGTGTTCTACCTGATGAGCCGCGGTATCCCGGAGGAAGAAGCCCGTACCATGATCGTCAACGGCTTTGCCAACCCGGTCTCCAAGGAGCTACCGCTGGAGTACGCCGTCGAGATGAACAACCTGATCAAGCTCGAGATGGAAGGAGCGATCGGATAATGGAACAGACCACGAACACCGCTGCTACCACCCTTGAGCAGGTCAATGCGATGCCGGCTGCCACATGGGGCTGGCTGAAGATGAACCAGACCAAGCTCGAGCTTTCGGACGAGCTTGCCGCCGCCCCTGTCCAGGCCGTCGAGGTCGAGGGCCTGGACGAGCAGTTCCGCGGCGCTGCCGACGCCTTCGACGCCGCCATGGACGCCATGGCCGAGCGCTTCCCCGAGCGCCGCGCCTCCGCCCCCGGCGATGCTGCCGACCGGGCCCGCATCACGCCCGAGACCGAGCTTGACGTGCCCGCCACCTCCGTCTACCAGGCCGGCGCTATCAAGCTCGAGGAGGAGCTCTCCCCTGCCGAAGCCTTCGAGACCGGCATGGGCGAGGCTGCCTACACCTACTTGGCCGACCACGCCACCAAGCGCATCGTCATCGACGTGCCCGCATACCAGCACGCCACGGTTACCGTGCGCGTGAGTGGCATCGACGCGGCTGCCGCCATCGCCGCTATCGATGTCGTCGCCCGCCCGCAGGCAACGCTCGACCTGTGCATAGCCCTGGACTCTCCCGTTGCCGGCCAAGGCGTCGTGGGATCCATGCTACGCGTGTGCGCCCACGAGTACGCCACCGTCAACGTGACCTGCACGCAGACGCTCGACGATAGCTGGATCGCGCTCGACGACACCGGCCTGTTCCTGGACGAGGGCGCGTACGTCAACGTGCAGCACACCGTCCTGGGTGCCGGCGCCAGCGCCACCGGCCTTGCCGGCGACCTGCTGGGCGATACCGCCAAGGTCACCATCGATACTGACTACCTGGGCGCCCGCGAGCAGGTGCGCGACTTTAACTACGAGCTGCGCCACCGCGGTCGCAAGACCGAGTGCGAGATCGACGCCAACGGCGTGCTGACCGGCACGTCCAAGAAGGTCTACCGCGGCACCATCGACCTCGTGCACGGCTGCAAGGGTGCAACCGGCACCGAGCGCGAGACGGTGCTTTTGGCCAACAAGGGCGTCGACAACAAGACCGTTCCCGTCATTCTCTGCGACGAGGACGACGTCGCCGGCAACCACGGCGCCACCATCGGCCACGTCCGCGACGAGCAGCTGTTCTACCTCGCCTGCCGCGGCCTTGACCAAAACGCCGCCGAGGACCTGTTCATCCGCGCCAAGCTGGAGGACGCCGCGCTTTCCGCCACCGACGAGCGCACCCGCGCCGCCGTCGTCCGCCTGGGCAACAACCTGATCGACAACTTTGAAGAGGAGCTCGCATGATCGACACCGAGCACGTTAAATGCGACACCTGTACTGCCCCCGAGCCCATGGAGCTCGACGCCAGCGACGAGGCTTCGCGCGGCTGGCCTACCGTCGACATCGAGACCAATCCCTACAAGGCACAGTTCCCGCTGTTCCAGCAGCACCCCGAGATCGCCTTCCTCGATAGCGCCGCCACCGCGCAGCGCCCTGCCTGTGTGCTCGACGCCGAACGCGACTTCTACCAGCGCATGAACGCCAACCCGCTGCGCGGCCTGTACTCGCTGTCCGTCGAGGCCACCGAGGCCATCGCGAAGGTGCGCCAGCAGATCGCCGACGTCATCGGCGCCCCCCAGGCCAACGAGGTCGTCTTCACCCGCAACACGAGCGAGTCGCTCAACCTGGTCGCCAAGAGCTTTGCGCCCACGGTCCTCGAACCGGGCGACGAGGTCGTCATCACCATCATGGAGCACCACTCCAACCTGATCCCGTGGCAGCAGGTCTGCCGCGAGACCGGCGCTAAGCTCGTCTACCTCTACCCCACCAAGACCGGTCAACTCACCACCGAGGAGGTTCTGTCCAAGGTGGGCCCCAAGACCAAAATCTTGGCCGTGGGTCAGGTGTCTAACGTTCTGGGCGTCGAGAACCCGGTCAAGAATCTCGGCAAGCTCGTGCACAAGTACGGCGGCTATCTGGTCGTCGACGGCGCGCAGTCGCTGCCGCACATGCCGGTCGATGTGGCCGATCTGGGCGCCGATTTCTTTGCCTTTAGCGCGCACAAGGCCATGGGCCCCATGGGCATCGGCGTCCTGTGGGGCAAGATGGACCTGCTCAACGCCATGCCGCCCATGCTCACCGGCGGCGAAATGATCGATTCGGTCACCGAGCAGGACGCCGTCTGGGCGCCCGTTCCCGAGAAATTCGAGGCCGGCACGCAGGACGCCGCCGGCATCTTCGCCACGGGCGCCGCCCTTGATTACCTGGTCAACACGGTGGGTTACGAGAACATCCAGGCCCGCGAGCAGGCACTCGTCCACTACCTGATGGGCGAGCTCATGCAGCTCGACTTTGTCCAGATCATCGGCTCCATCTATTGGGACAACCACCACGGAGTTGTGAGCTTTAACGTCAAGGGCATCCACCCGCACGACGTCGCGAGCATCATGGACATGGACGGCGTCTGCATCCGCGCCGGCCACCACTGCGCGCAGCCGCTGCTTACCTGGCTGGGTGTCGAAAACCTTGCCTGCTGCCGCGCCAGCGTGGCCTTCTACAACGACAAGGCCGATATCGACAAGTTCATCGCCGGCCTGCATCACGTTTGGAGCACGTTCAATGGGTAATCTGTACACCTCCACCACATTTATGGAGCACAACTCGCACCCCGACTATAAGTACGAGATGGATGCTCCCACGCACGAGCACGACGGCATCAACCCCAGCTGCGGCGACGAGCTCACCTTGCAGCTGCGCGTCGAGAACGGCGTGATCGAGGAGGCCTCCTTTACCGGCCACGGCTGCGCCATCAGCCAGGCCAGTGCCGACATCATGGCCGACCTCATCACCGGCGAGACCGTCGAGGAAGCTCACCGCCTGGCAGAGCTCTTCCTCGCCATGATCCGCGGCGAGCAGCTCTCCGAAGAGGACCTGGAAGACCTGGACGAAGCCGCCCAGCTCCAGGATATCTCGCACATGCCCGCCCGCGTCAAATGCGCCGAGCTCGCCTGGCGCACCCTCGACGGCATGCTCGAGGGGCAAACAAACCAGTAGTTTATGCCCCGAATCCAAGGTTTTTGATTGCCGAGCCGCCCGATACGGGCGGCTCTGTTTTTACCTAATGAGCGCGAACGCACAAAGTCCGCGCGTCCGGCGCCCCGTCTGACATTTGCCACACAGCCAGACGCGAGCACGGGCGTTTTCCACAGCACCAAAGGCCTGCGGCAGGGCCC
>OLVR01002807.1_pt1 | contig 12399 bp, 14 predicted proteins | sample 1673261 | NCBI WGS metagenome assembly OLVR01 (sample SAMEA3178938, study PRJEB25190) | human gut metagenome | biome: human gut; feature: human-associated habitat; material: faeces | place: Austria | collected 2013 | reverse complement strand
CACCCTTCCCGGGTTTCCCGCACACACCCTTCCGCCCCGTTGACGAAAGGCTCCCCCCTCTTTTGACAGGCTCAAGGACCCCCGGCCGACAGCCGGGGGTCCTTTCCTTATGGGGATAAAGCGGTCATGGGTCAGAATTTTCTGGCGGACACGTCGCATAGCTGGAGGCGCACGCCGTTCTCGGCGGCCAAGGCCCTGCCCTTTTCCAGCAGCTTGTCCCGGTTCCGGTTCAGCAGCTGCACCAGCAGTTCATCCTTCTTCTCCTGCGGCATCTTATCCAGCACCGTCCGGGCCATGGAGGCCGCCAGCTCCTTGTTCTGGGACAGCATCCCTCCCAGTACGCCGCCATCCTTGGCCATACTCTCCGCCAGTGCCGGGATCAGCACCTCTGACAGGGAGCGGTAGTCCACCTCGTCCAGCAGAATTTTCAGCTCGATCATGGCTCACTCCGCCTTAGGGCCTGCGGCCACCACCTCAGCACTCATGCGGGTGTACTTCTTGAAGTTCTCCACAAAGGAGCTTGCCAGCTTGCGGCAGGCGGCCCGGTAGGCCTCCTTGTCCGCCCATGTATTCTCCGGGATCAGCAGCTCACTGGGCACGCCCTCGATGGCCGTGGGTACCTGAACGCCGAAGGTGGGATCGGTGACGAAGTCCGCCTTCTCGATGGCGCCGGTGAGGGCCGCCGTCACCATGGCACGGGTATAGCGCAGCTTCATGCGCTGACCGGTGCCGTTCCAGCCTGTGTTCACCAGATACACCTTGGCCCCGGCCTTCTCCACCTTCTCCGCCAGCATGGCGGCATAAACGGAGGGATCCAGCGGCAGGAAGGGTTCACCGAAGCAGGTAGAGAAAGTGGGTACCGGCTCGGTGACGCCGATCTCCGTCCCCGCCACCTTGCTGGTAAAGCCGGAGACGAAGTAGTACATGGCCTGATTCCTATCCAACTTGCTGATAGGGGGCAGCACGCCGTAGGCGTCGGCGGTGAGGAAGATCACCGTCTTGGGGACACTGGGGCTCATGCCGGAGAGCTCTGCGTTGGGGATATACTCCACCGGGTAGCCCACCCGGCTGTTCACCGCCAGCGAGTCGTCGTCGAAGTCGAACTCCCGTGTATCGGGATCCATGACCACATTCTCCACCAATGCGCCGAATTTGATGGCGTTGTAGATTTCCGGCTCCCCCTCCGCAGAGAGGTTGATGCACTTGGCGTAGCAGCCGCCCTCGAAGTTAAAGACGGAGTCGTCGGCCCAGCCGTGCTCGTCGTCTCCGATGAGCTTGCGGTCAGGGTCGGCGGAGAGGGTGGTCTTACCGGTGCCGGAGAGGCCGAAGAACACGGCGGAGTCGCCGTCCGTTCCGATGTTGGCGGAGCAGTGCATGGGGAATACACCCTGCTTGGGCAGGATGTAGTTCATGACGGAGAACACCGACTTCTTGATCTCGCCGGCGTAGCGGGTGCCGCAGATCACCACCAGATGCGCCTCGTAGTCCACCAGAATGGCGGCCTCGCTGTGGGTGCCATCGATCTCCGGGACGCACTTGAAGCCGGGGGCGGCCACAATGGTGTAGTCCGCCGTAAAGTCCGCCAGCTGCTCCGGCGTGGGTCGGCGCAGCAGCTGATGAATGAACAGGTTCTGGCTGGCCAGCTCGTTGACGATGCGGAAGGACTTGGTATACTTGGGATCCGCCCCGGCGAAGCCGTCAAAGACGTAGACCTCCTTATTCTGGAGATACGCCGTGACCTTGGCGAAAATGGCGTCAAATTTCTCCTTTTCCATGGGGCGGTTCACCTTGCCCCATGCGATATCATCGTGTACCGCCGGGGTGTCCACGATGAACTTATCGTTGGCGCTGCGCCCGGTGTACTTCCCGGTCTTTACCACCAGCGCCCCGGTGGCAGACAGGGTTCCCTCTCCCCGGCGCAGAGCGTGCTCCGTCAGCTGGGCCGGGGTCAGGTTGCGATATACCGCCGCCGTGTTGACGATGCCCAGCTGCTCCAATCCGTAGGTTTCCATGACAGTTCCTCCTTGTTCCTCCCGCAGATCACGGGGCCGATAACAGCAGTATAGCACAGGGCCTTCGGAAAAGAAAGCCCTGTGCTATGATTTCCTTTTCAGTGCAGCACGATGCGGGCGCCGCCCTCATAACGGCGCATAACGCCCACCCGCTGGGCGCTTGGCACGGTACCCTTCAGCTCCGCCAGCAGCGCATCGGCGTCCGCCGGATCCACGGCCATCAGCAGGCCACCGGAGGTCTGGGGGTCATACAGCATATCCTGTACGGCGATCTCCGTCTGTCCGGCATCCACCCATTGCTCGGCAAAGGTACGGTTGCGGTACATCCCCGCCGGGAGCACCCCCATGCGGGCAAACTCCAGCGCCTCCGGGATCAGGTCCACCGCCGACACCTCCACCTCGGCCCGCAGATCGCTGCCCTGCGCCATCTCCAGCAGGTGGCCCATCAGGGCAAAGCCCGTCACGTCAGTGCAGGCATGGACCCGGTACTTCACCATGGCGTCCCGGCCGTTCTTGTTCAGGGTGGTCATCAGGTGCATGGCCAACTCCGTGCTCTCCTTGGAGCAGAGATCGGCCTTCATGGCAGAGGTAAGGATGCCGATGCCGATGGGCTTGGTCAGCAGCAGCACATCCCCCTCCTTGGCACCGCTGTTGGTGAGGATCCTGTCGGGATGGACGAAGCCCGTGACGGACAGGCCGTACTTGGGTTCGTCATCGAAGATGCTATGACCGCCGGTGATGAGGGCTCCCGCCTCATAGACCTTCTCATAGCCGCCCCGGAGGATCTGATGCACCGTGTCCTTGGGCATATCCTCCGGCACACACATGATGTTCAGGGCCAGCTTGGGGTCACCGCCCATGGCGTAGATATCCGACAGGGCGTTGGTGGCTGCGATCTGGCCGAAGGTATAGGGATCGTCGGCAATGGGCGGGAAAAAGTCCAGCGTCTGCACCAGTGCCAGCTCGTCCGATACCTTATACACCGAGGCGTCGTCGCTCTTATCAAAGCCCACCAGCAGATTGGGGTCCTTGTGGACCTGGATACCCTCCAGCAGCTGCGCCAGCACACCGGCACCCACCTTGGCGCCGCAGCCGGCGCACTTGGCCAGCTTCGTCAGTTTTACATTCTCTTCCACGTTATGGTTCCTCCTTCAATTTCCCGGACAGGGCCAGCACCGCCTCCAGCACACCGCCGCCTACGGCCAGCGCCTTGTCCGATACCGTATCACAATATTCCCGTTTGCCACGGGGATCCACATCTCCGGCCTTCATGCCCCGGAACACCGGCGTTCCCTCCGGCAGGATGCCCCGCAGCACACCGCTGATGGTACAGCGCATGGGCTGCCCCTCCACCGTGGCCACCACATCTCCCTCAGAGACCGTGACCCCGATGTCCGCCAGCTGGTGCAGGATGCCGTCTGCCGGAGCACGCAGCACCCGCTCCCCGGCGAAGCCGCCGACGAGTCCCGGTATGCTGGTGTTGGGCAGGGCGCTGCCCCGATAGATGACCCGCCCCAGCGTATGACCCCGCATGGTCTCCACCACCGCATGGCAGTCCTCCCCTGCGGTGAAGCCCGGCCCTACGCCTACCACCACCGGTGCATCGGTGATGCGGGTACCCAGATTCCGCTTGGCCAGAATGGCATCCACCAGCGCATCCGGCCGCAGTTCCTCCCGGCACCGCAGCTCCGGATCCGCCAGCACGGAGATCTCTCCCGCCGCACAGATCCTTCGGGCCTGAAGGATGTCCTCTGCCCGGCGGGCCGTGGCATCCTCCACCTGCGTCTCCCCCAGCACGATGGCCTGCGAGAAGCACACGGTGCGGCGAATGGCCGTGGGCTGGGGCAGATCCGTCATAACCACCTGCACGCCGGCCCTCCAAAGGCGCATCGCAATGCCTGTGGCGATATCCCCCGCTCCCCGGATCAGTACCAGCATCGTTTTTCCTCCATCCGTTCTCTTTTTATGAGGATAACACGTTTTCCCGTTTTCGTCAATCACCCCGGTATGGAGGAAAGCCAACGTACCGCCCCGCTATCGCTAATTTCCATCCTCAGACGGCGGTTTCCATTGACGGCAGGCGGCAAGCCTGCTACAATGAGCACATGGAAGAGAAATTATCGTATCGGAATACCGTCCGCCTGTTCGCCGGGGAGAAGTGCTTCGGTCCGGGCGTCGCCCAGCTGCTGCGCCATGTGCAGGAGTTTCATTCTCTGCGCTCTGCGGCCAAGGCCATGAACATGGCCTACTCCAAGGCGTGGACCATCGTCAAGTCCTCGGAGCGGATCTTGGGCGTCCAGCTGCTGCATACCTCCGTGGGGGGAAGGAGCGGCGGCGGAGCGCAGCTGACGGAGGAGGCGGTGCGCCTGCTGGATGCCTACACCGCCTTCTGTGCCGATCTGCACGCCGCCGGGGACGCTCTCTTCGCCCAACACTTCGGGTATCTGGAGGGCCGGTCGTAAGCAGCTCCTCTCTCTATCTGACAGTCTCACGAAAAAGCTGGTGCAGCTCCTGCGCCAGCTTTTCTATTTGCGCCGGAGTGTTGAAGTCGGAAAGGCTCAGGCGCACCGTGCCGGTGTCCAGTGTCCCCGCCGTGCGGTGGGCCAGCGGCGCACAGTGAAGCCCCGCCCGCAGGGCGATACCCCGGCGTCCCAGCGCCTCCGCCAGCTCTTCGCAGTCCCGGCCCGCCGCCCGGAAGGACACCACACCGGTGGGATGGGGGCCGTTTGCGGGCGTGAATACCTCCACCCCCGGCAGGGCCTTCAGGCGGCGCACCGCCTCCGCCGCCAGCTGCCGCTCCCGGCAGGCGATGGCCTCCGGCGTCCGTCGGCGGACGAACCGCAGTCCCTCCAACAGCCCGGCGATACCCGGCATATTGTGGGTGCCGGCCTCCAGACGATCCGGCAGGGTCGGGGGCATCTGCCGGTCACGGGAGGCGCTTCCCGTGCCGCCCAGCAGCAGCGGCCGGGCGGGCCGTTCGCCGCACAGCAGCAGCCCCGTCCCCTGGGGGCCGTAAAGCCCCTTGTGGCCCGGCATGGCAATGAAGGCCGCCCCCAGCTCCGTCAGGTGCAGGGGCAGCGTCCCTGCCGATTGGGAGGCGTCCACCAGCAGCGGCACACCCCGGCTGCGGCAGACTCCGGCGATCTCCTCCAGCGGCTGGACGCAGCCGAACACGTTGGATACATGGTTGACGATCACCGCATCCGCCCCGGCCAGAATGGCCCGTCGGAACTCCTCCGCCGCCTGCTCCCGCCGGAAGGGCGGCGCATCCACCACCGTCAGGCGCACCTCCGGTATGGCATACAGGGGGCGGCAGACGGCGTTGTGCTCATAGCCGGAGATCACCACCCGGCTGCCGGGAACCACCAGCGACCGGATGGCGATGTTCAACCCGTGGGTAGCGTTCATGGTGAACACCACATTCTCCGGCGACGGCACGCCGAATAGCGCCGCCGCCTCGGCCCGGCACCGGAAGGCCGTCTCCTCCGCCCGGCGGGCGGCGGGATGGCTGCCCCGTCCGGGAGTGGACAGCTCTGCCGCCGCCTGCGCCATGGCCTGCCGCACCTGGGGCGGCTTTTCCAGCGTGGTGGCCGCAGCGTCCAGATAGATCATGTCCCCGCCTCCTGCCAGCCGCTATCCGTCCGTTCATATATGCCAAGGGGCGTCAGCCCCGCTGTCTGCAAGCACGTCTGGACCTCCTGCTGCCGCTGACCCCGCACCTTCACCGCATAGCTGCATCCGCCGCCGGTAAGCCCCGCTGGGGCCCGGAACAGGAAGCTGCGGATGCCGCACTGCTCCAACGCCCGCACCATACGCTGGGCATGGGTGACGGAGCGGGCGATGAAAAGAATCTCGTTCATTCTGCACTCCTCCTCACGGGACATTCTATGTGAAAGCGCCCCCGCCGGTGCGGTATCCGCCATACAAAAAGAGGAGGACAGCTCGTCCTCCTCTTTTTTATCGCTTACGGATCAGCTCTCCGCCCGCTGGATCAGCGCCACGGCGTGGGCGGACATCCCCAGTCCCTCGCCGGTGAAGCCCAGATGCTCCTCCGTGGTGGCCTTGACGTTCACCTGCTCCGGCCGGATGCCCAGCGTCCGGGCCAGCACACAGCGCATCTCCTGCCGGTAGGGGGCGATCTTTGGGGCCTGCGCCACCAACGTGGCGTCGATATTTACCACCTGCCACCCCTGCTCCGTCAGGGCCTTCATCACCCGCTCCAGCAGCGTCAGGCTGGAGATGTTCAGAAAGGCATTGTCGCAGTCCGGGAACAGTCTCCCGATATCGTCCATACCGGCAGCGCCCAGCAGGGCATCCATCACCGCATGGGTCAGCACGTCCGCATCGGAGTGGCCGTCCAGCCCCTTCTCCCACGGGATGGTAACACCGCCTAAGATCAGAGGCCTCCCCTGTGCCAGACGGTGGACGTCGTACCCGTGTCCTACCCGCAGTCCTGTCATGCCTGTTTCCTCCTCTCGGCCAGAATGGCCTCCGCCAGACGCAGGTCCAGCGGCCTAGTGATTTTGATGTTCTCCGGATCCCCGGCGGTGAGATAGACCTCCTTGCCCAGCCGCTCCACAGCGGAGCAGTCGTCCGTCAGAGTCACCTCGGCGTTCACCGCCGACTGGAGCGCCGCCTTCAGCAGCTCCGCCTGAAACACCTGCGGCGTCTGCACGGCAAAGAGGGCCGCCCGGTCCGGTGTCTCCAGCACCCGGCCCGTGGACGGCTCCGTCCGCTTGATGGTATCCGACACCGGCACCGCCGGGGCGGCGGCATAGGTGCGCTCCCCGAAGCGGATCAGCTCGTCGATCTGTTCCGGGCGGATCAGGGGCCTTGCCCCGTCATGCACAGCGATGAGCCGGGCCTTTTCGTTGGCCTCCAGCGCCGCCGCCAGCACCGAGTGGGTGCGGGTCTCACCGCCCACCACCACACGCACGGGCTTTTGCAGTCCGCAGCACCGGCACAGATCCGCCATCTCCGCCAGACACTCCGTCCGTGTAGCCAGTATGATCTCATCCACCAGCGTGGCGGCGTCGATGGCCCGGAGGGTGTGGGCCAGCACCGGCTCCCCCTCCAGCGGCAGCAGCAGCTTGTTGCCGCCGCCCATGCGCCGGGATTCCCCCGCCGCCGGTACGATCATGGTACAGTAGGGGCGGCGCCTATCCCGCAGCTTCCCCAGCCGATCAAATAGCTTCATTCGTTCTTCGCTCCCGTCATCATGGCCTGCTCAATGCGCTGCTCCGCATCGGGATAGGTATGTCCCTCCACCAGCACCACCTCGGATACCAATATTTGTTTGGCGCTGTGGAGCATCTTGCGCTCACCGTTGGAAAGGCCCTTCTCCCGGTCCCGCCACATAAGGCCCTTGATGACACGGGCCACCTCCAGCAGGTCGCCGCTCTTCAGCCGGTTCAGGTTCTCCCGATAGCGTCGGTTCCAGTTGGTGGTGCGGTCGATCTCCAGCCCCGGAATGGCACCCAGCACCTCCCGGATGCGACCGGAGGTGGACAGGGCCCGGACGCCGATGGCCCCGCAGCTGCCTGTGGGGATCTTCAGCGTCAGCCCGCCGGAGGGCATTCGGAACACGTAGTAGCTGCCCAGCTGTCCGCCCAGCCGTTCCTGCACGATACTTTCGATGATCCCCGCCCCGTGCATGGGGTGAACCACCCGGTCGCCTACCTGATACATACCGGTCCTTCCTTTCCAAACGATTCTCGTGTATAAATAACCAAGGATATTATACCCTTATCCCGGTATATTTTCAAGAAAAATCGCAAAAAACGGTCCATCTATGAAAAAACAGCCTGCTGCGCACATTCCTTGCACACAGCAGGCTGTTTTGTTTCATGAGACAGCTTATTCCACGGTGACGCCCCGCTGAGCAAAGCCCTTCACCATCAGGTCCAGATCCGGCTCGATGTGCAGAGGCTCCCCGGCGGACTTGATGGCGTTGGCCACGTCCTTCAGGCCGTTGCCGGTGACCACCGATACCACCGTGGCATCCTTCTCGATGAGCCCCTGCTCACAGGCCTTCTTCAGCGCCGCCGTACCGGTGACACCGGCAGGCTCACCGAACACGCCGCAGGTGCGGCCCAGCAGCCGCTGCGCCGCCAAGATCTCCTCGTCGGTGACGCAGATAGCAAGGCCCTTGGACTCCCGAATGGCCGCCAGTGCCTTGTCGGCGTTGCGGGGTACACCCACGGAGATGGAGTCGGCAATGGTGTTCTCCTCCATGGGCTCCCACGGCTTATTTTCCTGAATGGCCCGGTTGATGGGATAGCAGCCGTAGGACTGGGCGGAGATGAGCCGGGGCAGCTTGTCGATGAAGCCGATGGCATACAGATCCTTGAAGCCCTTCCACACGCCGGCGATGGTGCAGCCGTCGCCCACGGAGATAGCCAGGTAGTCCGGTATCTCCCAGTTCAGCTGCTCAGCGATCTCCAGGGCCACGGTCTTTTTCCCTTCGGAGAGATACGGGTTGATGGCAGCGTTGCGGTTGTACCAGCCGTACTTCTCGATGGCCTCGGCGGACATCTTGAAGGTCTCCTCGTAGTTGCCCTTGACGGAGATGACATTGGCCCCGAAGATCATCAGTTGGGCCACCTTGCCCTTGGGGGCCCGCTCCGGCACAAAGATATAGGTCTTGAAGCCCGCAGCGGCGGCGTTGCCCGCCAGAGAGCTGGCGGCGTTGCCGGTAGAGGAGCAGGCGATGGTCTTGGCGCCCGCCTCATAGGCCTTGGCCACGGCCATGGCGCTGGCCCGGTCCTTCAGGGAGGCCGTGGGGTTTTGGCCGTCATCCTTCACCCACAGCTTGCGGATCCCCAGTGCACGGGCCAGATTGGGCTCGTCATACAGGGGGCTCCAGCCCACCCGCAGAGGGGTGTCGGGGGTAGTTTCCTCCACCGGCAGCAGCTCCCGGTAGCGCCACATGGAGCGGTTCTCCCGCCGGGCCAGCTTCTCCTTGGTGAGGACGGACTTGATGTAGTCGTAGTCGTAGACGATGTCCAGAATACCGCCGCACTGGCAGTTGGTCAGATCCGGAGTGGCCTCATAGGTCTTGCCGCAGCGGACGCACTTTCCGTATTTCACGTTTTTCATGGTGACACCTCGTTCTATAAGATTCAGTCTTCTTCCCGTAAATTTTCCAGCGCCACCCGCACCGCCTCCACCACAAAGGCGTTGAAGGTGCAGTCCGTTCCCTGAATGGCCTCCTCCACCTCCCCGATGACGTCGTTGGGGAATCGGATGGATTTCGTGGTAGAGCTGGGTGGGCTGGGGATCTTGAATTTACGCATGGCAGGCACTCCTTGTCGACTTTTTTATATGACAAATTGTACCTACATTTTGCGCTTCAATAAATGGTACATTAAGCATTGCATAATGTGTTGCATTTTGTAATGCCGTGCGATAAAATGGTCGAAAACAACACGCCGGGAGACTTGGATCCTCGGCCCAGAGGAGGTGGAACGCTTGGAGAGCAGCCAGAACTTCCCCGCATACTACACTGTTCTGTGCGCCCGGACCGCAGATGCCATCGACGCCATCGACCAACAGCGCTATCAGGAGGCCAGAGCGCTTCTGGTGGCCGGGATGCAGGAGGCCGAGGAGATCATTCTCTCCCAGGAGGAATAAAAATGCAGGGGCGGGACGGAGGTCCCGCCCCTGCGGCGTCTTGTGGGGTGATTCGTGCTTACAGAGCCTTCAGCAGGCCGGTGGCCTCGTTGAACTCGCAGATCAGCTGATCCAGTTCCTTGGCCTGAGCGTGAACGGCATCCCAGGTGTTCTTGGTGTCGTACCACTGGGCGTTCAGGTCCTCCACGTCCATACCCTGCTGCTCCACCCAAGTGTAGTACTTCAGGTTGTGGACACGCTTGCGCTCGGTGTAGGTCAGCTCCAGCATACTGTCGGTCTTGAGACCCAGCATATGCACGGCGTGATCCAGAGCAGCCTCGTGGGCGTTGTAGGCGCCGTGCTGCTGGTTCAGCTCCTCGATGCGGCTGCCGTACATCACGGCGGAGTCGGTGAGGACGGTGGCCACCACGTCGTTCTCGGTGAGCTCATAGTACTTGGCCATCTTGATGCAGCACAGCACGTTGGCGATGCCGGAGATGCCCAGCCAGCTCATCTTCTCGATCTCCTCGGCGCTCATGCCCAGTTCGTCCTTCATGTACTGCTTGCCCTCCGGGGTGTTGAACAGGCGCAGCAGGCGCTGGGAGTCCTCGTCGTCGATGGCGATGGCCATGTCGGTGTTCTTCACATTGTGGATCCAGGGGATGTGCTTATCGCCGATGCCCTCGATACGGTGGCCGCCGAAGCCGTTATCCAGAATGGTGGGGCACTGCAGCGCCTCGCCCACGGCCAGCTTCAGGTGGGGATAGCGCTCCTTCAGCAGATCGCCGGCGGACATGGTGCCGGCGGAGCCGGAGGTGAAGCAGGCGCCGGCGAAGTTCTGACCGGGCTTCTTGATGGCCTCGAACAGGTCTGCCAGAGCGTAGCCGGTAACGTTGTAGTGCCACAGGGGGTTGCCCATCTCAGCGAACTGGTTGAAGATCATCATGGTGGGATCCTTCTTCAGTTCCCAGGTCTTATCAAAAATCTCCTTGACGTTGGACTCGCAGCCGGGGGTAGCGATGATCTGACCGGCAATGCTCTTGAGCCAGTCAAAGCGCTCACGGGACATATCCTGCGGCAGGATCGCCACGGACTCGCAGGCCAGCAGCTTGGAGTTGAAGGCGCCGCCACGGCAGTAGTTGCCGGTGGAGGGCCATACGGCGTGATGATAGGTGGCGTCAAACTGTCCGGTCACCAGACGGGGAGCCAGGCAGCCGAAGGAAGCGCCCACCTTGTGGCAGCCGGTGGGGAACCACTTGCCGGACATGGCAACGATACGGCAGGGAACGCCGGAGAGCTTGGTGGGGATCTCCACATAGTTGGGGACCGCCTGGAACAGGCCGCCGCTCTCCTTGGCCTCGTTGTGCCAGGAAATACGGAACAGGTTCACGGGATCCACGTCCCACAGGCCGGTGGTGGAAAGCTTGGCCTTGATCTTCTCCGGGATCAGATCGGGGTTCTGCATCTGAGCAATGGTGGGGATGATGATGTGGTTCTCCTTGGCCTTCTGGATGTTATGCTCCAAGCCAACCTTGTTGATGGACAGATCGATCATGTTTTTTCCTCCTGTTTCATTTGTCTCCGTCTTTGTTTGCGTCGATGTAGGAATATAGGGTATATTTGGAAATACCGAAGTATTTTGCCACTTTGTCGCCGGACTTGGTCACCAGAAAGGCCCCCGACTGGTTCAGAAACTGGATGGCCCGAACCTTGTCCTCCTTGTTCATCAGGGCCACAGGCTTTCCCACCATGGCCACCGACTGGTCGATGAGCTCGTCGAGGACGGCGTTGACGTTGATGATGCGCTCCGGCTCCGTCTGCTCCTTGTCACGGGTAGAAAGCAGCTCCCCGATGGTGTTCTGGATCATCATCAGCCCCGACACATCATAGTTGATGGAGAAGATGGCTACCACGCCGCCCCGGCTGTTGCGGATGTACAGCGACGAGGACTTGAGGATCTTGCCGTCCGGGGTACGGGTCAGATAGCACAGGTGATCCTTTGGCTGCTCGTCCTGCCGGGCCAATTGGTCCAGCACCACCTGCGACGCTCCGTCGCCCACCTTACGGCCGGATACATGGCCGTTTTCGATGTGTACGATGGTGTGATCCGGCCGGTTGCCCGATACGTCGTGGATCACCACCTCGCAGTTGCTCCCGAACTGGGCCGCCACACCGGCGGCGATCTGCTTCAGCGTTTCCAGCCGTCTTGTCTCCATGTATCCGCCTCCTGTTTTGAATCTTTCACAGCTACATGATACCACACTTTTCGCAGAAATCAATGCCTCATTCAGAAAAACTTTTTGGTTTCATGAATTTTTGTTTGACATCTGCCGGGACTGTGGTATGATGGTGCTGTAAGGGTAAATAATTTGTCTGAATACGTCTGTCACGATCATAAAATTTTAACGGAGGTATACTATGGATTTCGAAGCCATCAAAAAAGCAGCCGAGGGCTATAAGCCCGCTATGGTCAAGTTCCTGCGGGACATGATCGCCATTCCTTCCGAATCCTGTGAGGAGAAGGGCGTGGTGCATCGCATCGCCGAGGAGATGAAGGCTCTGGGTTATGACAAGGTCGAGTTCGACAAGCTGGGCAACGTCATCGGCTGGATGGGCGAGGGCGACAAGATCATCGCTCTGGACTCCCACGTGGACACCGTGGGCATCGGCAACCGGGACAACTGGGAGGCCGACCCCTATCAGGGCTACGAAACCGACGATATCATCTACGGCCGCGGCGGCTCCGACCAGGAGGGTGGCATGGCTTCTGCTACCT
>OLVR01002800.1_pt1 | contig 12429 bp, 10 predicted proteins | sample 1673261 | NCBI WGS metagenome assembly OLVR01 (sample SAMEA3178938, study PRJEB25190) | human gut metagenome | biome: human gut; feature: human-associated habitat; material: faeces | place: Austria | collected 2013 | reverse complement strand
ACGGGGATCAGGGGAACAGGCCGCGGATCGCCGCCGCGCCATACCAACCCGCCAGTGTCGCCGTGCCAAGGATCAGCACCAGCATAATCCACTTGAGGGCCACCAGCAGGCTGAAGTCCGGGAGCCAGTCGATCCACTTGGAGGAATACTTCTCGCTCAGGTTCCCAACCCGTTCCAGCAGTTTGTTCATCTCTGTCAGTGATTTCTGCATCTCCGTGAGCGACTTCTGCACCGGTGTCAGGTCGATGTGTGCTCTCAGACCGGGGATTGCTTTCCGAATTTCCTCCAGCTCCCAGTTTATTCCGTCTGCCTGCTCCGTCAGCTTGTCCATCGCCTGCGGCAGATCGCACTGGATCACAATGGGCTGGATCGGCTGCGGCGCAGCCGGCGGTGCGCTGTTCGGCTGGTTCATCCGTTTCAATTCCTCCATCGGTTTCCGCTGCTCGACGGAATGTTCTCTTAATGAGTTCTGCGCGTATTCTGAATTCACGTTCCATGGCCTCCTTGCAATACTTTTCTTCGTGTAATTTGTTGTCGCGACACTTCATGCCGTCCGGCGTGGTGTAGGTGATGTACTTGCGGGTGTTCTCCCACCTCACCTGATAGCCTTCGGACGCCATCAGGGAAACGAAGGTGTCCTTGTCGGCGGCGTATTTCATGCATTCGTCGATGGTGTTCATGAGCCGCAGCTTCCAGCTTTGGCCCTTCAGCGCCGTGTGGTACTCCGCGCCGCTCATGCCGCGGGCCTGTTGCGTTGGTGCGTCAAAGACAGGAAGACCCAGCTCCTGACAGATCGCGTCGTTGCGCCGCATCAGTTCCTGGATCTGCTCTTTCGCCATGTGCAGCTTCTTGCCGGTTTCGAAATTGACGGAGTTGATGACGCAGTGGGAGTGGATGTGCTCCCGGTCTACATGGGTGCAGACCAGCACCTCGCAGCCGTCAAAGTATTCTGCCAGCCGCCGCGCGGCTTCGTGAGCCTGCCGGGGATCGACCGCCGCGCCTTTCGGAAAGCTCTGCACCATGTGGTAGAACATCACGCTGCCGTCCTTGTGGTAGAGCAGCTTCGTGTTCAGAAAATCGTCGTAGACGCTCTGCGGCTGGCAGTTGATGCCGCTGACGAGCGGCACGTCCTCCCATGCGGTTTTCTTTTCCTGCATGATGTAGAGCATCACGCCGCGCATGGCGGCGCGGGACTGTGTGCCCCGCTTGTAGTTCACGAAATGTACGATGGCGATATGGCTCACCGCCCTTCCATGACTGCCCGCAGCGCGGCGCTGACCTCAGACAGTTCCTGCGCGGCCTTGTCGAGACCGATGATCCGTACCTTGTCCATGTTGGCGAGGACGGTGAGGCGGTTGATGTTGCTGCCGATGCCCTTGAGCTGGCGGAGCAGCTCTTTCTGCTCGTCGATGACCACGATCCGCTTGCCGAGGCAGCAGGCGGTGACATAGTCGCTCATGGACATTCCGGCCTTCGCCGCCAGCACCCTGATCTTCTCACGGTCGGTGGATGCCATGCGCGTGCTGAATTTAATATCTTTTTTCATGTTTTTCTCCAATCGTAGCTAAAAGTGGGTCCGGGCTTCTGCCCGCAGCTTTGGGGTGCGGGGCCACGCCCCGCCCGGTGCGTTTGGCAGGGCAGCGGCTTTGCCGCAGACCAGACAAATGCGATGCTGGCCGTCGTCCGAGCGGACGACGAATCCCTCGTCCCGCGCCGTGTGCGGTAAACAGCTCTCGGCGGGTGTGCACACGCCACCCCGGTTCCTAACCGTGCACACAGCGGCTCACACGCCGAAACACGGCGGGTTCTCAGGGTCGATGGTGACGATGTTTCCGGTAGCGGGATCATCGACACCATCGACCCTTTTCAGGCAGATCAGACGGTCGCCGTTGCTCTTGCGGAAGGACACCGTGATGCCGTTCCGCCTTAGAGCGTCAACGCTTTTGCGGATTCGGTGGGAGAAGCTGTTGGGGGTCAGTCCCTCCGCACCGGCAGGGTCGATCTTTTCCAACAGTACCTTGGCAGGGGTGCTGATCTCCGGCTGCCGGCGCAGCAGTTCAGAGAGGAGAAAAAGAATCCGTTCACTGGGCTGCTCTGCCTGTTCGCAGTCATCCGACAGCAGCTTCCAGACATGATCCTCACCGTCGAACTCCAGCGCCAGCTCCCGATAGGGGATGTCTCGCCCAGTGCAGTAGAGCGTGGCGGTGTTCTCTCTGCGCTTGCTCTTGCGGAGGACGAAGTTGCTGTCGGTGGCACCGCTGAGTCCGGTGGTACCGGAGATCATGTTCATGGGATCATCGTCATTCATCTTCCGCAAGTGATGCACCAGCAGAATGGCGATGCGGTACTTGTCCGCCAGTGCTTTCAGAACGCCGATGTCCCGGTAGTCGCTGGCATACGGGTTTGCGTCATTGCCTGCTGTGCGGATGCGCTGGAGCGTGTCGATGACGATGAGCCTGGTCTGCGGATGCTCCTTCAAAAATTGCTCGATCTGTTCCACCAGCCCGTTGTGGAGCTGCTGGGACATGACGGCGAAGTGCAGCGTGGGCGGCGCGTCCTCCGTGAGATCGAAGAGGCGGCTTTGGATGCGCTGAAAGCTGTCCTCCAGACAGAGGTACAGCACCTCGCATGGCCGTGTGGCGAACGTCCAGAGCGGCTTGCCCTGCGCGGCGCAGAGACACAGCCACAGCGCCAGCCACGATTTGCCGATCTTCGGCGCGCCTGCCAGCAGGTGCAGTCCCTGGGGAAGCAGATCGTCGACCACGAAGGAGACCGGTTCGTAAGCGGTGCTTTGCAGCGTGTCCGCGTCAATGGTTTGCAGTCGTTTGATTTGAGACATAAAAAACCTCCGGATAAAAGGATAAGGGCAGAGACCTCGCTGCAGTCGAGGCTCTAACCCTTTCACTTGATTATTCTGTATTTTTTGATAGAATGAGAATATCGCAGGACAGTTACAAAACAGATATGGGACAGGAGGCGATGCTATGCCGCTGGGAATACAGCAGAACAACGATTTCACGCAGTTCACAATGGATGTCTGGAATGACAAGATCTTTTATCAGGAGAAGGAGTTCCCGGCGGGATTCATGGCGATGTCCATTCTGAACATTCCCGAAGAAGAACTGCCGGAGCTGATACAGGCCGGCGGCGCACCGACCTTCCTGTTCCCTGTGGTGGTACAGGGCAGCGATGAGGAGGCTGCGGCGGTATTCCCGCAGCTGCGGGAACGGATATTGTACCTGACCGAACTGCTTTGGAAGTATCCGCCCTTTTGTTATAATGACTACGAGAAGGAAATGCGCCGGATCAATATCCTGTTTGACGAGAGAAACCTCCTGCAAATACGGACGCCCGATTCGGAGTTCCAGACGGAGTTCCTGAGATTCTGCGTCGGGATCATACGCATCCCTATCGCCATGTATCACTTCTATGCAGCGGGGCGGTTCTTTGAGCTGGATTATCTGCGGCGGCTGAAAAAACGGAACGAAACGCATTTTGCCGTGGCCGCGCATGACTGCTTCAACAGCGAGCAGTTTTGGAATGAGATGCGGGGCTTACAGAGCCTGGATATGGAGCCGTTCACGGTCTACCCGGAGCTGTCCTCCACCTATGTGTTTGCCCGCAGTCCTAAAAACGAAAAAGAAATGGTGTTTGTGGAACGGGTGATTTTTCCGCGCCTGACCGATTTCTACACCTATGACCTGATGAACGGATTGCACCACGGCCACGCGCCCAGTCAGTGCCAAGGCTGCGGAAGATACTTTCTGACCACCAACGGTCACATCCCTAAATACTGCGACGGCGTCGCCCCGCAGGACAGCCGCTATACCTGCCGGCAGTACGGCGCGATGATGCACCAGAAGGAGCAGAACAAGCAGCACCCGGTCTACCGCCTGTTCACCAACCGCACCGACACCATCCGCAAGCATCACCAGAGGGGGAAGATCTCCGATGACCTGCGGCGGGAGGCACTGTATCTGGCGGGGAGCTACCGGGACAAGGCACTGATGGACAACGACTATGCCGCTGACGGATATGCGCGGGACATGGAATTGGAACACATTTACGCGGAGGCAGAGAAGCGGCTGAAATGAGGAAGGGGGGCATTCCTGTGACGAAAAATATGTACACCGTTGCCGGGGACGGCCCCTGCAATGAAGAGCTGGCTTTACGGATACAAGCCGGAGACAAAAACGCCGCAGAGCGGCTCGTCGCACAGAACGAGGGTTACCTCACCGACCTGGTGCGGGCGTACACGCCGTGGTGTGAGACGGAGGACTTGAAGCAGGAGGCGGCGCTGGCACTGCCGGACGCGGCGGGGCGCTTTGATCCCGCCTACGGAACAAAGCTGCTGACCTATGCGACGCCAGCGATAGAAGCGGCGCTGTCCGACTACGCCGCGCGATACGCCTTTCCTCTGTCCGTCCCAACCAGCCGCGGCAGCCAGCTCCGCACCGTGGCGCACCTTTGCGCCGAGGCGCAGGATGCATCTGAATCGGAACTGACCAAGGCGGTATGCGAAAAGCTGAAGGTATCCTCCAAGGTAGCTGGGGCATTGATAAAGGAATACCGCACGCTGTGCTGTGCGCGGCAGTTAGGTGACGATGTGTTCTCCGTCAGCTGCGGCGGCGATCCCGCCGTGGCCTATGACCGCCTCATGCGTCGGACACTGCTGCTCCAACGGATGGAGGAGGTGCTGACGCCCAGAGAACTGAATCTGGTGCGAAGCTACCTCGGCATCGGTCAGCCGGACGAGGTTGGCTTGACCTTTCAGGAGCTGGCGATCCGGCTCAACTTCAATGGCCCCAGCGGAGCGGAGAAGGCGTACAAGGCCGCACTGCGGAAACTGAAAAAGGACTTGTATGGCGGGGCCTACAGCCGGTGGCTCTCCGCTCAGAAAGCCATCCGCACCGCCAAAGCGGAAGCGGAGCGGGACGCGGGGCATGGCGCAACGCCGCAGAGAACATGGTGGGGCGAAAAAGAGCTGATGGCGCGGTTTATCTGCGAGGTCGTTTCGCTGATCCGTGTTCATGAGATTTTCAGTGACGCATTGGAGAATATTGCTGCAAAAATTTTTGAGGAGTCTTGAAAATTGTACGTTTTCAAGACTCCTCAAGATCATTCCAGCTCAAATGCGCCGGTACTGTGCGCTGTCAGGTTCTACGGTTACTATCAAAGTGCATTGACGGTTCCTGATTTCTCAAATATTCTGTTTCAGGCAGGTCTTAATGTCATCCTCAGCATTGGTAATAAGCCGCAAGTCGAATGTGTCCACTAAATACTGAAGCACATTCGGGCTCAAAAATGCCGGCAGGGTAGGGCCTAAATATATGCCTTTAATTCCCAGACTCAATAATGCCAGCAAATCAGCAACAGCCTTTTGTTCGTACCATGATACGATCAACGACAAAGGCAATCCGTTTACATCGGTACCAAAAGCATCTGCTAAACCTGTTGCGATCCGTATGGCAGAATATACATCATTGCATTGCCCGACATCCAAAAGTCTCGGCAGACCCGCTACTTCACCGAAATCCAGTTTGTTAAATCTGTATTTTCCGCATGCGAGCGTTAATATCACGCAGTCTTTCGGGACCATCTTAGCAAACTCTGTATAATAGTTTCGACCGGGTCTTGCTCCGTCACAGCCGCCAATAAGAAAGAAATGTCTGATTTTTCCTGCTTTTACTGCCGCTACGATTTTGTCAGAATCGCTTAATACCGAATGATGCCCGAATCCGACAAGTATCTCGTGGGGCTCCTGATCCTCCGGATAGCCGCCCAATTCTATTGCCTGCTGAATGATTTCACTGAAATCCTTTTCACCGTTTTCTCTTTTCCCAATGTGTTTTACCCCTTCCCAGCCCACTACATTCGTGCTGTAGATTCGGCCTTTATAGCTCTCTCTCGGCCGCATAAGGCAATTCGTCGTCATTAGAATACATCCCGGAAGATCATCAAATTGTTTTTGTTGATCTTGCCACGCACCACCGAAATTCCCGACAAGGTGGGGGTATTTTTTTAATCCCTCATATCCGTGGCACGGCAGCATTTCACCGTGTGTATACACATTGACCCCCGTTCCCTTTGTTTGTTCCAGCAGCATTTCCAAATCCTTCAAATCATGTCCCGAAACAACGATAAAGGGTCCTTTCCTCATATGGATATTGACCCTATGGGGTGCCGGATTTCCGTAAACTGCAGTATTGGCTTCGTCCAATTTTTTCATAACCTCAATTGCCGCTTCTCCGGTGCGCATGGTCATTCGGATCAGTTCTTCCACTGTAAGGTTATCGTCTGTGAGAGCTTCCAATGCCTGAATATAAAATTCATCTACCTCATCACTGTAATAGCCCAGTTCTCTTGCCTGATGCCCATAGGCGCTGATACCTTTCAGCCCGTATAAAATGGTTTGCCTCAATGAGCGGATATCCGGGTCAAGGGATTTATCATACATAATTCCCGCAAGTTGAGCATCCTTTAGCATTTGTGTTTTTGTTTCGGGAAGATCATAAGTGGCGTAAGGTGTCTGATTGTGAACCTCTCCTGTGATTGTTCTCAAATTTTCTTTTATCCGTTGTGATTCGTTCAATAATTCCACGTGTACTTTCGAATCAAAATTAACATTCGTCAGCGTTGTGAAAAGAACATTTTCGATAAACCGTATGATGTTTTTATCGATATGCTGTCCCTCATCTTGCAGAACCTTTCCGTAACAGCTGATCCCTTTGATTTGAAAGATCAGCAAATCCTGCAGATTGGCGATTTCCGGTGTCTTTCCGCAAACCCCAAGCTTTGTGCAGCCCTTTCCGTTCGCTGTTTGCTCACATTGATAGCAAAACATTTCGTATCCTAAATCCATATTATTCATATGCTGACCATCCTTATCTTTCGTTTTTATAGTTAAAGTATCGGTCAGGAAACGAAAAATATACTTGGTATGAGAGACCTTACTAATTGTCTCATGTGTGTCTATGCGTCATTTGCTGTGGCGGTTACATCGCAACAACAGATATCGTTGCAGACAGAGAAACACCACAAGCTTTCTTGTTGACAAACTATCGCCATGGCGATATAATCAATTCGGGTTAAAACTATCAGTGGAGCGATAGGCTCGTGAAAGAGGCACAGCTATGAATAAAATAATCTGCGTTTATCATGGTTCCAGTCAAATTATCCAACAGCCTGTTATTGGCAAAGGAAACCCAAACAACGATTACGGACTGGGGGTCTACTGTACTGAGAGTGTGGAGCTTGCAAAGGAGTGGGCTTGTTCCGCTGAAGCGGATGGCTTTGCAAATCGATATGCCTTTGATTTAAACGGCCTGTCTATCCTCTCGCTTACAGGAGGTAATTATCATATTCTCAATTGGCTTTATGTACTGCTGAATAATCGGAAGTTCCGTATTGGCGGGGCAGTCGCAAGGCAAGCCAAGCAGTATATTGACGAGCATTTTGCGGTAGAGTATAAGCAGTATGATGTCATCAAAGGATATCGGGCGGACGATTCTTATTTTTCATTCGCAAGTGCATTTCTGAATAATACGATTTCTCTCCAACGGCTTGAAAAAGCGATGTTACTTGGGAAACTGGGCGAACAGATCGTTGCGATATCGGGAAAAGCGTTTGCTCGATTTACATTTGAGGAAGCCATTCCTGCACCGTGTGATATGTATTATCCGAAGAAGCTGGCACGAGACAGTAAAGCGCGCGAGGATTTTGCGAAAGAGAAGGATCGTGAAACGGTTTTGTCTGAAAAATATGTGCTGGACATCATTCGGGAAGAATGGGGGAATGAAGATGAACGCCTACAACGAATTATACTTGGATGATGCGATGGCCAATCTCGGAGATATGGTCGAGTACGCCGTGTGTACACTCGGCTATGCACCGGATGACTTCTTTGGCTGGTTCATTTCCTCCGGAATTGCCTCAAAATTCGAGAATGGAAATCCGAAGTATGTTGCAGGAATGTCGGGGGTCGAACTGGCAGACGCTGTGCTTGCTGCCGTGAATATGCAGAGTGAGCGTCATCATCAGCCCCATCTATCCTCAAAGGGGAGAGAGTACTGGGCCGGATGGATCCTTGCCTATTACCAGTGGGAAACAAACCGACGCTTCAGCGATATGGTAGAATACGGATTGACACTATCGGTAGTGATGTCTCTATATATCCTGCACGAAGCGGATGTAAGCAAATTCGTGGAGAGTGCAGATGAGATCATTCAAAGGAACAAGGATAGCCGTAAGTCTAAGCTACAGCTTATACGGAAGGCGAGAGGGCTGACACAGCAGCAGCTCAGTGAAGCATCCGGAGTCTCCTTGCGAATGATCCAGCTCTACGAGCAGAAGCAGTACGAACTTGCAAAAGCGCAGGCCGGTATTGTGCTTGACCTTGCCAAAGTACTTGGATGCGATGCCGCTGATCTGATCCAGGGATAGAGGGTAAAGATATTCAGCTGAACTGGGCTGCTGAACCCGCATTTTATCCAGACTACTATTTGACTACTACTGCGAAAAACCTCAGAAGCCTTGTGGCGCAAGGCTTCTGAAGTTTTCTCATAAAATTCCGCAAATTTGTGCAACACCCACCAAACCATTGTGCCACAACGGTTTGCGGCTTGACAGCCTGATAACTCCGACTCTGTAGGCCGCTGGTTCGAATCCAGTCGGGCGTACCAGAAAAACGGCAAGCATCACAGGATGCCTGCCGTTTTTCCTTTTGCCCCGACGGGCGGATCTTATCCGCGTCTGCTCCACATCGGCTCTTTACAAGGGCGGGGGTCCCGTCAAGATTTATGCGCAAAATTGTTTGCAGGCTCCGGCTGAGTGAAGTCAGCCGGCAATAGAGACGTCATCCAGAGCCGCCTCCAAATGCTTCCTGTTCATGTATTTCTTGCAGCCCCACTGGGTGCCCGCCTTCGCCATGTGGCGGGCACAGACCAGCATCAGGGAGACAAATTTGTTGTCCCCAGCCTGTGTGGTGCCGATGTAGAAGTTCATCAGGCTGTGAATCAGGGCAGAAAACGATATATCACCCATATTGTCCAGACATGGTATGAGGCCAATAAGAACAAGGACATCATGTTCAGAATGCAGGATTGGGTAGAATCCGGGAAAAACGGAGAGCACTGGGAGTAGTTCTATCAAACAGGCTTATCAAAACATTCTTATTTCCGGCAGCGCTGGAGATATCCATGCATCAGGATGCTGGGCCAAAGGTGATTCCGTGCCGCTGACCTCCGGCACAAGCCGCAGATTCGGGATCGTGCTGCGTTTTTAGTATTCGGATGGTACGGAGGACGAGGAGATCGCCAACATCAATCCGGATTGCAGCAGTCAGAACGACTGGCAGCATCTGTCCCTGCGGGCAGCTGCGAAAAAAAGCGTATACCTCCATGCGGATCGTGTTGCGTTATGACAAGTACCCCTGTAACCGTCAGGTTACAGGGGTGCTTCTTTTTTCACAGATGGAACATATTCACCAGAAACAGCAGGGCCAGTCCATAGTAGGTCACCACGGCCACCAGATCGTTGACCGTCGTGATCAGCGGGCCGGAGGCCACCGCCGGATCGATGTGGATCTTATGAAACAGCATGGGAACCATCGTCCCCACAAGGCTGGAGATCACCATGGCCACCACCAGCGACACCCCAACGCAACCGGAGATCAGAAAAGCCGGCCCCCACGCATAGCCCTTGCACACATGGATGTAGACCCCTAAAACCGCCAGCGCCATGAGTCCCAGGCACCCGCCGTTGAGAAGACCCACCCGCATCTCCTTGCCCAGCAGAGCCAGCTCCTCCTTCAGGGTAAGGTTCTCGTCCATGAGGACCCGGATGGTGACGGCCAGCGACTGGGTGCCGACATTGCCTGCCATGTCCAGCACCAGCGACTGGAAGCAGATGACGATGGGCAGCACCGCCACCACGGACTCGAAGATGCCCACCACCGACGAGACGCCCATGCCCAGAAACAGCAGCACGATGAGCCACGGCAGACGCTTTTTCATACTGACGGCGGCAGGCTCCCGGAGGTCCTCCTCCGAGGTCAAGCCGCCCAGCTTGGCGTAGTCATCGCCCATGGCGTCATCCACCAGCTCCACCAGATCCTGAGCGGTGAGGATACCGGCGATCCTTCCGTCCTCCGTCAGCACCGGCAGGGAATCCTCCTCATACTCTGCGATCCGATCGATGCAGTCCTCCACCTTTTCATGGGCCAACACATAGGGATAGCTGCGGCGGATGATCCCGCTCAGCGGGTCGTTCTCACGGGCGATGATCAGATCCTTCAGGTCGATGGCCCCGGCAAAGACGCCGCTGCCGTCCACCACATACAGCGTGGAGATATTGTCGTGCTCACCGGCCTGCCGCACCAGCTCATTCATGGCGCCGCAGACGGTCAGTGTGTCCGGGATGCAGACGAAATTGCCGCTCATGCGGCTGCCGATCTCCTCCTGATGAAAGGCCAGCAGCCGCCGGACATCCTTCCGGGTGTCGTCGTCCAGATGGGCGGCCAGGGTCTGCTTCTTCTCCGCCGGAAGCTCCCGCAGCATATCCAGCGCATCCGCCGTGTCCATGTCGGTGATCACCGCCGCCGCCAGATCCGCCGGAAGTTCCGCCAGGAAGCGGGAGGCATCGTCCAGATAGGGGAATATCTCTGCCAGCGTCCGGGCGTCCAGCTGCCGGAACAACCGCTCCCGCTCCGCATCCGTCAGCAGGGTGACGGCCTTGGCCACATCTCGCTGGTGATAGTGCTTCAGCAGCTCCGGCAGACGGTCCCCGTTTTGGGCCGTGCGGATGACCGCTGCGATCTCCTGTGCGAACTCCTTGTTTACCATTCTGTTCATCATGTTCTTGTCCTCCTTTGACGCTACTTCGGGCAAAATGGGCGCAAAAATACACCGCCTCAGAGATAGTTGCCACAGCAAGACGTCTCCGGTGCGGTGCAGGAGGGCACGACAAAACAGAATGTGATCAGCTCCTGCTCATGGATGACCACATCCGGTATCTGTGTCTCTGCGGGCCGCACATCCGGCTTCGCCCTGTACTTCCGCAGCTATCCATGAACATTCACCTCCGTTGATGGCTGAAATAGGTCTTTTTTGACCACAACCCATCATAGCAGAACCCATCGGCACTGTCAACCGTTTCTTTCCCCGGTTTTTTACAGCCCCGGAGGCCCCATGGCCTCCGGGGCTGCACTCCCGGTATTTACTGTCCTTGGGGCCGGATCTCCACAGTCCTGCCGCCAAGACTCTCATAGATGCGGTGGGAAACGGAGAGGACGGTGCGCCCACGGGAGGCCTGACGCAGGGCCTCCCGCACACGGGCCTCCGTCTCGGCATCCAGATTGGCGGTGATCTCATCCAGCAGCAGCACAGCGGGGTCTGCCGCTGCGGCCCGTGCAATGGACAGCAGCTGCCACTCCCCCTGAGAGAATATCCCGTCCGTACACACCGTATCATACCCCTCCGGCAGCGCCTGGATGGCCTCGTCGATCCCCGCCAGCCGGGCGGCCTCCTTGGCCATCTCTCCGGTGATCTGCGGGTCGCACAGGGTGATCTGCTCCAGCACGGTCCCCGGTATACGGGAAAAATGCTGCTCCACGCAGCCGATACAGATGCGCCGCTGTCGGTCCGGGATGGCTGAGACGTCCACTCCGCCGATGGTGACTGTCCCCGCCTCCGGCCGGTACAGCCCCAGCAGCAGCTTAAACACCGTGCTCTTTCCGACTCCCGTCCGGCCCACCAGCGTCACCTGCTCCCCTTGCTTCACCGTCATGGAGAAGTCGGTGAGCACGTGGCTTTCCCCATAGCCGAAGGTCACATGGGAGAACACCACATCGCCACGGGCCTCCTCCCGCTCCGGAGGAATGTCCCGCTCCGGCTGGGCCAGAAAGGCATCGATGCGGCGAACGCCCGCCATGGCCGACTGGATGGTCTGTATCTCCATGCCAAGGCTCTCGATGGGGGCGAAAATGCGGGAGATATAGCTGATGACCGCCACCGATGTACCCACGGACATCCCGAACAGGGTCAGCAGCTCTGCGTTGCCGGAGGCGGAGAGCAGCATGACCGCCCCCACCACCACGGCGTCCAGCAGCAGCACCACCGGCGAATAGACGGCGTCATAGAAGTTGGTGCGTTCCACGGCAGCATAGCTGTCACCGATGCGCCGTTCATAGCGGCGCTCCATGTAGTCCTCCAGCCCCAGCGCACGGATGGTGCGGATATTGTGCAGCGTCTCCGGCACCTGTCCGGACACGGCGGCCACGGCGTGACGGTGATCCAGCTGCGCCGCCAGCATCCGTTTCTGCACGTGGCGGGTGAACACGGCCAGCAGTGGCAGCACCAGCAGCAAAACCAGTGCCAGACCGGTGTTCTTCACGGCGATGACTCCCAGAATGGAGAGGATGCGGCAGGCGTC
>OLVR01002795.1_pt1 | contig 12460 bp, 19 predicted proteins | sample 1673261 | NCBI WGS metagenome assembly OLVR01 (sample SAMEA3178938, study PRJEB25190) | human gut metagenome | biome: human gut; feature: human-associated habitat; material: faeces | place: Austria | collected 2013 | reverse complement strand
CTTGTCCGTAGGGCAAGAAGATGGAAACTGAAGTAAACTTAACAAATCGGAATTTCTCTCACTGTCTGGTTGATATGAGAAATTAATTATTTGCGTAAAAAATAAAAAATAACGCAGCGTGATATATTGCTTGTCACGCAGCGTTATATACTAATATGGGCCTTGAAAGGAGGCAGGATATGTCATTATATACAACAGGAGAACTTGCAAAGAAGTGTAATGTTTCAGTAAGAACCATTCAATACTATGATGAAAGAGGTATTCTTGTGCCAACGGATTTGACAGAGGGAGGACGAAGACTGTTCTCTGAAAAGGATGTTGCTACATTGGAAACAATATGCTTTTTGAGAGACTTAGATATCTCTATTAAAGATATTGCTGAAATATTGGAATCTGATGAGTCTAAAAAAGTAATTGAACTTTTGCTTGATGAACTGAATAAAAACCTTCAGGCAGATATTAAGAAAAAAACAGAGCAATTAGAAAAAATAAAAAATATAAGAAATTTTTTGACTTCTTTCAAGGATGGCTCACAAAAAACAATTCATGACATATCGTCAATTATGGAGGAAAAAGAAAAGCGAAAGAAAATGTACAAAAAAATGCTGATCGTAGGAATTCCTGTAGAAATCACAGGAATTGTAACTTTTGTTATTGGTATATTACAAGGAATTTGGATACCATTTTTTGTAACTACGGCAGTGTATACTATTTGTGCTGTCTTTTTAGCAAACTATTGGTACAAACGGATAGAGTATATTTGTCCGGAATGCCATACCAGATTTCAACCAAGGAAAATGGAAACTCTGTTGGCAAATCATAATCCAAAGATGAGAAAGTTAACTTGTCCTAGTTGTAGGAGGAAAATTTGGAGTTTGGAAGTATATAGAAAAGAGGTGGATGCATAATGGAAACAATTAATTTGAGTAAGAAACAATTTGTGATATACATGGCAGTCGCATTTGGACTAGCTTGGATTTTAGAAATGATAGCAAGTGTTTTTAGTAATAATGGAAATCAGATAGTGTTTACTGTTATAGTGATGATTACCATGTTTATGCCGTTCCTTGGTGTACTGGTAGCCAGAATCCCGCTAAAAGGTATGGGATGGGTACCACATTTAAAAGGGAAACTTCGTTATGTATTCTTTGCCCTTTGGATGCCGGCGTTATTAAGTATCCTTGGAGGGGTCTTGTTTTTTGTGATTTTCCCGGATACATTTGACTCTGAATTTATGACGTTAAGAGGTCTTTTAGAGGAAGCGGGAGCGTTGGAACAGTTCGAGGCACAGGGTATCACGATACCAATGTATCTGCTGATTACGTCTGTTCAAGCTGTGACAATTGCACCATTTCTGAATATGTTTGTCGCATTAGGCGAAGAGGTTGGTTGGCGAGGTGCACTGTATCCGTATTTGAAGAAAAAGTTTGGTGACACCAAAGGCCGTATTGTGGGTGGTGCAATCTGGGGTGCTTGGCACTGGCCGATCATGATTTTTGCCGGTTATGAGTATGGAAAAGAATATATCGGCGCACCGGTACTTGGGCCAATCGTATTCTGTATCTCTACTATTATGATGGGTATTTTACTTGATTATGTATATGAAAAGACAGAAACCATTTGGTTGCCATCCCTTATGCATGGTGCTATCAATGCATTTACCATCTTTGCATATCTGGTAAAACCTGAATATTCCAATATGGCAATTCTAGGTCCAGCATATATTGGTATTATCAGTATGATTCCAATGATTATTGTAGCAGTCATCATTTGCGTAAAGACGAAAAGGAATTGAGTATTAAAGAGATATTCAATCTCACCCACAAATTTCAGTAATACGCTCTGTTGCTGTGCCTATTTTTCTGCGATATACTCCTTCAAAAAGGAGTGTGTTCTTATGGGTAAAGAGATTTATAACATTATCAATGATATGGCAGAGGTATTAAATGCATCACAGATGCAGAAATTACAGGAAGTGTTAGTTAACCGTTTGTCAGAAAATAATCTAGCTGACTATTTGCAAACGGATAACGGAGAATTTCTGGATATGTTTTTGACAGCAAAGCACCTAGAAGGATGCTCTGACAAGACAATACGAATAGGAACACAGGTGATTATTTGAATTTGTAAGGATAGTAAATTCCAATTTGCCAACTTTCCCTTTGAGAGAGGAGAAATCCTTTTCTCAAAGGGCTTTTTTTGATATTCGTAAACTACAAGACAAAGCTAAAACTTCATATACTCTAAGCACAAGGAGGCCCCGGTTTGACTATGAATAACATTTCTGATGATAGCTACTTTAGCAGGTCAAGGAAATTACCGCACCTTACGGAATGGTAGTGAGCGGCGAAATACATACGGTTGAGCTTACTTATGTAGGTCAGAATATCTCTGTTACCGAAACTTCCACATCATTCTATAACGAAAGACAGAAAGTTCAGGTAAGCGTTTCAAAGACAGATATTATTGAACCAGTCAGTATCCGGTCACGGAAAAAAGAAATATAAATTCAAAATAACTCAAAAACTTGATTTTTAACATTGACTAAGTTAAAATGAAATAAATTGAGTTAAAAGGAGAATGAGAAATATGTTTACAAGCGTATTCGGGATTTCTATAAAATATGAAGCATGGAATCATCAGGATTCTTTGCCTGTTTATATTGCAGGGAGTTATGATTTTCATACAGCATATATTGGAAACAGACGCTGTATAATGCTTGCTCCAACAGAAGAACTTGCCACACTTCCGGCATTGAAAAAACAAATTGTAAAAATACAGCAGATTGATAATGTGCCAGTCGTATTTGAACTTACAACGGTATCAAATTATCGAAGAAAAAGCCTTATAGAAAATAATATACCGTTTATTACTGATAAGCAGGTCTTTCTTCCTTTCATTGGGACAATGCTTTCTGATGAAAAAGAACCCCAAAAGTTGATGGGGAAGTTTGTTTACTCTACGCAGCAGTTGTTTTTATTTTATCTGTACAGTAAGAAAAAACGATTGTATATTTCAGAAGCCGGAAAAGTGCTTCCGTTTACAGCAATGACCTTGACTAGAGCAGTGAAGCAGTTGGAAACGACAGATTTGTTTCTTGTAGCAAAAGAAGGTGTCAATAAGTTTATTGAGTCAAAATATAAGCGAGATGAATTATTTGAAAAAGCAAAAGTATATTTGACGACTCCTGTTCGAAAAACAGGATATATAGATAAGACGCAAGTTACAGAAAATATGGTCTTTGCAGGGGAAACGGCACTTTCTGAAAAAACAATGCTAAATCCAAGCCGAGTTGTTACCTATGCAATTAGTGAGAAATATTATGATAAAGCCTTGCTGACTGATGAATTGATAGACCCGGATAAACAGGTCAGACTTGAATTATGGGCATACAACCCAAAACAATTTTCAGAGGATAACTGTGCTGATGATATTTCACTTGTTTTATCTTTTACAGATACAAATGATGAAAGAATTGAAGAAGCAGTAGATGAATTGCAGGAAAGAAGGTTGCAGGAGTAATGGTTAGTGGATTTACAAAATTTAAGGAAAGATTTCAAGGTTTTGAAAATCAATATGTCATCATCGGTGGGACAGCGTGTGATTTGATTATGGAAAACGAAGAACTACCATTTCGTGCTACAAAAGATGTAGATATTGTATTGATTGTTGAATCCATAACAGCGGAGTTTGGCAGGCAGTTTTGGGAGTATGTCAAAGAAGCAGGATATGAGCATTTGAATAAAAGCACTGGAAATGCACAGTTTTATCGTTTCACATCTCCGAAAAGTAAAGAATATCCATATATGATAGAAATATTTTCCAGAAATCCGGATTTTATTATATTGGAAGATGATGCAGTTCTCACTCCACTTCCGATAGATGATGAAATATCCAGTTTATCGGCAATCCTTTTAAATGAAGCATACTATGAATTGTTAAAAACTGGACAAATGATGGTTGATGGCATTCCGGTATTAAGTCCGACTTGCCTGATTCCATTTAAGGCGAAAGCATGGCTGGATTTAAAGGAACGCAAGTTGAATGGAGAGCGGGTCGATAGCAAAAACATAAAGAAACATAAAAACGATGTGTTCCGATTAGCACAGTTAATCACAGCCAATACAAGGCAAGTCCTCGGTCCGGAAATAGCAGAGGATATGAAAAAGTTCTTATCTGAAATAGCTGATGAAAAAGTGGATTTAAAGTCCTTGGGTATAAGGGGAACAGATAAGGAGAAAATGACAGAAATGCTATACCAGTGTTATGGGTTGAAGGATAATACATAGTAAAAATGTTTTTAAAGATTTTGGACCCAGTGAATCCAAAATCTATGTGACATTTGTTCTCCTTCCTCATTTTCTTCGGGTAGTTCTATTTGCAACATAAGCCTCGTTACCTCTCGAATCTCCCGTTTCATCCTTTCTTCAATTTAGCCTTGACTTTTTATTTGCAGGCTGGATTTGTAGCTGTTGTCTCTGCCAGACCAAACATTGCGAAAATATAACTGTGTGCTCGCATATGTGGATCACGAATATTCCATACGCCTTCTTCATTTCCACGAATCAATATTTTCTCTAGCATTTTTGCTTCGTTTCGGAATATCGGCAGTCGAAACACATCAAAATTTTGACGAAATTCTTCATTTTTTAATTTCTCTCTGTATGTATTCATGACTTCAGCAAACTGTGCTTCAGTAACCAACAACAATTTTGGGATGATCTCTATTACGGGGATATTCTTATTGGTCCTTATGAGTATTGTTGATTTTATTGCAGTAGTGAGTTTTGGCTTAACCTGCTTTGGATTAGGATATTCCTTTGGTAAGGATAACAATAAGACACAGAAATAGCCGCCCCGGTCCTGAGAAAACTGAGCGGCTTTTCTAAAGCTTAACATTTAGTATCGGCCAACCGTCTATCGGTGGCGTCTTTTCTATTAGTAATATAACATGATCGTTTCTTGATTTCAAGAATAACCTATATTCTACTGAAGGCTGCTGATAAAATAATATGCCATTTAACCTGTATCTATCCATCTTTGAATAGATAGTTGTATGGAAATTGAATGCGTGATAGAATGCTATAAATGGAAATAGGCGTTGATCGTGCTTTAAGCGCGGGGCGTTTCTTGTCCGAAGGGCAGGAAGATGGACATAGAAAATATACAACAAAGCGAAATTAGAAGTTAGGAGGTTTGAACATCATAACAGATACATTTGATAATAAATCGGAAGAAATAATTAAAGTTTGCCGCAGTGATAGTGCGATTAAGGTAGATGCCTGTATTCTCACTTTTTCACATGTGATTTTAAAATATGTTTTAGAAACTTTCCAGTGCAAAAAAATTGGAGATTTATATTCTTCTAATGGTGCAAACCCTGTTTATGTATTTGAGTACGAAAATAGGTGTTTTGCTGTATATATGTCTTGTGTTGGGGCACCTGCTTGTGTGGCAGATATAGAAGATACTTTGTCAATTATTAACACGGATAAGTATGTTGTTTTTGGCGGTTCGGGATGCTTGAATAAAGACATTGCACGCGGAAAGGTTATGGTACCAACAGAGGCCTATCGGGACGAGGGAACTTCATACCATTATGTACCTGCTTCAGATTATATTACAATCAAAAATGCGGATGTGGTGGCGAAGTTTATGGAGACGGTTGGTTTGCCTTTTGTGAAAGGAAAAACTTGGACAACAGATGCGGTACACAGAGAAACCAGTGCAAATTTTGAAAAACACAAAGCAGATGGCTGTATTTCTGTTGAAATGGAATGTGCAGCTATTCAAGCTATGTGTGATTATAGAGAACTTAATGCCTACTTCTTTTTTACTTGTGGTGATTTGTTAGATGCACCTAAGTGGGATGCAAGGATGAAGAAAAATCAAGTTAAGCATACGCAGCATGATTCAGAACATTTTGATATTGCTCTTGAGTTGGCTCGTTATATTGTGGAATAGAGAACTTGAAATATAAAAGGTAATGTTTCATCTTCAGCAACAGATGTGATGAGAAAAAGCGGAACATATGAGAATTGACCGAGCTCTTTAGAGCTAGGGATGCTTCTTGTCCGTAGGGCAAGAAGATGGAAACTGAAGTAAACTTAACAAATCGGAATTTAAGGAGATGTGTATATTATGATTAAAAGAGTAGAGGAACAAGATATTGCTGGATGTGTAAAAGTAATAAAAGAAAGTTTTGCCACGGTTGCAAAAGAGTTCGGTTTTACTGTTGAAAATGCGCCAGGATTTACAGCATTTGCAACAACAGAAGATAGATTAAAGTATCATTTGTTTGAAGAGCATAGATATATGTATGTTTTTTATGTCAAAGAGGATATTGTGGGATATTATTCTCTACTTGTGCAAGATAATAACGAGTGTGAATTAAATAATTTATCTGTAATACCTGCATATAGACATCAAGGAATTGGAGAGGAACTTTTAAAACATGCTTTTAAGATTGCGAAAGAATTAAATTGTAATAAGATTAACATTAGTATCGTTGAAGAAAATAATGTATTAAGAAAATGGTATGAGTCGTTTGATTTTGTACATATAGGTACACAAAAATTTGATTTCTTCCCATTTACATGTGGGTATATGGAAAAGAATTTACAATATTAAATTCTAGTTTGTATATGTAATCCTCAATGGACAAAATTTTCTTGATTCCATTGAGGATTATTGTCTTACAAAGCTAAACTATAACGAATACCATTGAGAAATCAAACCTCACTGGATGCAAAAGTACCTGATTCTACTGAGAAACGAAAATCCGAAATGGTGTTACGGTGAACCATACCACAAATGAGGGAAGAGTCGGTGAAATTTTAAATTATGGAGGAGAAGATAGATGATTTCCATTGACACTAAAAGACTACATCTACGCAATGTATCGCAAAATGATGTACATGTAATGTTTGATTATAGAAATAATGAAATATGTGCTCGATATCAGAGAGGGCAGACAAAAGACTTTGGAGAAATTCTAAATATAATTGAACATAGAAAAAATGATGAAATATCAATAGATTCGCCTTGTATGATTGCAGTAGCTCTAAAAGAAACAAACGAAATGATTGGTGAAATAGTTGTTAAGCCAAAGGATAATACAATTTCCTTAGGATATACGTTTTCTTATAAATATCATCGACGGGGATATGCTTTTGAGGCTCTGACCGTTTTGCATGAGCATCTTCATAAGATTGCTCCAGAATGGGAGTTTATCAGTTTTACAGAATGTGAAAATATAGCCAGTATCGAATTGCTTAAGAAATTAGGCTATAAGAATCTCGGCTATGTTCCAAGCATGGATTCGCAGGCATTCGGCAAGTGGACAACATTGGTTACAGAGGAAAAATTTGCTCGACAAAGTAAATAACCTCCTTTCACAAAAACTTCGATTAATTTGTAAGAATAAATGTTTTACTCAGGAGGCGCTTGCAGGAAAATTAGATGTATCCAGACAGGCTATAGCGAAGTGGGAGTCTGGACAAGCATATCCTGATATTAGCAACCTTATTCAAATTAGCAAGTTATTCAATGTTACAAATGTTAATACATACGCTGCTTATATGAATGAGACGGATTCGACGAGATTAGTAACACCGGAAATACAAAAATTGATAACGGAAAATTTATGAGGAACAAGTTGGAATCATAAAAAGAATTTATTATGGATGATAAATGCATTTATGGGGATTTGCGTATGAAATGTGATTATACGAACAGGGATTTGCGTGTAAAATATATTTACATGAACGGGGATTTCTGTGATTATTTTTGATGAAGTTCAACTGCTTCCAAAGGCCAGACAGGCAATTAAATATCTTGTTGCAGATGGAAGATATAAGTATATTGAAACAGGTTCCTTAATATCCATTAAAAAAAATATAATAGAAGAATTTGTAAAGCAGGAAGGATATTCAAACATATCTTGTTCCGATTCCGGGGATATGCCATTTAGCCTGTATCTATCCAACCTTGAATAGATAGTTGTATGGAAATTGAATGCGTGATAGAATGCTATAAAGGGAAATAGGTGATGATCGTGCTTTAAGCGCGAGGCGTTTCTTGTCCGTAGGGCAAGAAGATGGAAACTGAAGTAAACTTAACAAATCGTAATTTGGAGGAAAAAAACATGATAAAACTCGATAATTTTGTTGATATGATGACGGGACACTTTAATAATAAAGAACAGTTTGATAAGTTGAAGAAAGAAGGAAAAGCATATCCTTATGCAGAACACATTAATACAATCTGTAATGAGAAAATTTTGAACCTTCCTAAAGATTTTAATGGTAAATTTGTTGTTGAAGAAAGCTACTATGAGACAAATGGGAAACGCCATGCTTCCCCGCATCTTTTCCTTATTACAGAGAAAGAAGATGGAATTTTGTTGTATTCTTATGAAATACCGGAAGGAGAAGATAAAAGTATGTTTTCATATGATTCTATGAAAAATGTTGACTACACTGAATTGAAAAAATCTGAAAAATTCACTCCGGCGCTCTATCATGAAAAAGATGGAATCTGGGAAGGAGGCAGTACAAGCCGGTTTTCACCGGTAATGACATTTAAACTTTGGGAAAAGTTTTCTGATAGTTGTCTGGAGGTATCTGAAAGCATGGAAGTTAATGGAAAGAAAACTTTTGGATATGATGAACCAATTATCTATAAGCGAGTATAATCCAAGAATGGAATATTGCGATAAATTCCAGTTTGTTGAATTAAGAAAATCGAAATTTACGGAGGTAGCAATGGCTTTTGATTTTAAGAAAGAATACAAAGAATTTTATATGCCTAAAAATAAACCAGAGATTGTAATTGTTCCTAAAGCAAATTATATTGCAGTTAGAGGAAAAGGTGATCCAAATGACGAAGGTGGAGCATATCAGCAGGCAATAAGTGTGTTATATGCTGTTGCGTACACTCTGAAAATGAGTTATAAAACAGATTACAAAATCAAAAGATTTTTTGAATATGTAGTTCCACCACTTGAGGGCTTCTGGTGGCAAGAAAATACAGATGGTGTAGATTATACGGATAAGTCTACATTTAACTGGATTTCCGTTATACGATTGCCTGATTTCATAACGAAAGAAGATTTCGAATGGGCAGTTGAAACCGCGACAAATAAGAAAAAGTTGGATTGTTCATCGGCAGAGTTTATGACTATTGAGGAAGGTGTGTGTGTTCAGATTATGCATTTAGGAGCATTTGATGATGAACCTGCGACTGTTGCGCTTATGGATGCGTATTTAGAACAGAATGGATATGTTAATGATATGAATGCAGAAAGATTACACCATGAAATATATCTGTCTGATGCGAGAAAGGTTACTCCAGAGAAATGGAAAACGGTTATTAGACATCCTATAAAGAAATTGTAAATTTCCTTGTTGTTGAGACTTATTTGAATTTATGGAGGAGAAAATGCTGGAAGTTAATTTTTATGATGAGGTAGATGACAGTTTATTAAAATTTGCTGTAATTATTTCTAAGGCTGATGGAAAATGGGTGTTTTGTAAACATAAAGAAAGAGATACTTATGAAATACCGGGCGGGCATAGAGAAGAAGGAGAATTGATCCTAGACACTGCAAAGCGCGAACTAAGAGAAGAAACGGGAGCAATTGATTTTAATATTAAGCCTATTTGCGTATATTCTGTTAAAGGGAAGACTAGAGTAAATAAAAATGAAAACGATGAATCCTACGGAATGTTATATGTTGCGGATATTTTTTTGTTTGAAGAAATTCACAGTGAAATAGAAAAAATTATTTTTACAGATGAGTTAGTGGATGATTGGACCTATCCATTGATTCAGCCCAAATTGATAGAAGAGGCACAGAAAAGAGGTTTTTTATAAAATTCTGTTTTGTAACTGAGATGAGAGTTTGGTAAATCGTTGTTTGGCGATTTGGGAAATCCCGATAAACAAATTTTAGGGAACAGGAACTTTGAATTCGTGGGGCGATAATTAATGGAAAAAATAAAACTAAAATTGTATGAATGGATAATATTCTTCCTATTACTAATTTTCTTGATTGGTTATATGGGTTTATTTTCATTGATGTCTAATTACATATCAAAGACGATAATATATTTGGTAATATTATTTGTTTGGATTATGGTATTGGAAAAATATATAGTCAATGGAATTAAAAACTTTAAGAAGTATTATTTTAATGACGCTTTAAGCATAATAATAGTAATTGTTTTGGTGTCAAGTTTATTGAACTTGATATTTGCGAAAATTGATAGCACTATACCAGTTGGCAATTCTCAATCAACAGATAGTATGTTAGCAATGTTGTTTTCGGCATTGATTTTTGCGCCCATAGTTGAAGAACTTGTAAATAGATGCGCTATGGGGTTGTTTTTAGAAAAGTTTATAAAAAATGATGTTGTGATTAATGTTGTTACAGCTATAATATTTGCTTTTTTACATTTGTTTAAAATGCATTTAAATATTTATGGTCTAATCTTTTACGGATTGGTGTATGGCATGCTGGGTTATAGTTGTGGATATTATTACAGAAAAACCAGTAATATCGTATTATCAATGCTTATTCATTTTATCTGGAACTTATGTATGTTTGCAGGTATCGTGTTGAGAAATATGTTATGAATGAAAACAAAGATAAATTGAGTTTGATGGATGGAGAACAACCTCCAATTTATCTGGGAGTTGCTATTATTAAATACAGGAGAGGATAACGATGTTTATAAAGATTTACGATGAGATACCAGAGGAAGCAAAGACAATACGGGAAGCAGTGTTCATCAAGGAACAGGGATTTAAAGATGAATTTGATGAGATAGATGATGTTGCTAAACATGTGTTGCTTTTTGAAGGAGACATTCCGGTAGGAACTTGCAGATTCTTTTTTTCGGAAGAGAGGAACTGCTATGTTATCGGCAGGATTGCGGTTCGCAAAGAATTTCGTGGGAAGCGATATGGCGAAAAGGTGCTGCAGGGCGCAGAAAAAGCAGTTAGAGATCTTGGAGGCAAAGTGGTAGAATTGTCTGCGCAATGTCGTGTAGCAGATTTTTATAATAAACAGGGCTATACGGAGTTGAATGATATTCATATGGATGAATATTGTCCGCATACATGGATGCGTAAAAATTTGCAATATAAACTATAGCATTTGAGGGAGAGCAATATTTATGATCAGAAAATTGCAGAAGGCAGACTTAAATGATGTCGCAAATTTGTGGTTAGACACCAATCTGAAAGCGCATAATTTTATCCCTGCTGAATACTGGAACACGAATTTTGAATTCGTGAAAGAAATGTTACCACAGGCGGAAGTCTATGTATATGAAAATGACAAAAAGATACAAGGCTTTATAGGTCTGAATGGCGAATATATAGAAGGCATTTTTGTTGCGGCTGAAATGCAGTCGAGGGGCATAGGTAAACTTTTGTTAGACTATGCAAAGGATCGAAAATTGAAATTACTCTTAAAGGTATACCAAAAGAATACACGGGCAGTGTGTTTTTACCAAAGAGAGGGGTTTGAGATTCAGTGCGAAGGCGTGGATGACGATACTGGTGAAAAAGATTATGCGATGATATGGCAGCAGAAATAGATGCTCTACAGCTTGGGTATAAAATTGGATTTATCAATGATTCTCAGGTATGGCTACTTATGTTAAAAAAATATAATACTTCTGTGTATAGCTATAATGAAGATGAAGTGGATGAAATGATTGTGTTGATACATGACAGTTTTATTCCGGCTTTTACAGATCTCAAAGATATACTGCTGAAGAAATTGGAAGAGGTTGAAAGCGATTGGATGTAAGATAAACGCAAGGCATGCCGTTGTATGTCCTGCGTTTAATAGGATTAAACAAATGCGTTGATGATATACATTGGAGGTGACTGTATGCACACAGAAATACATATTGATTTACAGGATACCGAGTGGAAATTGGACTATATTGATCATGATAGAAATATTGCAAGAGCAATTGTTTATGATGAAAGTGGACAATTTTACTTTGTAAGAGCGCAGAGGGATGATGATTTTGGGAAAGCAACACTGATAGAAACGGCTGGTGGCGGTGTTGAGGACGGGGAAGACCTGTTGACTGCGATACGGAGAGAACTCAAAGAAGAATTAGGCGTAACGGTAACGATAATTTGCAAAATTGGAGTTGTCAGTGATTATTATAATTTGATCCATAGACATAACATCAATAATTATTTTTTGTGTAAAGTGGAGTCGTTTGGCGATAAAAATCTGACCGAAGATGAGATCAACAGTTTTCATTTATCGACGCTGAAATTATCTTATGAAGAGGCGGTGAAAGAGTATAAAGACAGGGCAAATACCAAAATAGGAAAGCTTGTAGCAAACAGAGAATTACCGGTTTTATATCGGGTTATAATGGTATCATAAATTAAGACACTGAAAGAGACATTTCTTAATGAATCTGAT